>Ga0208977_1001308_pt1 | contig 12758 bp, 8 predicted proteins | sample RifOxyA2_FD_184030 | JGI IMG/M metagenome (GOLD analysis project Ga0208977, IMG submission 184030) | Groundwater microbial communities from Rifle, Colorado - Rifle Oxygen_injection A2 (SPAdes) | ecosystem: Environmental > Aquatic > Deep subsurface > Groundwater | place: Rifle, Colorado, United...
GAGCAAATCAATGGTCGATTACTAAATGTTACCGGAAAACCGATTGACGGACTTGGCGATTTAGATAAAGCCGGGGGTTATCCAATACATAGTATGCCTCCAAAGTTTGAAGAACTTTCGACAGAATCAGAAGTTTTATTTACAGGAATAAAGGTTATTGATTTGATTGAACCATACTCAAAAGGAGGAAAAATCGGATTGTTTGGTGGGGCAGGCGTAGGTAAAACCGTATTAATCATGGAAATGATTAACAACATTGCAAAAGCATATTCAGGAAAAACAGTATTTGCTGGTGTTGGAGAAAGAACTCGAGAGGGTAACGATCTTCTTCGTGAGATGATTGAATCGGGAGTTATTCGATATGGTAGCGAGTTTAAAGAAAGTATGGAAAAAGGAAGTTGGGATTTAGATAAAGTAAATCGTGATGATTTGCGTGAATCTCAAGCAACCCTTGTTTTTGGACAAATGAATGAGCCTCCTGGAGCACGTGCAACCGTTGCTTTATCAGGTCTTTCAGTTGCTGAGTACTTTCGAGATGGAGACGAAGGAGGACAAGGTCGAGATATTTTATTTTTCATTGATAATATTTTCCGTTTTACACAAGCTGGCTCTGAGGTTTCTGCTCTTTTGGGACGTATGCCCTCAGCTGTAGGTTATCAACCAACTTTGGCAACAGAAATGGGTTTGATGCAGGAGCGGATTACCTCAACAAAGAGAGGTTCAATTACTTCAGTACAAGCTGTTTATGTTCCTGCTGATGACTTAACTGACCCTGCCCCAGCAACTACATTTGCTCACCTTGATGCAACAACGGTATTGAGTAGAAAAATATCAGAACTTGGAATTTATCCCGCAGTCGATCCATTGGATTCAACCTCTAGAATTTTAACTGCAGACGTAGTTGGAGTTGAGCATTATAAAACAGCTCAACGAGTGAAAGAAATTTTACAACGCTATAAAGAACTTCAAGATATTATCGCAATTCTTGGAATGGACGAATTGTCTGAAGAAGACAAATTAGTTGTTCATAGAGCAAGGCGTGTTCAACGTTTCTTATCGCAGCCATTCCATGTTGCCGAGCAATTTACCGGTCTTAAAGGTGTGTTTGTATCAATTGAAGATACAATCAAAGGCTTTAATATGATACTCAATGGAGAAGTTGACAAATATCCTGAAGCAGCTTTTAATCTTGTTGGAACAATTGAAGATGCAATTGCAAAAGGAGATAAAATGTTAGCTGAAAGTGAGTAAATTCGGCATAGTTTTAGTAAAAATGTTCTAAAAATTATTTCATGTATTTAGAAATCGTTACACCTGAAAAAAAAGTTTACGAGGGAAACATTGAGCTTATTCAACTTCCTGGCTCGACCGGCTCATTTGAAATATTAAAAAGCCATGCACCTATAGTATCGGTTCTTCAACGAGGAAGCATTAAAGTTGTTACTCAAGACCAAGACGAAATTTTTTTCCAAATTGACGGAGGTGTAATTGAAATGACAAATGATAAGATTATAGTTTTGGCCGAAATGTATTATTAACCTAAACACAAACGATTATGAGAAACTTCTTAGCTTTTGTTTTAATTTTTGCATCAACCTTGAGTTTTTCGCAAGAGACTGTTACATTTTTTTCGTCAGACAGTTTAGAAATTACAGCCGATTTTTATGAAGCAAAAGCGGAGTTTCCTTATGTTTTGTTATTTCACCAAGCTGGTTCAAGTAGAGGCGAATATCGAGATGTCGCAAAAAGATTTCAAAAATTAGGATATAATTGTTTAGCGGTTGATTTACGTTCAGGCGGAGAAGAAAATTTTGTTCCAAACGAAACAGCTAAGAAAGCGATAACAATGGGATTCCCCAACAATTATTTGGAAACAAAAAAAGATATTGAAGCCGCAGTAGAATATGCTTACAAAAAAAGCAATCAAAAAGTTGTTTTGGTTGGAAGTTCGTATTCTGCGTCTTTAAGTTTGGTTATTGGAAAAACAAACGATAAAGTTAAGGCAATAGTTGCATTAAGCCCTGGTGAGTTTTTTAAACCATTACTTGACGTGAAGCAGGAAATTACAGGTTTAACAAAGCCCGTTTTTGTGGGTTGTTCGCAACGCGAATTTCCATATGCACAAGAGTATGAGAGCGTGATTAATTCAAAGCAAAAAGTATTTTTTAAGCCTCAAGATGGACCTGGCGAACACGGAGCAAAATCTCTTTGGGAAAAAGCGGATACCGGTAAATCAGACTACGATTCGAGCAAAGAATATTGGATGGCTCTTTTAGTTTTCTTTAATCAAATAAAAGGATAAAATTTAAAAGCGGGAATATTTAACCAGCCCAACTTTCTCTATCTAAACTTCGATACTGTATGGCTTCGGCTAGGTGATGAGCTTCGATATTCTCGGAATTTGCTAAATCGGCGATGGTTCTCGAAACTTTTAGAATTCTATCATAAGCTCTCGCTGACAAACCTAGCTTCTCCATCGCTTTTTTCATTAATAATTCACCAGGTTTATCAATTTTACAATATTCTCGGATCATTTTCGACGACATTTGTGCATTGCTATGAATTTCCGAAACATTTTCGAATCGTTTATGTTGCAAAAGACGAGCTTGAATAACACGTTCTCTAATTTTTTGACTTGTTTCGTTTTCTCTAATTTCCGAAAGTTGTTCGTATGAAACAGGAACCACTTCAAGGTGAATGTCAATTCGGTCTAAGAGAGGACCTGAAATTTTGTTCAAATATTTTTGAACAATTCCTGGTGAGCAAACGCACTCTCGTTCAGGATGATTATAGTATCCGCATGGACAAGGATTCATCGAAGCTATGAGCATAAAACTTGCAGGAAATTCAATTGTAAATTTTGCTCTCGAAATTGTTACCACTCTATCTTCTAGTGGTTGTCTCATTACTTCTAAAACGGTTCGCTTAAATTCGGGAAGTTCATCTAAAAATAATACTCCGTTGTGCGATAGAGAAATTTCGCCGGGTTGAGGAAAAGTACCTCCTCCGACTAAAGCAACATCACTAATTGTGTGATGAGGAGAACGAAATGGGCGAGTCGTCATTAACGATGTATTGCCATCAATTTTACCTGCAACTGAATGTATTTTTGTTGTTTCTAACGCTTCGTGTAAGGTTAATGGGGGTAGAATTGTAGGAATTCGTTTTGCCAACATGGTCTTGCCTGCTCCAGGAGGTCCAATTAAGATAATATTATGTCCTCCGGCTGCTGCAACTTCTAATGCTCGTTTAACACTTTCCTGCCCTTTTACATCTGAAAAATCAAGCTCGAAATTATTTATTCCTGCAAAAAATTCTTCTCGAGTGTTAACTTCTGTTGGACTTAATTTGCTATTTCCGTTCAAGATATCGATTACCTCAACAATATTGTTAACCCCAAAGACATCAACATCGTTTACTACAGCAGCTTCACGAGCATTACTTTTCGGGACAATCAGTCCTTTAAATTTTTCTTTTCTGGCTTGAATAGCAATGGGTAATACTCCTTTTATTGGCTGAATGGTTCCATCAAGCGAGAGTTCACCCATAATCACAAAATCGGCTAATTTATCGTTGTTTATTTGTTCCGATGCGGCTAAAATTCCAATAGCAAGAGGAAGGTCGTAAGCAGAACCCTCTTTACGGATATCTGCAGGAGCCATATTGATAATGACTTTTCTCCCCGGCATTTTATAATCGTTGGTTTTAAGGGCAGATTCAATTCGTTGTTGACTCTCTTTAACAGCACTGTCGGGCAAACCGACCAAATAAAAATTAATGCCTTGGGTAACATTAACTTCAATTGTGATGGTTGTAGCATCAATTCCGTAAACTGCCGAACCAAAGGTTTTGACCAACATTTTATAATTTCATGCTAAGCTCAATATAGTGAATGAGCGAATGAATAATTTTTATGTGTATTTCTTGTGTTCTGTCTGAATAATCTGAGTATGGTGCTCGAACTTCGAAGTCGCAAAGCGTAGAAAGTTTCCCTCCTCCTTTTCCTGTAAGTGCGACGACTTTCATCCCTTTTTGTTTGGCTTGATTTACGGCTCGAAGAATATTTTCTGAATTTCCGCTGGTACTTATGGCAAATAAAATATCTCCTTTTTGTCCCAAGGTATCTACATATCTCGAAAAAACATTTTCGAATCCAAAGTCGTTTGATGCACATGACAAATAACCTGGGTCAGATACTGCAATTGCTGGAAGCCCTTTTCGTTTTCGACGAAAATTACTCGTTAGTTCTTCGCAAAAATGAATGGCATCAGCCATTGAACCTCCATTTCCACAAGCAATAACTTTATTTCCTTGTTGGAAGGCTTTAACTAGCTCGCCTCCTGCTTTTTCAATCGAGCCCCAACTTTTTGGGTCGTTAATAAATTCTTCGAGTAATCGTTGAGCTTCTTTAAAATTATTCTTGACTATATTAATTGCCATGATTAATGTTATGTTTTTTTTATTATATCAAACGTACATGATTTTTACTAATTTCACAAACGAAGCGGTCGTTTTTTTGCACTGTTTTATCAAACAATTATTCAGCTAATTTTAGCAAAACTGTTTTATTCCTCTATTTATCTAGCAATTAAACCACGGTTTTTAACACAAAGATTTATTTAACATTAATTTTACCAAGAGAATTGTTTTTTATCTTTGCCTATAATCTATACAATAATGAAAATTGATTTATTTGTTCCCTGCTTTATTGATCAGTTGTATCCTGAAATAGCTTTTAACACAATGAAATTGTTTAAAAAGTTAATGATTGATGTTGAGTACAATCCAGAACAGACTTGTTGTGGTCAACCTGCTTTCAATTCGGGTTTTTGGAGCGAAAGTCGTGAAGTTGCCACAAAATTCATGAGCGATTTTGCCGGCGAACGGATAATAGTTTCGTTGTCGGCCTCTTGTGGAGGATTTATCAAAAATAAATATCCCGTACTTTTTAAAGAGTCGGAGAAACACGAAGAAGCTGTAAAATTTTCGACAAGAGTATTTGAACTGACTGACTTTTTGGTAAACAAATGTAAAATAAACAATACAGACTCAGAATTTTCAGCGAGAATTACTTTTCACGATGCCTGCTCAGCTATCAGAGAATATGGATTAAAAAACGAAGCTCGAACCCTTTTGAACAATGTTAAAGGACTTGAAATAATTGAAATGGAAGAATCTGATGTTTGTTGCGGATTTGGAGGTGCTTTTTCGGCAAAGTTCGATGCTATCTCAACTGCCATGGTCGAGCGAAAAGTAAATAATGCTATTAAAACCGGAGCAGAATATATTGTTTCGACTGAAGCTTCTTGTTTAATGAACATGGAATCGTACATAAAAAAACAAAAACTCTCGATTAAAACCATGCACATAGCAAATATTCTTGCAAGTGGGATTTAAAAATGGAATTTCATTAATATTTCTAAATTACAAGTAAACTTGAATGTTACACTTCGCATGAATTCCCCATACAATTTGGTCTTTCGGTAGGTTTTGGAATTAATTTTAATCGAATTGACCAAAAATAAAGTTTGCAACCTACGCAAATACCAAATGCTGTTTCGAGATACAGAAACAACAGACAAATCAAACACAACATACATACGGGTTCAAAAAACTTTACATCGTTTAATAAATAGAGCGAAAGGATAAAAATGCCGATCGATAATGAAAGTCCTAAACTCCATGCAAATTTCTTTTGAACAGCTCCAATCGGCATTGCCGATTGTTCCCAAGTAAATAATCGAGCAAGTAAAATTGTTGGCGAAAATTTAGGATTTACAAAAATTCCTATCATAAAATTCAATGCTAAAAAACCTGATATATATGGAATAATACTGTAATTTTTAATAATGAATCCATTTATAAACGCAATAATTCCCAGCAAAAGCATAATACCTGCACTTCCTCGCATTTGTCGTTCGTCAACAACTTTAAAACTTTTTCCGTCGATGTATTCTCCAAAACTGATTAATTTCATGTGTTTATTTTTTATGTTTTTCAGTTGCCACATAGAATTGACAACTTATTTTTAAATTTTATTTGTGTTGTCGAACTCCGTTTTACCAACAATAATCATATCGGTTGTTGTTTTATTCTCAATCATGGCTATTTCATAATGTATTCTTACTTTGAGTTTGAGCCAACAAAATTTTATTATTGCAAATATATGTAAAAAAGTTTGAGGACTTCAATTTTTAAGTTTTCAAACTAAGAAAGTAAGGTGTGTGAATCATTGGCTTGTTGGGATTTGTAATCTAAAAATAGTACACAACGAAACAATCTCAAATAATTTGTGTTCACTTTGTAGGTTTTAGATTGTCATAATTGCTTGTTAAAAAAAACGGAAGCCTTTTGAGCTTCCATTTTTTGTTGTGAGTTAATTTTACAATTTCGAATCGCTTGCTCCTGTCGGAATAAACGAGCGTCGTTGCCATTTGTTTTGAGGCAATGTGTATATCAACATAATTTCGTGCGAACCAGATGTTTGTTTTTTAATTTCGGTAAGAGCAATATCGTAGGCATATCCAATCGCAAAACGCTCTTTTCCAACGCCAACCATTAGCGATAAGGCATTCCCCGATTGATACGAAACACCAGCCCAAGCTGTTTGCATTACAAAGCATTTTGCCGAAACTTCTGCTTGAAAATCAGAAGCTTCCGAGATTTTCAAAAGTAGGTCGCCTTGTAAAACATAGTTTGGATTTATTTCGTAAATATATCCTCCGTGAACATTGTAATGTCGAACCTGACGTTGCTCCAAATCCTCCGAAGTCATGCTTATTTTGCGGTTAAACAATTGATAAATCGAAAATCCGCCATACCAGTTTTTTCCATAAGCTAATGCTCCAAAAGCTGCATCGGGAACAATTAATTTATCAGATGCTCCAAATACAATCGGGTCGTTTGGATCTTCAAAATTTAAACTAGCTTGGTCGAGTGTAAATTGATACATAAATGCAGATATTCCAAGCGAAAGCTTGGTTGAACTTCCAATGTTTAAATGATATGCATACGAAGCTTCCATTCCGGTTTTTGATATTGGTCCAGAAGTGTAACTGTACATTTTACCACCAAGTCCAACTTTAGGACTTATAGCTACATTCGAGCTCAAATAAGCAAGTTGAGGAGCTTCGTCGATTCCATTCCACAATTTTTTATACGACATATTAATCGGATTGTAAGGCAATGAACCTGCGACAGCCGGATTAATAGAATATAAATTATTTGAAAACTGACTTTGAACAGGTAGTTGTTGTGCAAAGGCAAAACTTACTGTCAAAATGATTGCTGTTGTTATAATTATATTTTTCATAGCTTCTAATTTTTACAGGTTATTACTTAACAATTGATATCGAACCTTTGTATGGTTTATCGCCGTTTCCAATGTCTATGACATAGAAATAGGTATCTGCCGGTAACGCTTTTCCGTTTGTCCCGATTCCGTCCCAAGGAGTATCGTAACCTTCAGAAGAGTACACATTTTTACCCCATTGATTGTAAACATTTACAATACAAGATGGGTAATTTTCGATTCCCTTGATGTTCCAAACTTCGTTAACACCATCTTCGTTAGGCGAAAATGCATTGTAAATTTCGATGCACGATAAACTGTTGTTAGCAACAGTTATATCAAGCGTGTCGGTACAATTGTTTGCATCGGTAACAATAAGTAAATAATCACCAGAAACCACATTTGCAATGTCTTCGGTAATTTCGCTATTCGACCAATTAAATGTGTAAGGTGACGCTCCATTAACAACGCTGATGTCGACTTGTCCATCTTCGGTTTCAGGACAAGAAGCATTTGTAATTTTTGCATTTGCTTGAAGAGGTTCTGAGCCTATAATTGTGAAATCTAAAGAATCAGCACAACCAATTGCGTCAGAAATTGTAACAGAATATTCTCCTTCATAAAGCTTGTTTATTCCCGAAGTTGTGCTGCTATCTGACCACCAATAAGTGTATGGAGTTGTTCCTCCAAAAGCAATAACATCAATTGCACCAATTCCATCTTGATAACAAGAATTTTGAGTTACTTCAGATGTAATTACCATTGGGAATTGAGGTTGTGTGATGGTGTATGTTTTTGCATAAGAGCAGAACAAACTGTCGATAATGGTTACTGCATAATCTCCGGCTTGAACGTTCATTAATGTATCCGAAATTGTATTTCCATCAGACCATAAGTAAGAGTATGGAGGAGTTCCTCCTGTAAGGTTTATGAATATACTTCCTGTTCGTTGTCCATAACACATTACATCATTAATTGAATCGTCAATCGCAAATGCTGAGGGTTCGTTTACAACGTAAGTTCCAATTACACTGCATCCATTATTGTCAGATGCGGTTACAATGTATGTTCCAGCATTTAGTGAGGAAACAATTTGAGTCGATGAACCGTTAGACCACAAATATGTGTATGGACTTGTTCCTCCCGAAACAGTTACGCTTACTGCACCTGAATTATCAAAACGATTCAATGCTTATAACAGACATCACAACTAATTATCGTTGTTACAAGTCAAATTAGTTGTGATGTCTGTTATAAGCATTGAATCGTTTTCATAAATAGTTAAAGAGTCAATGTTTTCGCAACCAAGATTATCGGTAATTGTCACATAATAAGTTCCTACCGAAACATCAGATAAATACGATAATGTTGATGAATTTGACCACACGTATGAGTATGGGAATGTTCCGCCCGAAACAATTGATGTAATGTCGGTAGTTGTTCCATAGCAAACTGTATCAGTAAAGTTCAATATTGTTGCCAATATAGTTGGTTCAGAAACAGTTTCGGCGGTTGAATATATACAAGCTAACGAGTCGGTTACAGTAATGTAATAATCTCCGGCTGATAGATTTGAGATAACATTGCTTGTTTCTCCTCCCCCCCATGCATATGTGTATGGAGATGTTCCTCCTGATACAGCTAAACTAATAATTCCATTGCTTTCGCCAAAGCAAACATTATCGGTTGTCGCAAAATCAAATGTTAGGTTTTCAGGTTCAGAAACAGTTATAATTTCTATACTTTGACAAGCACTTGCATCTTCAACGGTGATATAATAATCTCCAGCAGTTAAATTACTGACATCTTCAGTGTTTTCTTCGTTCGACCAAAATATAGTGTAAGGAGTTGTGCCTCCTGAAATAGTAAGGTCGATAGCTCCATCAGCATAACCGAAACAACTAACACTTGTAACTGAATCAGTAAGAGTTGGGGCGCCAATGTTTGAAACATTAACCAATGTAGAGTCGGCACATCCGTCGTTTCCGGTAACAACAACTTGGTACAAACCAACCGACAAATCAGAGATTAAACTTGTTGATTGAGTCGGATTTGTGTTCCACAAAATAGTGTATGGAAGTGTTGCGTTTGTAACATCTGTAATCCATGCTGAACCGTCAGCTGCGTTACATGTTGCATTTGTCGATGATGTCGAAATGATTATCTGCTCCGGTTCTGAAATGGTTGTTGAGCCTCCGGTTTCACAACCATTGCTGTCAAAAACGGTAACATCATATGTATCGGCCGATAAATTTGCAATACTGTCAAGAGTCTCAGCGTTGTTCCATAAATATGTATATGGACTTGTTCCTCCTGAAACGGCAATGCTAATAGCTCCATTGTTTCCTCCGTAACAAGTAACATCAGTAATTGTGTAATTGATGTTCATGGCTGCTTGTTGAGTAATTTCAACAGACTCGATTAATTGACAACTGTTAGCATCAAGTATTGTTACTGAATAATTTCCGGCAAAAATATTTGAAATATTGCTTGTGATTTCTCCACTCGACCAAAAGTAAGAATATGGAGAAGTTCCACCTGAAACAATAACTTCAGCCGTTCCATCAAAACCTCCGTAGCATGAAACATTGGTTTGAATCAATGAATCCAACGTAGGTCCGTCGGTATTATCTATTGTTACCGAAGTTGAATCAGAACATCCATTAACATCTTCAATTACAACTTGGTAAATTCCGGCAATAAGATTAATGACGGTATCGTTTGTTTGTACCGGACTTGTATTCCACGAAATAGAAACAGGTTCGCTAAATCCATTGTAACTTTCTATCCAAACAGAACCGTTAGCCGTTCCGCAATCTGCATTTGAAGACGATAAAACGATTGTTGGTGCATTCGGTTCAGTAACTTGAATAGACTCAATTTTAGAACACGAATTATTGTCGGTAACAGTTATAACATAAGTTCCTGCAAAAATGTTTGTTAAGTCTTCGAAGATTGTTCCATTTGACCAAGCAAATGAATAAGGAGTTGTTCCTCCTGAAACAGTAGCATTAATTGCTCCATCTGTTCCGCTGTTGCAATCTACATTGGTAGCTGAAAGTGCAACCGAAAGCTCGGTTGGTTGCGAAATTGTAATGCTTGTATCTTTTGTGCAACCTGTGAAATCAGTTACAGTAACATGGTAAATTCCTGCAACGATATTTGCCAAATCTTCAGTAGTAGAATCGTTTGACCAAGCAAACGCTAATGGTGCAATTCCGTTTGTTATATTCAAGTCAATTCCTCCGTCTGAATCATTGTAACAACTTATGTCAGAACTTGAATAAGAAATTAACATTTCATTTGGTTCTGCAATTACAGCACTATCGATAAGTTCGCATAAATTTGCATCGGTAATGGTAACATAATGTACACCTTCGGCAAGACTTGAAATGTTTTGAGTTATTTGCCCACCAGTCCATGCATACGTATAAGGAGTAGTTCCGCCAGTAACACTCAATGATGCCGTTCCGTCAATTTCGCCAAAACAAATAATGTCTGTAGTAGAAACGGTAACCGCTAATATGTTTGGTTCTGTAATAGTAACGCTATCGGTTAGAGTGCAGCCATTTACATCAGAAATATCAACCGTGTAAGTATCGGCAATTAAACCTGAAATATCTTCAGTAGTTTCTAAAGTCTCCCAATCAATATTGTAAGCCGTTGTGCCACCACTGATAGTCATGTTGATTGCTCCGTCAGCATTTCCGTTACAAGTTACATTTAATATTGCAAAATTTGCATCTAATTCAGAAGGTTGGTTTACTGTAAATATTGAATCTAATGTACAAAGATTTGCATCGGTAATGGTAATAGAATAACTATCAGAAACTAATCCTGCATTATCCTCCGTACTTTCGCTATTTGACCAAGCATAAGTATATGGACTTATTCCACCAAGAGTTGTTATGTCAATATTTCCATCGTTAAATCCAAAACAAGAAACATCGGAAATTGTTGCTGTTAAATCTAAAATTGTTGGTTCTGCAATTACTGCACTATCAATAAGTTCGCATAAATTTGCATCGGTAATGGTAACATAATGTGTTCCTTCAGCAAGACCAGAAACGTTTTGAGTTGCTTGTCCGCCTGTCCATGCAAATGCATACGGTGTAGTACCTCCACTAACAGTTAAAGATGCTGTTCCATCAACTTCGCCAAAACAAGAAATGTCAGATTTAACTAATGTTACACTCAATAATTCAGGATCGCTGATATCAATAGAATCTATTGATTCACATCCATTATTGTCTGTTATGGTAACAATATAATGCCCTGCAACAAGATTTGAAATATTTTGAGTTATCTCAAGATTTGACCATTCGTATGAATAACTTGGAGTTCCTCCATATACTATTAAATTAATTGCTCCATCAGCATTTCCATTACATGAAGGAGAGGTAACATTTAAAATTTGAGATATTGGTTGAGGGCTTGAAACTGAGGTTGTTCCTGTTTTTTGACAACCATTGAAGTCGGTTACAGTAACAAAATAAGTTCCTGTATTTAATCCAGTTAAATCTTCGGTTAAAGCCAAGTTTGACCAATTATAAGTATACGGCCAAGTTCCATTAATTACAGTTAAGTCAATACCTGCGTCAATATTACCGCTACAACTTGCATTTGTTGGTTGAAGTAACAATGAGATTTGCTGTGGATTTTGAAGTAAAGATGATTCAATTAATTCGCAACCATTTGCATCGGTAATTGTAACATCATAAATTCCAGCTGCAACATTTGTCAAATCTTCTGTAGTAGAATCGTTTGACCATTCAAAAGTATATGGTAAACTTCCTCCAACAACACTAATATTAATAACGCCAGTACTATCTCCATAACACTCTGGTAATGTTGAGGAGAATGTAGCGGAAATAGGAGTCGGATTGCTAATTGTTGCACTGCTGCTTATGCTACAGCCATTGTCATCGGTAATATCAACTGTGTATATTCCAATAGCTTGTCCTGTAATATCTTGAGTAATTTCTCCGCCGACATTCCATAAGTAGGTGTAATCAGCAACAACTGTACCTCCACTAACTGATAAATCAATTTCTCCATCAGAGTCTCCAATACAACTAACATTGGTTATTACAAAACTAGCAGATATGATATCAGGTTCAGTAACAGTACCGCTGGTTGTTGTAGTACAACCATTAGCATCGGTAACGGTAACAAAATAGTTTCCTTCGTCTAATCCTGTAGGATTGTTAGAAGTTGAAAGCACATTGTCCCATTCGTAAGTATATGGAGCCGTTCCATCAGCAGGAGTAATTAAAATTTCACCATCGGATAATCCGTTGCAAGTAATATCTGTAACGATTGCAGTCGCAGTAAGTATAATTGGTTCTGCAACGGTTGCATTAGCAGTTGTTGTACAAGCTCTAGCATCAGTAACAGTCACTTCGTAAGTATTAGCAGCAAGAGCGGATAAATCTTGAGTAGTCAGCACGCTGTTGTCCCAAGCATA
>Ga0208977_1001312_pt1 | contig 12743 bp, 11 predicted proteins | sample RifOxyA2_FD_184030 | JGI IMG/M metagenome (GOLD analysis project Ga0208977, IMG submission 184030) | Groundwater microbial communities from Rifle, Colorado - Rifle Oxygen_injection A2 (SPAdes) | ecosystem: Environmental > Aquatic > Deep subsurface > Groundwater | place: Rifle, Colorado, United...
ATACTATTTATGGTGGAATTGGTAATGATGTTTTATCTGGAGGATCTGGAAATGATTTGCTAGATGGAGGAGAAGGTATTGACACCCTTACTGGTGGTACTAATAATGACACTTTAATTGGTGGAACTAATGATGATAAGTATATGTTTTATTCAGGAGATGGAATAGACACAATTAATGATTCATCAGGTACATTAGATGAAATTAACTTTGAGTCAGATGTGAGTAGAACCAACATTGCTTTATATTATGATAGTACAACAGGTGATCTTCTTATTGATTATGGTTCTACAGCAGGTAATGATAAAATCAGCTTTGTTGATTATAATTACAATACAGATAATAGCCTTGAAAGAATTGAAGATGGTGATGGTTATTATCTAGGTATAACTGAAATAAATAATATTATTGCAGAAATATCAAGCTATAATGCTAATAATGATCCTGATCTGTTAAGTGCCGAAGATGTTAAAAATAATTCAACATTAATGACTTATATTTCAGGTCAATGGCAATCATAGGATAATTTAAATATCTTTTAAACCTGAAGGAAACAGCACTAAGTGCTGTTTCCTCTGTTTAGTTAATGAAATATGCTGAATAATTCAAGTTCTACATAATTTGAATTCACTATTTACGTTTTTTTAGTGTTTCATGTAAGGCATGTTCCAGGTCAACGGTTGAATTAAATGTTTCATCAGGGATGTTTTCAATTACATCACGGAGATGTTCTTTTTTACCTACGTGGTATTGTACTTTCCGATCACCATATTTTTCCAGAATATCTTCTTTTGACATTGGAAAACTAGCACCTTTAAATGCTTGCGCTATTGCTGCTGCACCGTATACACCACTTTTCTTTTCAGGTTCTTTTTTAGTTAACCCAAACAATTCCGATAACCTATTTCTTAAACCTCCAAACATAATCTCACTCTCTCATTATTTCTATGTAACCATTTATCTGTTTATTCATTCTAACTGATTAATAGTAGGGTATACATCACCCATTCTTATAATATTGTTATTAGACATTATGTTTAAAGCACGAATAACGAGTGTTTTATCAGGTTAATAACAAGGTTTTGGTAATTTTGTTGGGATTTCAGGATGTAAATTTACTCAGATTAAGTATATATACAAATAACCCTAAAAACATTGTTAGAAAATAAATTATTTTAGCTGTCATTTTATCTTATCAACTCATTTAAAATTTCAGATTTTATTTTAAAATCCTGTAAAAATAGTCCCCGAAGAAATTTTGCTACAACGTAAATTGTTAGTTTTAAATTAAGTCTGCCTGTTTAAAAGGCTTTAATCGTTAATTTAAGTTGGGTAATGGATATTACCTCTGAAGAGTTAGTATTGCAAGATAAATGAGTATAAAATATAATTCAAAAGTTTTCATAATAATAGAAATTTTTCTTTTAGCCTGTTTTTTCTCTTTATCCAGCGTACAGGCTAAGGAATATCAGGCTTTAAACAAAACAATTCTTAAATACACTGAGAAAACAAAGATTTTGGAATCTCAAAGTAAAGATGCAGAATTAAATCTTGCTCAATTAAAGCCTAACAAAGCAAATTCTTCTCAATTTCAGGAAATACAGGTTCAAGAAATACAGGAAGATATTTCATCTTTAGAATTACCTACAGAAGAAGCTCAACTGGACATTGCAACTACTCATTTGATCTCAGAAAATTATTTACGGGCAATAGATGTTTTAGAAAAGTTAAAACCTACGGATCGTGTTAATTATGGTTTAGCTAAAGCTTATTATGAAATCGAGAGATATGATTTGGCCCTTAAAAAACTTGAAGATAATAAACTTAAAGAGGCAAAAGAATTAAAAGAGGCTATTCAAATGTTAATTAGACCTAAATTTGAACCTTTTTTCGGCTTTCATGAAGAATCAGGTAATTTGAATAGTAAAGTTAATTTTAAAGAATATGGTGGAGATTTTACTTTTTATCCCAAAGCAAATTACGGAGTTAAATCAGGAATTTCTGCCACTCCGTTTGTCTCAAAAAATGGACTTGCTCATACAACAGCAACTTTGTACTATGCTGGACTTGAGATTAAGCCAACTAACAACCTTTCTTTTGATTGTGAAGCAGGAATTGATTCTTATTCAAACGGAGGAGTTGGAATACTTGGTAATGCTTCTTTAATTTATAGTTTAAATGACTTTATAGTACTTGATTTAGGCTATATTAGACAAAGGCAGGAAAACTCAGTATTAAGCGCTGTAGGTTTAACCCCTGAAGTTGGCCCGTTTGCAAATGAACTTGTTGGGAGAGTTAAAAATAATCAGTTTAACTCTGGTATAGAACTAAAATTACCCCATAAAAGCTATTCTTCCTTGAATTATAATCTGGGATATAGAAGAGGAAGCAATGTTCCAGCTAATCCTTACCATGAAATATCCGGTGAAGTTGGAAAAATTTTTTATTCAGATCCGAAAAATAGCTTGCTTAATTTAGTACAGGCTGGATATGGTTTATTTTATGAAACAAATAAAGAAAATAGATCCGGTTTTGGCGGGGCTTCCTTAGAATTTTCTCCTCTTGGAAGTGATGGTATTTCTCCTGAACCTTCACCAAATAACCCTGGTATTGGAGGATATTTTAGCCCTGAGTATCTAGTTTCAAACATTTTTAATATTCAATTTCAAGGAAACCTTGCCCCTGCCAATTTAAGTTATATATTTACGCAATATTTAGGGACTCAGAGCATAAAAAACGAGGGAACCAACATCTTATGGGGTAGTGCTATTACGATAGGAATTAATGAAAAAGGAAAAAAAGGTGTTAGAATAGGTTATCAGGCAGACAACTTTAATTTAACCAGGCATCATAACTTTATTATAAAATTAATCTATAGATTTTAAGTTATATTTGTTATTTTGGCTTTATAAATATAAAGATAGGTTAATTATTCTATAAATACCATTTTTACATTTACTTGAAACCTTGTTTTTACACCTTTTTATGGATTTATTATTTTGATATTTTTAGTATCATATACATAATATATCTTATAAATTATAAATTACAATTTTTTATCAATTTACTTGATTTATAGGAAATTAAAATTGGAAACAGAAGTTGTAAAAAAGTTTCTTGAGTTTTTATCTCAAAACAAAGAAAACATTAGTGAAAATGAATTACTATCTCTGAAAAATCATGAGATTTTCTCTAATAATGCTAATATTTTAGAAAATATTACTTATATAGTTGAATATTTAGAGAGAGAAAGAATAATCAGATGGATTATAGATAGTATAAGAGAATCTTTAGATCTGAATGAGGTTCTTCAAACCACAGTTGAAGAAGTAGGGAAATTACTTAAAGTTGATAGATGCTTAATAGCATTATTTAACAAGGAAACTCACAAATTTGAAGCTAAAAATGAATATCGAACAAGTGAAGATATCCCTCCTATCCTTGGTAATGAATTACTTATAAATAATTCTATAGAATACTATAATAATTTGGTTGTGGATCATATACCGATTATATTTAACAAAATAACATCGCCAGATGCAGCTAATGAAAAAGCAAGACAGTTTTATAAAGTATATAAATCCAAGTCTGCAATTATAGTTCCTGTTATTCATAAAGGAGAAGTCCTAGCAGCTTTTTCTATACATCAAGTTGAAAAACAGAGAGAATGGGAGTCAAATCATATAGAGTTATTAACTGATATTGGAAATCAAGTTGCTATTGCAATAAAGCAGGCTGATTTATATTCTACTACTCAGAAACAAATTGAAAGAGAAGCCCTTTTAAGAAGAGTTACTAATACAATCAGAAGCTCTCTTGATATAGATGAGGTTTTAAATAATATTTGCTCGGAATTATTTAATTTATTTAAAGTTGATAAAGTAGCTTTATCAAGATATTCAGAGTATGAAAACGCCCCTGTGTGGACTTTTCTTGTTGAGTATCAAATTAAAACCTGCTTACCAAAGCTTAGAGATATTAATCCTTCTCATCAAACAAGCGCTTACTTTGCAGAATGTATTTTTGATAAAGGAGAAAATATCGTAATAGAAAATATGAATGATTCTGATTATCCTGAATTTTTTAGAGATATTTATAAAAAAATAGGGGTAAAATCACTCTTAGCCGTTCCTATTAAAAAAGATAATGAAAAATGGGGAGCTATCGGTCTTTTACAAAATAAAAATTATAGACAGTGGTCCCAAGATGAGATAAATCTCTTGGCTATAATTGCTGATAATATTTCTATCGCTATAAAACAGGCAGAATTATATTCAATTACTAAGAATCAAGCAGAAAAAGAAAAACGAAATGCAGAAAAAGAAAAACGAAATGCAGAAAAAGAAAGATTACTAAGATCTATTATAAGCAAGATTAGAAAAAGTCTCAATATTGATGAGACTTTAGAAATTGTATGTAAGGAAGTAGCTGAATTATTTAATGTTGGTAAAGTTACGGTATTTAAATATCCCAATAAAGATAATTATCAAGAGTTTCTATTAATGCGAGAATATAAAGCCAGAGAGGAATTTAAGGGAATTCAGACTTTGGGATGTAACAGTCAAATCGGTGATTACTTTGCAAAAATAATACTCAATAAAGAAGAAACAACTTTAGCAATTGATAACATTGATGAATATCAAACACCAGATTTCTTTAAAGAATTTTTTAACATCACAGAGGCGAAATCTATGATATTCACCCCCATTAAACAAGGAGATGAAGTATGGGGCATAATAAGTTTAGTAGAATATGATTATTTTAGACGTTGGACTCAAGAAGAAATAAGACTGCTAGAAACTATAGCTGATCAAATATATATAGCAATTAGTCAAGCGAATTTATTTAGTAAAATTCAGCAGGCCACTCGATTAAAAAGTGAATTTGTAGCAAATATGTCTCATGAATTCAGGACTCCTCTTAACGCTATTATTGGCTTTTCAGAAATGATACTAAAAGGATATTATGGACATTTATCTGATAAAGGATTGGAATACCTAAAAAACATAACAATAAGTGGAAAGCATTTATTGCTTTTAGTTAATAATATTCTTGATCTTTCTAAAATTGAATCAGGAAATGCTAATCTGGTTTATGAAAAATTTAATTCAGAACATGCAATAAATGAAATAGTGCTTACACTAAGAAGTTTAGCCATTAAAAAGAATATTAGTATAGAGTTGCAGCTGGAAAATATTACCATAAATGCTGATTTAGGTAAGTTTAGACAAATAATGTATAATCTTCTAAGTAATTCTGTTAAATTTACTCCTGAGAATGGTAAAATTGCTGTTTCAACATCGATTGAAGATAATATGTTAAGGGTAAATGTTGATGATACAGGAATAGGAATAGCCAGAAAAGACTTTGATAAGATTTTTAAGGAATTTACACAACTCGATTCTTCCTATACCAGAAAACAAGAGGGAACTGGTTTAGGTTTAGCATTAACTCAAAAATTGGTCGAATTACATAAAGGTTCTGTTAATTTTGAGTCTCAGGAAGGTAAGGGAACTCGATTCTGGTTTACCTTACCTGATGCTGAAAAATTAGAATAATTACCTGGTAACTGTTTTTAACCTTTGAAAAACTATTTTCCAATCAATATTTTTCAAGGTTAACTTAATTGTTGTTCTATAGCTTGAAAAACTTTATTTGAATCAATATTCAAACAATCCAGATAATCACAGGATGTTTGTCTTTTGTCCCAAAGACAAGGACTACAATCGATAGAATCTTCTCTAACAGCAGTAAACCTGTAATCGTCTTGAGGAAGTAACTTTTTCTCATCTGTAGGGCCAAATATGGCAACTATAGGAGTTCTAGCCCCTACTCCAACGTGCATTGGTGCAGAATCAACACAAACAAGCATGTTTGATAAACTTATTAAAGCTGCAAGTTGGGAAATGTTCTTTGTTTCACCATAAAGATTAATTAAGCTATCATCAGGAAGATTATATCTTGCAAGTTCAGCTCTTATTTGCAGAAATACTCCTTCATCATCAGGTCCACCCGTTAAAATAACCTTGTATTTTCCTGAGCAAAGAAGTTTAACGATTAATTCAACCCAATTGGTTATAGACCAGAATTTAATTATGCCTTTTTCAATACTAAGTTTGCTGACTCCTGGATGTATTGTAATAATTTGTTTATCTCTGATCCCTATTTTTTCGTTTGCCCATACTAAATTCTCGGGTAATATGTTTATTTCAGGCAAGCCAGAATCTTGATCTGTATTAATAGCTATAGCTAAATCATGATACATATCAGCTGCATATTGATTTTTATTAAGAGGCACAGCTTTTGTAAGGAGTATTTTGCTTAATATCCCACTATCATAGCCAATTCTTTTTCTAATACCTGTTAAAAACAATAAAATTGCTACAAGTTTTGAACTGCCTGAAGAAACCACAACATCATATCTACCGGACCAGGCTTTAAATATAAGTTTAATCAGGTTTAAATATTTAAATTTTCCTTTAACATCACAGGTAATGATTTTATCAATTAAAGAAGATAGTTCTTTAATTGATTTACTCCTTGGTTCGACTGCTAAAGTCAGGTAAGGTACAGGATAAAAAGCACGAATTGTTTTTAAAGCAGGTAAAAATAAAATCTCATCACCAATACCGCCAAAGTTAATGGCTAATATCTTTGTTTTTTTAACTTTATTCCGTTTTTTTATCATATTCTTATTTTATTATACTTTTCAAATTTGAAAATATATAAATTATTCTTGTTTTTGGGAAAGAGCTAAATTTGATGTAGTAACAATGCAGAGTATTGCTATAAGTATCCAGAATATTAAATTTACCTGAGGTCTATACCATATTGTATCGACAAAACCATGAGTCATCATGCCGGTTATTCCTATTAAGCAGCTTGATACAATAATTTTATTTTCTACTAAATTAACCTTGTTACAAATATACTTTATACTTTTAATAAAACTAAATAATATTAACCAAATAAATATTAATAAACCAAAAATTCCGGTTTCAACTGCTACTTCTAAAGGAACGCTGTATGATCCGAGAGCATCAAACCCGGTTATCATATATAGTCCATAAATAAGTCTGAAAGTGGTATTTCCTGGGCCAATACCTGTAAGCCAATTATCAAGAAACATTTTTATGCTGGCAGAATAAACATTAAATCTGTAGGAATTACTGCTATCAGCCCTAAACATAAAAATAGATGTTATTCTATGTTGAAGAGCCGGTGACAATAAAATAGCTGCTATTACTAAAACTGTACCAAGAATGATACTTGCTACCCATAATTTTTTGAGCCATTTGATATGACCATATTCATGCCAGATAATATGACCTGAAATAAGAACGAAGACAAAAGACATTGCAGCAGTGGCTATATATGCTCCTCTTGAACCTGTAAATACAATGGCAAGAAGAATGGCCAATGCCCCTATGAGAGAAATTAATCCTATACGTATATTTTTTTTATTTAAAAACCAGAAAGCTACCCCAAGAGCAGAAGAAAATGATGCAATAAGATAACCTGCAAGTAAATTAGGATTAAATGGTTTTAAAGTACCATAAACCCTATTCATTAATTGTTCAGGATTAACTTCTGTTTGGTCTTGCCAGGAAGCAAGAGCTTCAACCCCTATTACTTGTTGATAAACAGCATAAAAGGCTTCGATAGATGCAGATAATGCTATTAATCCCATTAAATAAATAACTCTTTTAGGGTCATTTCTAAGAATATTCAAGAAAACCAAATATCCGCTAAAATAAATGATCATTTTTATATAGCCTTTTATACTTGGAATTAATAAAGATGAAAAAGCTACACTTATCCCTGCTATTACAATATATAAAAATACGGGTATATCAAAACTTGTAAAATGATGCTTTTCTCCTTTTATACACAGAAATTTTATTCCTAATAGAGAAAAAGCGGTTATTGTAATAAATCCTATAATTTTTGTTGAAGCAAAAGGTATTGCAATAATAAGCAAAGAAATTAATAACAAAATAAAAGTATCAATATTTTTAACCAGTTTACTAGTTTGAGCAAAATATGACATTTTATCCTGAATAAATTCAAGAAGGCTGTTTAACTTAGTAAAAATCAGACTCTTATTCATAGCCTGTACTAAAGATGAATCTTCTTGAACATCTATTTTATTTAATAGCCTCATAAATAAAGAAGATTTTATGAAATCCATAATTATTTAAGTACTCTTACGTCTGAAACCACACCATTAAGTCTATATTTATAGCCTTCTAAAGTTACAAGAAGACCGGTTTTAATCTTGTTTCCTCCAATAACAGGACCATCAGCTGTTATTGTAGCTTTATCTGTTAAAGTAACAAGAAAATTATATGTATAAGGTGCGGTTGGATCAACTACAGCAAGAGCTTTTCCAGGATTATTAACATCCGGAATCACTGTTTTCCAGGGTTCCATTTCTGCTTTTACTATTTCTAGAGAAGTATATGGAACGTTTCTAATTGTGATAAAAGTTTTTTCTTTAGTCTTAAATACACGATCTTCACTTGAAAGTTTTAAGCCTCTTATTACAACATCAAACTCAATCATTGATTCTTTTTTAACTACATTGGCAGAAGTTGCGTATCGGCTGCTTTTTACAAGCACTAAACCTGTAACAGCAATAAGAACGATTAAAACAATGCTTAAATCGATAATATTTATAAATCCAAAAAGTTTTCCATTTTTAATCATAAATTTAAACCCCAATTTTTATACTTTTAAGCTCATATTTTCGATATTTAATTTATCAATAGTTTCTGTTAACTCATAAATAGTGGTGGTTGCTGATCCAAAATGTCTAACAACTATACTTGCAGCGAGGTTTCCAAGAAACATACATTCAGATCCCTTTACTCCCGAACAAAGTCCAAGGGTGAAAGTTCCGACAACAGTATCTCCAGCTCCGGTAACATCAAAAACATCTGTTTTATTGAAAGCAGGAATACTTGTAATATTGCCATTTCTTTCAAATAATATCATTCCTTCACTTCCTCTAGTAATTAATATCATTTCAGAGGAAGTTTTTTCCAGTAATTCTTTTCCTCCTTTTATAAGGGTCTCGTGATCTTTTAATTCATAGCCAAGTGTTCTTTCAGCTTCAGGCTGGTTTGGAGTAATTACTGTTACTCCCTGAAATCTTGTAAGATCTGTTTGAGCATCAACAGCTATAAACATGTTATGTTTTTTAGCTGCTTGTATTGCAGCATCAATAACATTCTGGGTCATAACCCCAATGCCATAATCAGAAAGCAAAATAGCATCAAACTCATGAGCACACTTGTTAATATTATCAATTATTTTAGTTTCTGTATTACTGTTAACACAAGCATTAATTTCTCTATCAATACGTACGATTTGCTGAGTAACTGATTGTGTAGATGATCCTGATATTCTGGTCTTGGTTGTAGTTACTCTTGAAGGATCAAGCACCATATGCGAAGTATCTATCCGTGCTTTATTAAGAGCGTCTAATAATATAGGACCATAGTAATCTTCACCATAGACTCCTATAGTAGCTACCCTGTCTGAACTTAGAGAAGCAATATTATGTGCAGCATTTGATGCTGTTCCCAATATAATATTTGTATGTGTATGCTTTAATATTAAAACAGGTGCTTCTCGTGAAATTCTGTGAGTTTGGCCATAAATCATTTCATCTATAGCAAAATCACCTATTACGAGTACACGGCCTTTATTTAAATTTTGTATAATAGATTTTAAGTTGGATTTATCAAAAGTAACCACGGTAGCTCCAAATTTACTAAACATCTAAAAACGATAAAATTATAAGTCTAAAATAAATTCATGTACAAGATTAATTAATATTATTACAAATATTTTGCAAGGTGAAAAAATTGACCGAATCTTCTAACAATTTTAAAGTAAAAAAATCTAAATATTTTAGTGAAGATGATATAGTTCAAGGGCCTAAAAAGTTCGTTTTTCAGATTTATCCTGAAAATGTTAAGTTTATAGAAACATTATCCTATCAGGAAAAACAGGATTTTATTAATCATTTAATTTCTGAAAGCAGAAATGAAATAAACGAAAAATATAAATATAAGCAACATTTTAATTGGGTTAAAAATGCAATAATCATTGTTGTATTAATATTAGTTGGTATTCCTCTTCTGTTTTATCTGGCAAGTATTTCTCTGAATGTTACAAAGACAAATTATTCAGAAATGCAAAGCAATTTTGAAAAATTATTCTAGAAAATTTCTTAAAAAATTCGGTAGTGGTATAAAACAAAGTGATAAAAAATTCGTCATGTAAACTGTCCAAAAAATGAGGGCAGGGAAATGAGGAATAGACTGGGAAATTGTACAAACTGTAAAAGTGAAAATATAGTAAAAAATGGCCATAACGGTGCAGGAAAACAACAATATTATTGTAAAGACTGCAAAACACGCAGGATATTAGAATCAGAAAAAAAATATAGCGAATCAAGAAAAGGTGAAATCATAAGGACATACTTTGAAAGAGCCAGTTTAAGAGGATTAGAGCGGATATTTCATGTAACAAGGCAAACTGTATCAGGGTGGCTTAAAAAAAATAATCGAAAAACTTCCTACAATTGAAGAAACACTCATAAAAGTAAAAGATGATATTCTTGAATTGGATGAAGAGTGGACTTTTGTAAAGAAAAAGATGAATAAAAGATGGCTATGGATTGCTTTATCAAGGACAACAAAGCAGGCTGTAGCCTATTTCATTGGTGATAGAACTACTGAAAGCTGCAAAAAATTTGAAGAAAAAATCCCTGAAAGATATAAAGAAACCTTCAAGTTTAGCGATTTATGGGATAGTTACAATGAAGTATTTCCCGAAAATCATAAGTCTGTAGAAAAAGGTAGTGGTGAAACTTGTCATATCGAAAGGCTTAACAATACAATAAGGCAACGTTTAGGCAGGTATACTAGAAAAACCCTATCTTTTTCAAAGTCTGATTTCTGGCTTGACCTTGTTACACATATATTTATCATTCATTACAATTTATCACTTAGAATTTAACCACTACCAATTTTTTATGTCAGAAAATTTTTGTGAAAAACTTTTTAATGTAATACCAACCCCGCTGATTAGCCAAATTAAAATCAAATTGTAGATCTATATTTTTTTCTCCATTAAATGAAGGTAAGGGTTCAAAAGGAGCGGCACTTTTAATAGCGACAAGTCCACTTTCATCAAAATCTTTATTTCCAGATGAACTAAGTATTTTATATGATAATAATTCCCCTTTTTTATTTATTACTAGCAATACAGAAGTATGTAAAATACATTCTGAAGAAGGATGACTAGGTTTCCAATTCCCCTTTATTTTCTTTTCTAATTTTTTCATGTAAGGGGCAAAGCCTGCATGGTTTATATACCCACCATTTTTAGTAAAATTAAATGATAATGCAGGAGTTAAATTAACAACTACTTCATTCAGAGTACCATTAGAGTACTTATAAAAATATGAAAAGTTTGGAAAATTTGTTGAGGTAGTAATAATAACTGATTTTAAATTACCGTTATCTTTATCATAAATGAAGGCCAAATTATCATTTTTTACTTTATAATCAGTTAAGAAAATTTCTTCTTTGCGAAGATAAATGCCTTTTTTGACCTGTTCAAAGTCTGGATCAACGGAAGTATATTTGCTTGCATCAATAGAGAATTTTGCGTTTTTAAATGCCTCTGTAGCATATATATTTACACTTACATAATATTTAGTATGCTTTTCAGATAATTTTTCAGGGATTACTATGTTATCATTAACTTCTTGATTGTTAATATTTTTGCTTACAGATTTCTCTGTTTTATTAAAATTAAACAAATCTTTATTATCAGAGGCTTTAGGGGGGTAAGTAATCTTATTATTCTTTTCCACTATTCCTGAATTGGTTTTATTTTCAATTATTTGGCTTAATTGAAAATTTGCAGGAACTTTCTTTTCTGCATAAAAATCAGAATTTTTATAAGAATTTATAAAATCATTAGTATAAGAATCTAGCATATTTTTCAGTATCTCGTCTTTTGATTCTACAAATATAAAGCCTTTTTTATTTAAATATTCAAGAAGTTTAGTTCGGTTTATTTCAGAACTGTAATTATTTTGGATAAAAAGAAAAGTGTCTTTCTCAATTTGTTTTACACCCAATATAACATAGTTTCCTTGAGTGTAAGTCCCATATGCCTTTGGTTGAATGTAATAAAAGCCTTTTTCTATGTCATACTTATATAATCTATGTTTTTTTTCATCTATGTATTTTTTAATTTCTTTTGATATTTCGGATTTTGGGCAATGATAAAAAATATAGATTTTTTTTAAAGTAAAAGCATAAGTTTTATTTAAACAAAATAAAGATAATAATAAAGCTAAAAAACAATAATATTTTATCTTTTTCATTAATAATTTCCAATTCTTCTCTCATCAAATTTAATAAACCATGAAAATAATAAAATATAAATCCATTAAACAAGTTTGATAAATAATATATTATTATCTATGTAATGTTTTGCAGGATAAAAGTTCTGACTGCGTTAATCCAGTTTGTAGGTTAGATATTTCTATCGATTTTTAAAAAAGATTAATCTTTAAGAATTTTCCAAGCAATGTTAACAAGTTGCCTTGCAAGACATTTTCGAGCGTGACGCTTAGATTTACCTTCTTTTAATTTTTTCTCATAATAATTTCTTCCTATTTCATCATTAATACTTTGATTTAAACTAATTTGATA
>Ga0208977_1001343_pt1 | contig 12539 bp, 10 predicted proteins | sample RifOxyA2_FD_184030 | JGI IMG/M metagenome (GOLD analysis project Ga0208977, IMG submission 184030) | Groundwater microbial communities from Rifle, Colorado - Rifle Oxygen_injection A2 (SPAdes) | ecosystem: Environmental > Aquatic > Deep subsurface > Groundwater | place: Rifle, Colorado, United...
CCCCCAAAGGACGTCAAGGTTCTTTGAAGGATGCGCGGAGATTCGATTTAAAGGGCATAAAAAGCGCGTAGCATGGTTTGGCATGTGCGGATTTTGCATAATTGAGGACAAGGGGAGAGAAGCATAAGGAGTGCTGGTATTGAGGCTGGGGTATATTACCATGTTTGGAGAGCCTTTTCCTTGTTGTAGATTTTGCGATAAGCAGGGAGTGGCGATTTAGTATCTAACGGGTAAAATTCGTGCAGTTTTGTGCAGAAAATATTTTTTATAAGACGGTAAAACAAACAATCGGACTCGGATTTTTTAAGACCTGTTCAGTTCCGATTTATTCGGGCTAGGGACGATGTCTGGCAATAAGGCAGAATTTTTACGACAAGGCGCTGGGTGAGCGGATAGTGAAAAGCGGTGCTGAACTGGCAGATTGCGAGGGGTCTTAGAAGCCATATAGAATATGGTGTCAAGTTTTTCTTCGATGATTTGAGATAGTTGGAAAGGATTGAATTGGCTGGCAATATTTTCGAAAGCTTTTATAGCATGCAGGTTGCCTTTTCCTGATTCGACGAGGCGCTGGAAAGGAGTTTTTGGCACGTCATAAATTTTCTTAACCTTTGAGCCGATTCTAATCTTTTTCATGAGTTTGACGGAAGGTTGGAAGTAATTTTGGAATATACGGAGTTCGTGCGTGTAGAGGTTGTTGATAGCATCAACGACTCCTTTGGTATCGTAACGCAGATAGCCGAGGATCTGACGGACATGAGTCCAGTTTTTTTGTTCGATGTGGGCGTTATCGTCTTTTTTATAGGGTCTTGAGCGAGTGAAAGCGATATTGTTTGTAAGGCAATATTTATAGAGGTGATCGTTGATAAATTCACCGCCGTTGTCGGAGTCGAGGCCTAATAGAGGGAATGGCATATCATGTTGCATGGATGTAAGGGCATTGAATACCGTTTCCTGGCTTTTTCCAAGGATAGCTTTTCGCTCGACCCATTGGGTAGCTATGTCAGTCCAATTGACGGTATTGGCGAAATCGCCGAAGGCAGAACCGCCACAGTGGCTGACGAGATCGGTTTCAACGAATCCAGGTTTTTTGATATTCCATGAGTCGGTTTTGACGGGTATTTGATGTTTTAAGATCGCGCCCGGCTTGGTGGAGCCAAAGACTTCTTTGCGGATCCATTGTTTTTTTGACTTGAGACGCCGGTCTATCTGTGCTGGGGATATCGAGACAAGCTGATCATGCTCTTTCTGCGTTAACGAGAAACGTTTTTTGATCCATGGCATCCACAGGACGATGGCGCTTGTGAGCCGTTTAGACCAAAGGTAGCCGGAAGCTTTCCAGACCGCTTCGACGATAGATATAATGCGGTCAGTGTAGAAAGGTTTGCGTTTCTTCTTGGCAGGTTTTGTTTCGCCTGGCGGCGGTCCGTTCAAAAGCCGGAGAGCATGTTTCCGGTGACAATCGTATGTGCGGCAGAATTCATCTAAAATACGGCTCTTTTCCTTACGGTTTTTTACTTCACCATACCGAACGTACATCGTTTTCATATAGCCCCATTTCCATTGTGAACCCATGCTTGTATCCTACAAGGAAATTATCCACAATACGACCCCTTGGGTAACATTTTACATGAGTTGACGACCCTTCGTTCGGTAACATTTTAGATGGTTTATTCGGCGGCTTTATTATAAGCTCAAAATTTGGTATCATTACAAAACTGTTATGAAGAATAAAATAGCCGTCAGGTTTATTTTCATCGTTTTATTTGCTGGTATCGGCGGTAGATATTTACGGGACTTTTTTTGACGTCGAACATTATGATTGAAAAATTATTCAAATAACTATGGACAAAAAGCGGCAGGAAAAAATTTACGAATTGCTGAAACGGGGTTTGAAGCTCACCGAAACCGGTGAGGAACTTCCGGTAGAGTGGGCACGTGAGTTTTTTCCGCCCGAACGTCGCGAGTACGAACTTGTTTATAGCGGCAAAGAAACCGAGGAGCAGATTCTTGCCGATACAATGGCAATGCCGTTCCAAGAAGTAAGCACTTTCGGACAAAACGGTGTTGATTGGCATAACAAACTTATTTTCGGGGATAATTTGCAGGCGATGAAGACGCTTTTGCAAATGAAAACTGATGGAAAATTAGTAAACGCCGACGGTACGCCGGGCGTTCGGCTTATTTACATTGATCCACCGTTTGCGACAAAACGAGATTTTAAGGGGACGCAAGATCAAAAAGCGTATCAAGATAAAGTTGCTGGAGCGGAATTTCTAGAATTTTTGCGCAAGCGACTTATTCTACTTAAGGAACTACTCGCAGAAGATGGGAGTATTTATATTCACCTTGATTGGAAAAAGGCGCATTATGTAAAAGTACTGGCGGATGAAATATTTGGCGAGCAAAATTTTATCCGAGAGATAATTTGGCGGATTGGTTGGATATCTGGTTATAAATCAATTGCTAAAAATTGGATAAGAAATCACGAGACGATTCTTTTTTACGCAAAAAGAAATAATAAATTTATCTTCAATAAAAAGTATGTACCTTACCCAAAGGGCTATGAAAGGTGGGGTGGACGAGAAAAAGGGAAAGGGCTACCGATTGAGGATGTGTGGGGAGTTTTTGAGAAAGAAGGAGTAACATCACTCGCTGTCGTTAGTTTTGCAAGGCAAGCAACTGGATATCCGACGCAAAAACCCGAAGGATTGCTAAGCCGAGTAATTGAGGCGTCTTCTAATAAAGGTGATGTTGTTCTTGATGCTTTTGCGGGATCGGGTACGACTTGTGCTGTTGCAGAAAAGCTGAATCGAAGATGGATTGGAATTGATTGTGGAAAGCTGGCTATTTATACAACCCAAAAACGAATGCTCACTCTCCATTCAGAAATAGGAAATGCGGGAAAGCCACTTGCCATAAAACCATTTACTCTTTACAATGCCGGTTTATACGATTTTGAGAATTTGAGAAATTTGCCGTGGGAAGATTGGCGATTTTTTGCACTCCAGCTTTTTGAGTGTAAAGACGAGCCGCACAAAATTCACGGCTTTCAAATGGACGGCAAGCGGCAAGGTTCAAGCGTTCATGTTTTCAATCATTTTAAGGAAGGACAGATTAGCCAGCAGACAATCGCAGACCTGCACGCAAGCATTGGAAAAGCCGTTGGAGATCGTTGCTTTATTATTGCCCCGCGCGGCGCGTTTCTTTTTCAAGAGGATTATATTGAAATGGACGGAGTGCGATATTACGCGCTTCGTATTCCGTATTCATTCATCAATGAATTGCACCGGCGGCGATTTTCCGCGCTCGTCCAGCCGAACGACGAAATAGCTATCAATGAAACCGTTGAAGCAGTGGGTTTTGATTTCATTCAGCCACCGGTTGTGGAGCTTGGACTTTCTGAAAAGAAACAAGCCATGCTTGTTAAAATAAAAAAGTTTGAGAGCAAGGCGCGACTGCGCGGAGAGGAAAAAATTAGCAAACATGATGCGCTTTCAATGGTGATGGTGGACTACGATTACAATGGAAAAGTGTTTGATTTGGATAAAGCATTTTATGCGAGCGCGATAAAAGACAGTAAATGGGAAATTGAGCTGCCTGTAAAAGAAATTAAAGGTGATGTTATGCTCGTATTTTTGGATATTTACGGCAACGAATCGCGCATAGTAATTACGCCGAAAGCGCGTCGTGCCAAGGTTAAAAAATAATTATGCCAAGAAGAACAAACGGAACAAAACGATTTCATAATGAAGACTTGGTGTTGGAAGTCAGCACCTCGGTTGATCGTCGCAAGTGGGACGAAAATAAGTACGAAGCGTTTATTGACGAGCTTTGCGAAAATAGAGAATACCAAAAAGACGCAATTCGTGCCGCTATGCGGTACATACTCAGCGGCGAATATCGGGATTTGCGCGATTTGGCTGGAAAGAATTTTGAGCATAATGAAGTTTTGCGTGATAAGTACGGCTCAATCGGAAATATGGAGCGGTACTTGCAATTACCGAATCAACTCGCCGCTTCACTTGATTTGGCAACTGGCACGGGCAAGAGCTATGTGATGTATGGGATTGCGGCTATAATGCTTGCCGAGGGTGCGGTTGATCGAGTTTTAGTGTTATGTCCGTCTACTACGATCGAGACCGGATTGCTGGAAAAATTCGAGTTAATGGCCGGAAACGCCGATTTACGCGACCTTTTACCCACAAACGCAGTAGTGAACGCTCCGCGCGTCATAAACGCGAGTGAAAGCATAGTATCGGGCAGTATTTGCATAGAGAACTATCACGCAATTCTTGCTCATGTGCGCTCATCAATCCGCGACAGCTTACAGGGAAAGGGGGGACGAACGCTTATTTTGAACGACGAGGCGCACCATGTTGTAAACGAAGTAGCGAGTAAATCGAAGCGTTGGAAGGAGTTTTTGACCGATCCGGATTACGGCTTTCGTTATGTCATAGGCGTTTCCGGCACTTGCTACTTTGCCAACGAGTATTTTTCTGATGTGATTTATCGTTACTCGTTGCGGCAAGCAATGGAAGAGAAATTTGTTAAGAAAGTGCAGTATGTCGCCGAAATGCCGCAGACGAGACAACCGGAGACAGAAAAGTGGCAGTTGGTACTTAATCGTCATGAAGAAATACGGCGCAAATTGAAAGCGCACAAATTGCGTCCACTCACAATCATCGTTACTAAAGACATTAGCGGGTGCAAAGATGTAGCCGAAAAATTCAAAGCGTTTTTGAAAGAAGAAACCGGCAAAAGCCGAGAACAGATTGACGAACAGGTGTTCGTTATTCATAGCGACGCGCCGGATTTGCCGCGCCTCGCAAGTGTAAACAACGCAAGCAGTAAGGTTGAATGGATTTTATCGGTTTCCATGCTTAATGAGGGTTGGGATGTAAAACGTGTATTTCAAATTGTCCCTCATGAAAAAAGAGCGTTTGAAAGTAAATTACTTATCGCTCAAGTGCTTGGGCGCGGATTGCGCGTGCCGGACGGCTGGAAAGGTGTACAGCCGGAAGTAACTGTTTTCAATCATGATCGATGGGCGGACGATATTCGACAGCTTGTCCATGAAGTTTTGGAATTTGAAAAACGAATACCGACATTTCCGGTTGCCTCGTCTGAGTTAAATTTTGAACTCCTGAATATTGAGTATGATCCGAAGCCGCGCACAGAAACTTACAAACAGGAAAAGCCATATCAGCTTTTTAAAAAAGGATATGTTGATTTATCTACGGAATTACCGGAAGAAGATATGACAGTTGAATTTGAGGAAGCGGACACCGGTGTTCGGACGCAGTGGAAAACAAAAATCAAACACAAAACCTATTCTCCGCGCGAGGTTGCCGAAGTAATGTTCCAGCGATTTGAAGACTTACTGGATGCCGAAGATCGTAAATTTTACACAAAACAATTTCCTGTTGATAAATTAGAGGAGATCGTTAAAAAATCGCTGAAAGAAACAGACAATAAGGTTATTACCGAAAATATGCGGCAGAAGTTTTTGCAGTCGCTTGGTACACTCCAAAGGAAGGCGGCGCAGGTTGTCCGTTATGATTTTGAGCCGACAAATTATTATCCGGTACTAACGACCGAACGACCGCAAGAAAGCGCGAGCGCATCTGACTTGAAAAATGGCAAAACGATTTTTTACACGATCAAGACAAAAGAAAATATGCCGGACGAATACAAAGAGTTTTTCGAAGAAGCCGTTGATGATGGGAGCGGGTTTAAGTGTGCAAAGGTATCAAATCATTACGATTTCAAATCGCCTCTCAATGCTGTTGTCTCGGATCATGATAACGAGCGCAGATTTGTTAAGGAGTTAGTTAAATCTGAAAATGCAGAGCATATTATCGCGTGGATAAAATCAACACCGATGAGCTTTTACGAAATTGATTACTTCTGGAAAAAAGGCGAACATCCTAAACGCGGAAAATTTAGCCCTGACTTTTTTATCAAGAGCAATGATTTGATTTGCGTGATAGAGATTAAAGATGACGACGAGATTAGCGATCCGTCCGTAGAGAACAAAAAGAAAAACGAATATGCACTCGCTCATTTTGAAAGGATAAACGCTTATTTACGAAAGAATAAAAAGCTCACGCAATATAAATTCAACTTCCTTACCCCGACAGATTTTAATGGATTTTTCCAAAGTATCAGGGATGGCAAGGTTGCGAGCTTCCGATCTGAACTTGATGTTGAATTGAAGAAATAGGCGGCATGCTCTAAATTGTAAAAAGAGCCAATGAATTTAATCAGTGGCTCAATTTATTATTGTTTCCTAAATCAACCCCTTTCCCTTCAGCGACAAATACATTCCGTCCGATCCCACGATAATGTGGTCCATCAGTTCTATTCCCATAATTTCTCCGGCTTGTTTCAGAATCTTTGTTGACCTGACGTCATCGTTCGAAGGCTGCGCATCCCCCGAGGGGTGATTGTGAAACAGGATAATAGATTGGGCGTTGCAGAGAACGGCGGATTTGAATACTTCTCTTGAACATATTGGCGCGGCGTTCAGAGTTCCTTTTGCAACTTCTTCAATCCCAATCACATTGTTTTTATTGTCCAGATGGACAACTACCAGATATTCCCGGTCAAGATTTCGCATTTCCTTTTTCACGCATTCAACCACAGCTTCGGGTGAGTTAGTCTGCCCGATTTTTGATTTTGATTCCCGGACAACCCGCAATCGTATCAGATACTTTTTGTATAAATTATTCATGCTTTCTCCCATAAGTTAATTCATCACCTCTCCCTGTCTATTCCGTCCTGATACCAATACTCGTAGCACACGCATTTTCCTTCTGGATATGAAGCGTGCGGTTTTATCGTCCCTATGCAGTCGGCGCATATCAGACCGTAATCCGTGAGATAAGTTGTTTGTACGGCGATTCCTTTCTCGTCAGTCAGCACGGTATTGCAGTAATCACATACCCTCGGCTCTCCCCGGGGACTTTCACTTCAATCACCGCAGTTTCAGGAATGTCGAATACTTCCATCATTTTTCTGATTTCTTCCGGATAGTTTGTCGTGTGTTTTTCTCCTATACATTTTTTAACGACCAGCTTTAATTAAAGACCTTTGAATACCCCTCTCCAAGACTGAGAAAAATGATGTTTTTGCAGTTGATGAAAACGTCATTTTTCTCAGTCTTACCAACCCCGTCATTCATTTCTAGAATTTGAGATAAAGTCGAACAATTAATCTCATTTTCATAAAATGGAACCGAACATTAAAAAATCAAAAATACAGAACAGAATCAGATATTGCCGTATGGCGGTAGGACAGAAACAAAAGGACGTGGCTTTTCTTCTCCAGGTGGATCCGACTTATGTCTCAAAGTGAGAGACCGGGGAGTACGATCCGGGTATGTATTACGCGATGGGACTGAGCGTCATCACCAGAAGACTGGTTGACGATATATTTCATGACTGGCGGCTGCAATGGATAGACAAAATCAAACAAAGGCAAAAACTTCTCGATTCAATGAAAGAAGAAATGGCGGAAGAAAGAGAGTAGGCCGAAAGTTATTAGAAAAGATGATGAAAACATCATCTTTTTCGGCAACGATAACGATATATCGATAATCGTTATCGAAAAAACGATAAAGAATATTAATAACGATATAACGATTAACGATGAACGAAGAAAATCAAAATGAGTTACAACCTCTATTTGGAAACGGAGCGGATGTTCTGGCGAGGGAGCTGGCTCTGGGGCTGGGAGATACGCGGAATCTGAAATACTACCAGTCTGTTGTGAGGAAGTATCCCGAATCTGTTTTGCGGGAGTTGTTCATCCGGGCGAGAGGATTTCCTTCTCACCGGATAAAAAAATCTAAAGGCGCGTTGTTCAATTATCTGTTACAGAAATATGAGAAAGAGAATCATAGCCGTTGATCCCGGCGCCAGACATTGCGGAGTGACGATTTTTCACGGCAGCGACATAATGGTTTCCATGGTCAGGAATTTCCAGGCAAAAGCCTATAAGGACAGGATTAAAGAAGTCAGAAAAGTGTTTTTATCTTTCATGGGCAATTACGCTCCGAGCGTGATTGTCATCGAAAAACCTTTTTTCTTCTGGAGCGAACGGTCAAAATATCTGACTGGTGTAGTCAATGAAATTAAGCGGTTGTCAAAAAATGCCGGAATGGAAATTTATGAGTATTCGCCGCGAACAGTGCGAAAGGCGATATGTGATGACGGCAATGCAACTAAGCAGGACGAGGCAAAGGTAGTTTATTCAGCCTATCCGGAACTCAAGATATATCTCAAACAAGACAAGAAATACAAAGAAATCTACTGGGGGCACATGTTCGACAGCGTGGGTCTGGGAATTTGTTATCTGCGCCAGAGACACGGGAAAAGTGTTTGATTTTTGAATTGTTAAATCTTGAAATATGATTTATAAAGATATACAATAACACTGCATTGCGCTATTACACTACTTTTTTGGAGGAATTTGTATGTCCCAGCAGAATGTGATGTCGGAGTTACAGAAGGAACGTTCAAAATTCAAGCCGGCGCTTCCGGCAATAATAAAGAATGGGGCCGGCGCGGTAAAGCCGCTGGCGGGCAAGGCTACGAAAAGCGTGGCAGACCAGGCCACCGTGCAAAAATTATTCACTAATACCTACGGTATGCCGGTCATAACTTTCGTCAAGGGAAAGAATGCCGCGGTTACAAAAAAAACCGTCAGGATCGGCGTAGTGCTTTCCGGCGGGCAGGCTCCCGGCGGGCATAATGTCATTGCGGGCCTTTACGACGGCTTGAAGAAGGCTAACCCGCGGAATAAACTTATCGGTTTTTTGGGCGGGCCGTCCGGCATACTGGAGAACAAGTGGAAGGAAATAACCGGGCCGTTTATGGATGGTTACCGCAATACCGGCGGTTTCGATATTATCCAGTCGGGCAGGACAAAAATTGAAACGCCGGAACAATTCGCCCGGACAAAAAAAACCTTGCTTGATAATAAAATTGACGCGCTGATAGTTGTGGGCGGTGATGACTCGAACACAAACGCGGGGCTGCTTGCGGAGTATTTTAAAAAGGAAGGCACGGGCGTCAGCGTTATCGGGGTTCCCAAGACCATTGACGGGGATCTCAAGAACGAGCAGATAGAAGCGTCCTTCGGCTTCGATACCGCCACCAAGATATACGCAGAAGTTGTCGGCAACATCTGCCGCGACGTAAACTCGGCGCGCAAGTACTGGCATTTTGTGAGGCTGATGGGAAGAAGCGCATCGCATATTACGCTTGAGGTGGGTTTTAAAACTCAGCCCAATATTGTGCTTATCGGAGAAGAAGCGCTTGCAAAGCAGATGACGCTCGCCCAGGTTGTGGATTATATCGCGGGCGTGGTGGCGCGGCGCGCCGAAGCGAAGAAAAATTTCGGCGTAGCCCTTATCCCCGAAGGTTTGATAGAGTTTATCCCCGAGATGAAGGAGCTGATAGCGGCCCTTAACGACGCGCTTGCCGACAATGACGAAACGCTGAAAGCGCTTTCATCAATAGACGAGAAAAAGCACTTCGTTTATACCAGGCTGCCCGCGCACCTGGCATCGCTTATGAAGTCCCTGCCGGGCGGCATATCCTCGCAGCTTATGCTTGACCGCGACCCGCACGGCAATGTGCAGGTTTCGCAGATAGAGACGGAAAAACTGCTGGTTGACATGGTTAAAGCTAAATTGCAGGAGATGAAGAAGGCCGGCGCCTACGCAGGCAAATTTTCCGCGATCACGCATTTCTTCGGTTACGAGGGACGCTGCGGCGCGCCGTCAAATTTTGACGCCAATTATACCTATACGCTGGGCTATAACGCGGCTGCGCTTGCATTGAACGGGCTTACCGGTTATCTTTCGTCAGTGAGAAGGCTTGTGAAAAAACCGTCCCAGTGGGAATGCGGCGGTGTGCCGCTTACCATGATGATGAACATCGAGCGCCGGAAAGGCAAGGAAAAACCGGTTATCTGCAAGGCGCTGGTAAAGCTGGACGACGCGCCGTTTAAAACGCTGCTGAAAAACCGTGAGCGGTGGGCGGTTACGGAAAGCTACCTGTTCCCGGGGCCGATACAATATTTCGGCCCGGAATCCGTAACTGACATGACTACCAAAACCCTGGAAATCGAACAGTCGCGGATTAAAAGGGGTTAAATGCCAGTCATTGCCATGGCTGTTTTCTCAAAAAAGTGGTTAACGGCTGCATGCAGTATAGTGGTTGCGGCCGTTGCTATCATTTTATTAAGCATTAACACGGCTTGTTGTCAAAACCAGATAGTAACCGATACAATGACGTGGGCCGGTTATGAAAGGACGTTTAAGATATATGTTTCAACCTCATGGCTACAAGGGCAAAGCGTTCCTTTGCTTCTGGCCTTGCACGGGGGGGGAGGCGACAGCCAGGACATGGTTGATCTTACTTTTAGCAGGTTCAACACCATTGCTGACCGTGAAGGATTAATAGTGGCCTATCCGGATGGCGTTGAAAAAATGTGGGAAGATGGCAGGCCTTCGCTTATGCACGTGGTGACTACTGACGACGTGGGTTTTATCGGCGCGCTTATAGACAGGATGACGGCAAATTATAATATTGATACGAAACGCGTATATGCCACTGGCATGTCGAATGGTGCCAGGATGTGTTATCGCCTTGCCAACGATTTATCCGGTAAAATTACCGCTATCGCTCCTGTTTCCGGGGCCATACCCGCGGAGAGAGTCTGGACATTGCCCGGGCCGACTAAACCCGTATCCGTTTTGGCGTTGAATGGTACCAGCGATCCGTTGGCTCCCTGGAATGGCGGCCCCCCGCTTTTCGGCGGACACGAAGATGGTTTGTCGGTCAGGGATTCATTAAGCTATTTCATAAATTACAATTTATGTTCTACAGTAGCCGTGATAAATTATCTGCCGAACATTGATCCGGCCGACGGCACAACCGTATGGAAGGAATTATATGCCAATGGAACGAGAGGCTCTGAAGTTGTTCTTTGCGGCGTTATGGAAGGCGGCCATACGTGGCCGGATGGGTTGCAGTATCTGGATGAAAGTGTCATCGGAAAAACGACCAGGGACATTAATGCCTGCGAGGTGATATGGGATTTTTTTGAAACTCATCTTATTGCCCCGGACATTGTTTCTCCCGCCGTTCCTGAAGGTTTGCATGTCGAGTGAATTATTTCTATGAACAGGAGGGAATATGAAGGTGCATGTTAATAAATTGGCGATGATTATTGCGGCCGTGATTATGACGGTGGCCTGTGGCGGCGCCTGGGCTTTGAGCTTTGGTGAGTTGAAACAGCGCGCGCGCGCCCAGCAGGGACAGTTCTGGCGGGATGTGGGCGACATTGTCATTAAGATGACTTCCACGCAGGATGGAGCGGCAAAAAATGATGCGCCCCTGAAGGTTGTTATGACCTCATACATGAAGAAAGATCGCAGCCGCATTGACATCGTAAACGGGGCGTTTAAAAATACAATTATAACCAGGGGAAACGAGTACTGGTCCATAAGCAACAAGGGCATATTCAGCGGAGTTACCGTGGAGCATAATGATAAGGTGCATGATTGGTATACCTGGCTTGGGGCAGGTGCGGAAATCACCGGTGAAGAAACCATAGATTCCCGGCCGTGTTACAAAATAGAAGCCATGACGCCGGAGCCCGTGGTGGTCTGGGTGGACAAGAAATCCATTTTGCCGAGGGAGATGAAATATACTGAACAGGACAGCAGGATAAGATACATGAATTTTCGCGCAATAAAAGGCGCATGGGAATTTCCTTATATCATTGCGGAATACAAGGCCGGCATAAAGTTATCCGAGCAGATTGTGGATTCGATTGCAGTCAACCAGGGCATTAAGGATGACGTCTTTGATTATCGCGCCGTGGCATCCCGTGAGTATAGACTGAAAGAAAATGCTCCCGTCAACGTTATGCCCGATATGGGTGTTTTACGCCAGGCGATGGAAAAAACAAAAAATTCCGGCGATATGCCCGACGAGCAAAAACAGAAGATGCAGGAAATGATTGAAAAAATGAAGCAGTCCCAGCCCGCAAACCATTAAATTCCGAGTGGGATGCTTGACAAGCTTCAAAAAAACAGTTAAAAAGAATTATATAGCGGTCTGGTGATCGGGATACAAAGATAAAGCGATCCGGGGGGATAAGTATAATGGGGAAGTCAATAATATAAAAGGGGAGCGTATACCACGTTGTTGCATATAACAACGTGGTATTTCTTTTGGGGAGTTTCTTTAGCGTTTAGAAGTTGTCGTCGTCATTGCGAGCCCAAAGGGCGCGGCAATCTCGCTTTTCATCAGAAGCAACGTCGAGATTGCTTCGCTCTCGCTCGCAATGACCTCAAACTGCTAAAGAGACACCTTTTTTTAGGGGGGGACGGCCTTGAACAATAAATACATTTTAATTATTTTTGTCTGTGTTTTCGTGGTGGTTGAACCCGGAATTTGCAATAGGCGCGAGAACCGAGGCGAACAAGGCGGATGCTTTTTAGACGAAAAAAGCGAAAGCGT
>Ga0208977_1001345_pt1 | contig 12506 bp, 13 predicted proteins | sample RifOxyA2_FD_184030 | JGI IMG/M metagenome (GOLD analysis project Ga0208977, IMG submission 184030) | Groundwater microbial communities from Rifle, Colorado - Rifle Oxygen_injection A2 (SPAdes) | ecosystem: Environmental > Aquatic > Deep subsurface > Groundwater | place: Rifle, Colorado, United...
GTTTACGCAATCTCCAAGTACTGCTGAAATGTTTTCCAATTACTCTAAGCGTACAGTGGAAATTTCGCCGGCTGTAAAAGGAACATGTCATCCGGGTGCTAAACAGAGCTGGAACATTGACCTCTACGACCGCATGCAAGTGAACGGTGTATTCCAAACGGAAGATGCAACAAAGCAGTTATTGTACAATCAAGAAGCGAAGGGAATGTTTCCTGAGCTCTGGTTGAAAGATGCAAATGCCGGAAGTTACTTTGACTTGCTGAAGTTTGAAGCCGGTTGTTTGCAACAAAAAGTTAAGCTGGATAACAACGATACCAAAGCCGTATTAACCGCAACTTATAAAGCAAGAGTACCAATTGAAAAAATTACTCTTGGTGTAGGCGCGGCAAACGGAGATTCTGTTGATGGAACCGGTGTTGACGGCGGCACATTAACTTTTGCAGCATTATAAAATTTACGGACATGAAAACAATGAGAGACATAGAGTTTGTTGCACTTCCATCATTCAATATCTCTGCTGTGTTCGCCTTAGGACAAGTTCCACCGATTGATGCATTGGAAGCAATTTTGAAAGTAGCAGTATTGGCGGCAACTCTAATCTATACAATTGTTCGAACTGTTCAGATTACCAGAAATAAAAAACAAAATAAAAAGGAGAAAGAGAATGTTTAAGAATTGGAAAACAACTCTTGCCGGGGTTGCTGCTATTGTTGCCGGTGTTTCGCTGATTGTAAATGGTCAAATGGAAGCCGGTGTGGCATCTATTGTAACCGGTCTCGGTTTACTATTTGCAAAAGATAACAACGTTACCGGCGGAACAGTAACGCAATGAGTATCAAAACTTTGCTAATCACGTTGTCTGTTGTGTTGATAATCGGGAGTGTCTTAGGATGGTTTGCACGAGGGTGTTCCATTCCTAAAACACTTCCGGCTATTAAAAAGGATTCAACTTATGTCGAGCGAACTGAATTACAGCCAGTTAAAAAAGATTCCACGCCGCTTGAAAAAATTAAAACACAAAAAAGAGTGGACAAAATTTCCGTTAAAGATTCGTTGGGACAGACTGTTAATCTTACTGCTGTTAGTGTTGTGGTTAATGACTCTCTGTTTACAACATATTCTCTGGAACTAATACCGGTACGTTTTATAATGAAGCAAATAACAGAAATAATAAAACCAACACTTGAATATGTAGAAGCGCCCTGGTATGCAAATAATTGGTTTTACGGAACATTAGCTTTTGCCGCGCTGCTGATTTTATCACTTCTTAATTAAGAGGAACACACATGGACTTAATAATCAGACGTTTCAAATCAAACAACGAAGCTACACTCGGTAGATTATTTATCAACAACGTTTTTGAATGCTACACTCTTGAGGATCAGTTTCAAGAAGTTAAAGTAAAGCATGAGACAAGAATTCCGGACGGAATTTACAATGTTAAAATCAGAACGCACGGCAGATGGCATGAATCCTTCAAAAGAAAATTCCCGATGAGCCACAAAGGTATGCTTGAGATTGCCGATGTGCCCGGGTTCACCGACATTCTTATTCATACCGGCAATACGGATGATGATTCTAGCGGATGCATTCTTGTAGGTGTAAATGTTGACGAAAAAGATTTTACAATTCTTCCCGGTACTTCAACACCCGCTTACTTGAATATGTACAAGAAAGTGATCGCGGCTATCGCTAGAAAAGAAGAAGTACTGCTGATTGTAGAAAGTAAAGAAGAAGAAACGACCGAACAATAATAATAAGGCTGCTACATGGAACTGAAGGAAGTAACTATAAAAGTTGATGGAAAAGAAGTTGCGTTAAAAGTACAACTAAGAAGCGAAATAACCGGCGCGGATTGGGAGCGCTGGCATAGAATATCAGCTTTCTATTCAAGGTTAAGTAAGGATGCTGAAAAGAACACTGAAATAATTCTTGGGCAGAGAAACGATTTTTACAACCAACTATGCAACGACATCATTGTTGATGAAAATGGTAATCCTTTGCCATTTGATTATACATTAAGAATTAGTGTAAAAGATTCGCTGACAATGGTGAGCGCTTTTTTTTTAGAGTATCTGAGATTGAACAACGAAATAGCGCAGAACTTAGAGACATTGGGAACAAGTGCGAAACAATAAGTAAAGACATTGATAGGCTTAGAAACCAAAAATACCCCGGTTCTTTAGTGCACGAAAAGTGCAAACTGATTATTGAAGATTACAAACAAATTGTTTTCGAATTCTGCGACAGCAAAATACACGGAAGAAAAGAAATGTTAGCCTTACCTCTAGATGATTTTTTCCAATACCTATACTTAATGCGTCTCCAAAGATTTAATTCTCTAATAGATATTTACAACGGTTTGAAAAGCTGATAAATGGAAAAAGAAATTAAAATAATATTAACTCTTGAGAACGGTGAACAAGTTAGTTCTGTTTTGAAAGTTGTAAATGAAGATTATGAAGATATACTAAGAACTTCCGAAGCATTAAAAACAAACCCGGTATTAAAACAATTCAAAAACGATCTGTTGGAAATAGGCGCTGTAAGCAGCGAAGCTTCTGAAGGGATTGCAGAGTTTATAAAGTACAATAATGTTTCCGAACAGCAGTTGAATAAAGTTACAGCTGCTTTGAAAGCAGAGCAGGCTTCTGTTGGTCTTCTCTCTTCTGATTATGTGAAGTATGAAAATGCTCTCGTTAATATCAATAATGCGATTGCTAAAACTCCTCCGCATGTAAGGCAAGCCGGTCAGAGCTTTACCGGCATGAATCAAGTAATTGGACAGACCGGTTTCTTGCTTTCCGATATGGATATGTTTTTCCGTTCCAATGACTGGGTAACAAATGTAAGAATGGGCGCAATGTCTGTCTCGAATAACTTTAGCATGGTTGGTCAGACGGTAGCAAATGCAATGAGGAATGCTGAAGCGCAAGGTATGAGTTGGAAAGATATGCTTAAGAGCTCCTTAACCGGCATTAATGCATGGACTTTAGGATTGAATGGCGGTCTTTTGGCGGTTCAGTTTGTAACTAGGTTTCTATCAAGTAATACAGAGGAACTGAAAAAAAATACTGAAGAGATTGAAAAGAACAAAAAATCATTGGCAGAGAAAAGCCGGGTTGCACTTAATACAACTATTACTGAATTGAAAAAGGAATACGATTTACTTAAGAAAAAAAGAGATATTGAAAAAGCATCCTTCGATGCTCGTCTTGAAATGAGTAACAAAGCAAAACTTGCCAGAGGTGAAGCAACATCTTCACCAACATTTACTTTCAGTCAAAAAGATGAATTAGAAAAAGCCGGGCAAAGACTTGGTGAAGCACAAACCGCATTGGCTGTCTTAGGACACGAACAAAATATTCTCAATAGAATAAATGAACTGGAGAAGGAAAGAAATTCCCTTCAGGATAATGGTGCAAGTGTTAGAAGAACTTTCTTAAATGAAGAATTAGAAAAACTTCGCGACCAACTCACTATTGCACAGGGCAAAGAAAAAACTGAAAAGACATTAGCCCAGCAACTCAAGATTAGAACTACTGAAGAAATTGATGCAGAGCTTAAAAAACTGAATGTTCTTTTATCACAAACAAAAGTTGTTGCCGACCGGTTAAGAATACTTGAGCAAATTAAAAAACTTGAGGCAGAGAAAGCAGAGCCGCTTTCAATCAGATCCGAAGATGTACTTTCAAAGGGTGCTAGTGATAAAGCGCCAACCGATGAAAACAAATTACGTGAAGCTATTTATGGCAAGCTTGAACCTATTAAAAAAGAAGATATGCCGGATAAACCTTTTGTTGATACAAAAGATAAAGTTAGTTCACTAAAGAGTGCAGTTCAATCGCTAGGCAGCTCGATGGCTACTGTATTTGCAAACAGTATTACACAAGTAAAAAACCTTAAAGATGTGTTGAATGATGTACTTAGTATCATTTTACAAATTGGACTCAAACTGGCTATAAAGAGTGGTTTGAGTTTAATACCGGGTTTGGGACCGCTAGTGAGCGAATTATTCTCGATAAGAACTTCTCCAGTTACGCCGTTAAGTCCAACCAGCGAGCAAGGCACAACGGTTCAAACGCTAGTAGTTAGAGTAGAGGGCAACAGCTTAACACGCGGGCGGGATATTTATACAGCATTCAACAATGAACAGAAATTAAGAGCAGCTTACGGATGAGTTATACCAGGACATATATTTTCGGCGCTGATTTGAACAATGGAATTGTATTAGGTGACGGCGAACGCGCAAAACTTTCCCTTGTATTTACAATCAATGGAACAAGTGCAAACGAAGTAGTACTTGCTTCCAGTCAAGGTATGAAAGTTGTCCGTTTCGGAAAAGTAGGTATGCGTGTTGATATTGAAGAAAATTTGTTAATGCCAAGTGAATATGAATTTGTTATTTACGATGGAAACCAGCAGCTGCAAAATATGTTATTTGTCCAGGGAGCTTTGAGGGATGCTGTAGAAAAAAATTTCTATGTGAAGTTGGAATTGCTCTACAAGAACAAACAAAGTTACGAAGCAAGATTTTCCGGTTACAACATTGTTAAATATACAAACCAGCCTCACTTATACAAGGATGAAATTGTTTTTAACGCAATGCCCAATACAAAGATTCTAAACCAAAAATATATGTTCGATGATAATTGGAATGGAGCTTTGTTTGACGCACGTGTTGAAAGAAAAAGTTCGTGGCCGCTTAATCCACTCGGGCTAGTATTTAATAAAGTTGGCAATGCTGCTAAGTGGGACTGGATGTATTTGTATAACCCATCTTTACCAGCCTCTAGTTTACTACACAAAATTTTCCAATTAATTAACCCGGATATTTCTTTGCAAGTCTACCAGAACTGGAAATATTGGGGTTGTGTTGGCTATCCATACGCACCAGATCATCAAAAGGATGACATACTTTACACTGATTTAATTCTTGATGGTAATTGGATTGGTTCAGTTTTTGGCGGTTCCAACCAAGCTGATAAATTCAAAACCGTTGGCGATGTATTAAGAAGCATTGCATTTGAAAGCGGAAGTGTAGCCGGTATAGAGACTCAAGAGAAGGCTTTTCTAAAAGAAATATTTTCTTTCGATGCAAATCAAATACAAACGCTTGGCAAAGAATTAGATGACGAAAGCAGCCGAGGATACGAATATGAATCTATTGATTTTGCTGAAGTAAGAAGCACATTGTTTGAACAAGACTTAGGGAATCAAAATAGATACATTGCACGCAATCCATCTCCTAAAGGCTACAGATCCGGATACTCGATTGTAAACAATGAAGTTGTTTGGGATATACGCGGCGGCTTAAACGGATTGAAAAGAGATATTATTAGCTGCGCCGATACAATTCAAGGTTTGTTGTACGCTCAGTTTGCGAGCAACTTAAAAGCATTTCGTGTTGAAGGATCATTCTATGATGTTTTTGCAGTAAAAAATCCTTCGATTGATATTTCAGTAATTAGTCCCTTTGGAGTTCCCGGACCAGCCGGTTATTATCCGCTTACAACTTATTTAGCAGAACACCACTACTTGCTTCGCAATAAATTATACAAATCATATGTAAGAAAAAGAAAAGTTGAAGGAAGAGATTATTCCTTTTTGAAGGGCTTTGTTGACGGTGATGGAAATCATTCCGTTGTGGGTTTAGAGACCGATATAGATACCGGGCTTACAACAATTAAAAGTTTAATAGTAAGCACACATCAAGTAGAAACCGGCGGCGGTGGATCTGGCACACACACACCGCTTGCAAGAATATTACCAACCGGATATTACAATGTAGAAACATTTGTTTTAGAATTAACAGCTAACGAGCTCAATACCGGCGCGGTTGCCGTAATGTATATAGAGGGGATGCAAAGAATTAGCCAATTGAAAGTAATTATTCCGCGTTTGTATGATAGCCAGGGCAACTTAACAAATCTAACCGGCTTCGAAAGTGTAACCAAGATAGAATTTATTGATTTAGCCGGACTGATTTGGGATAGAATAAAGTACAAGTATAATGTTTATGAAAAGCCGGACGAAGATGGTCTCCGCAATGTGAAAATTTTAGAGAGAAGTTATTTAGAGGGGCAGTATTTGCAGATGAATATTTATGGCAGTGTACATGCAGATGCAAAATTAAATGTTGAAGTAACCTATTTATCAAAGGTGATATTATGAAAAAAATTCTGTTGTTATTGTTGCTGTTAACATCAACAGCATGCGCGCAAGTCTGGTTAGACTATGATGGCTTTTCTAAGAAGAGAATCTATCTTGGCATTGATGCCGGTGGAATTGAGTACGATAAAGATTCAAGCGCATATAAATTATTCTTTCAAACGAAGAATGGTAATCTCGATTCAGCATGGATAGTTATTTCTTCGCGGCTTTCTACCCCGTGGGCAATAAACTTAGAAGCCCGGCAGCGCGAAGATGCAGATGGAAATTTGTTAGCGCAAATACTACTCAAAGCAAATGTTGTTTCGGTTGATTCACTGCGAAGCAGAATGACCAGCGCTGAGAGTTCTTTACTACTAAAAGCCAGCCGTCTTGAAGTTGACGGACTGCGGGATTCTGTGTGGGCGGAGCTAGCATTAAAAGCTACAGTTGCAAGTATAAGCGAACTATCCGGAAGAGTAACAAATGCCGAATCAGCTATTTTACTGAAAGCAAGTAAAGTGTATGTAGATTCACTCGGCTTAGTTTACATTTCTCAGATTAACCAAAAAGCAAACGTTACAACAACCGATTCTCTGCGGAACAGAATAAGCAGCGCGGAGAGCTCTCTGCTATTGAAAGCAAGCCAGGCCTATGTTGAAGAACTAGGAATAGCGCTTAACGCATCTATTGCGTTGAAAGCAAATGTAACTGTTGTTGATACATTAAAAAACAGAATGGGAACAGCTGAAGCCGGTATATCTGCAAACGCTTCGGCAATTACCGGTTTAGATGGTGAGGTTTCAAATCTTGCCTCATCATTATTGCTATATGCTAAAAAAGATTCTGTTATTTCTTACATAAATATTTCTCCGGGTACAATTAAAATCTCCGCATCTAAGATTGAACTAGATGGAACTGCTATTGCTGATTCATTATTCGGTCAAGTAATAATTGCACCAATTATCAAAACAAGTGCAAGCGGCGCTGGAGTTGTTTTGAATGGTACTACAAACCGGTTGGAGTTTCTAAAAACAGATGGAACTGTAGGCTCCTACATAGATGCGAGTGGTGGAACAACCGGCAATATAGTTGTAAATGGAATTATGACTGGAGGAAGCTATGAAGGTGAATTTTCAACGAACGGAAGCAATCATATAGTAATGGGTGTTGACGCGACCGGCGACTATTTGAAATTTAAACACGGAGTATCTGATGTAGGTAGTTTTAGAATAACTACTGATGCTAATAATCTTGATTGGGTATATGTAACAGCGCCAATGGATTTTGGTTCAATAAAATTTTCTTCAATTGACAAATGGGGAAATAAAATTGTTGATCCGCCATCGGCTGGTTATCTTCATTATAACGGTGCTCAATTCGTTTGGGATACACCTGGAACCGGTAACTGGACAGCCCCTTCTGTTAATACAATTGGAACCGGGTTAGAAGTAGTTAACGGTGTTATTGCAATAAATTTTGTACCAATTACTTCTGAAAATGATCCTACAATTTACGCGTGGGCAAAAGCTGCAACCAAACCAAGTTATACTTATAGTGAAGTTGGCGCTGAGGCGGCTTTTTCTACATTAGGAATTTCTAAGGGTGGAACAGGGAGAAGTAGTTATTCTCCTTTAGAAGACGATCACTTTTTAATTTACAATCATTCGCTCGGAATATTAGAACCAAGTCCCTACACTTATCTGAGTTTCTTATCTAGTGAAACTGATCCAACTGTTTACGCATGGGCGAAAGCTGCGACGAAACCTAGTTATACTTACAGCGAAGTAGGCGCGGCTTCTTCAACTCACAATCATGATGTTAGTTATGCTACACCAGGTTATGTAGCTGCCAATTATTCAGTGCTTGGGCACGGACATGATGGAACAACAATAGGCGATTTAACTGTAGCAGATTTTACTAGTTCAAACATTTCACAATGGACAAATAACGCTGGCTATATAACAAGCGAATCAGATCCTTCAGTTTACGCTTGGGCAAAAGCTGCAACCAAACCAAGTTATACAGCTTCAGAGATTGGAGCGGAATCTGCTTTTTCTACTCTGGGAGTTACAAAAGGTGGAACTGGAAAAAATAGTTATTCTCCTTTAGATGACAATCACTTTTTAATTTACAATCATTCGCTCGGAATATTAGAACCAAGTCCCTACACTTATCTGAGTTTCTTATCTAATGAAACAGACCCGACTGTTTACGCATGGGCAAAAGCAGCAACAAAACCTTCATACACTTACAGCGAAGTTGGTGCTGAAGCATACATAACAAGGTCAACTGGATTCTTAAAGTGGGGCGGAAGCTCTTGGACATGGGATGGGAATAGTTATTCTCTTAGTTCGCATAACCATGACAGTGCTTATCATCCTTTAGTGTCCGGCGGTAAAACTATTACATATTCTGTAGAAGATGGGAACTTAGATGTCTGGACTTCGCAATATTCAAACGGTGTACTAATTAGTCTAAAGAAAAATGGTGTTGAACAATAAAAGGAGTAACAATGAAACACAGACTCATATTCACAATCATAGTAGCAATCATACTCTCTTCAATTTCAGTTTTCGCGCAAGAGAAGCCGGTTGTTCCGGATTCTACTGTTGTAAAAACAGAACTGATAAAAAAGTATGAAACAGAAAGACAATCTATACAAGGGTTGATGAATAAACGGCTAAACGAACTTGCCACAGCCGATGCACTTTACAACCAATTAGTGGGAATGAAAAGTAATTACGATAAACTATTAAGTGAATTGAAACCAACCAAAAAACAAGAGGTGAAGAAATGAAGAAAACGTTTTTAGCAGTACTTGCAATACTAATGTGCTTTACAGTGTTAGTAAATGCACAGGGCGGATTAAATCCTAAAAAGTACCGAAGTACCGAGGATATATTGCGCCAAATTGTTGATGATTCAACGCGAGCGCTCCGGGTAGAAGTTGTTCCAACTCCGGACAGAGCTTTACAAAGTTTGAAGAAAGATAAAAATAGAAGTAATGAACAAATCCTAAATTCTTTAGTGGACCCGGGTTCAAACCGGCTTAAAATCGAGTTCACAAATTTTCAGTTGTTTCCGTATGATAAGCTAGTTACAAAGTGGGATAATGCTACCGAAAAAGTATTCCGTTTCATGTTCAAGCCGGATGGTGCAGATTCCAATGATGGCTTAACTTGGGCTACAGCAAAGAAGGATGTAAACCTATTACTTTCACAGTTACCCAGTGATCTGCAAGGGAAAAAAATATACTTATTATTACACCCGGGAACATATACTAAAGTATCAACAAGTAAATTTAACGGTGCTTTGTATTTTACATGGCTCGGCACGTTTGTAAATGGAGCCTCAACTGCTTGGGCGACATGGGTCAAGAACGGAGCTACTAATCCAATTGCGAGTGATGACGACGTTGAATTTCTAACTACAACAACCGACGCCGCACTTGAAGTAAGCGCAACAATGCCTAATTCCTTAACTGTAGATATTAACAGCGTGAACTGGGGAACGTTCCTTGCCTCAGGCTGCCTTTATTATTCTAAAATAAAATTTACAGCTTCAACTGCCGCGCCAAACTTTCTAGTGAAATTTAACAGTGTGCATATTTCTACTGAAAGCGGTTTTTGTTTGAACTTAGGAACAACAGCTGCGAGAGGTATGCAGATTAGCGGAAGTACAACATCATATTTGCCATTCTTAAAAATTATTGGTGGAACCGGAGATGCCTCTGTTGGAACATCAACCTCAAAAGCAGCGATTGGTGTTGAAACAAGTAGCGGAAACTTTTCAATCTCACCAGGTTGGACAACCGGGTATTTTGCAAGTGGGTTCGGCTTAACAAATTCAAAAAATTATAGTGTTACTGGAATTAGAAATTTAATTCGGGATGAAGTTAATCCGGCAGCGTACTACAAATTTACAAGTGTTGACTATGCCCAAGGCAGTCTGCCCGATGCGAATTTACCATACATACAATTAGTTGGCTTCAAAGGTTATTGTGAATATACTCCAGCTATGGTACAATTAAACGATGCATCCACTTATCCACACTCAGTAAAAAATGCAACTTCAGGAGCGATCACAACATATATTGCAGAAAAGATTATTGATGATGGAACAAATATAATCTTAAAAACGCCGGCTATACTCACTGAAACTACAACAGATCCCACTGTGGTGCAAGATACGCAAGGGGCTATGTACGTAAAAGCAGATAAGTTGGTTCTCAAATTCAACAGCGGCGGAACAATTAAGTATCGCGTAATGAATTTAGTAGATACAACCGCTACTTGGTCTTACACAACCATTGCGCCGTAATGAAAAAGTTCTTTGCAAAACATGAGAAGGCAGTAGTAGTGTTTTTGCTACTGCTGCCTTTTATACTAGCTATCTTGAAGGTAATTATTAGTAGGTTATTACTGGATTAAACGCCATTTAAGCGCCAATTAAAACCCCCAAAACAAGCCAAAAACGCAATTGCAAACCGCGCCAAAAATTATCAAATTAGATGGGAGAAATCCTCAAACTAGGCGCGCGGTTATAATTGAGATGTGCTTTTGTTGGGACTGTCACATTAAAAACATAATGTTTTATTATGTAAGCTGGCTGTCACATTTATTTTGAAGAGCTGAGACCCACCCATAAAAGGTTATCCCTTCTTACAAACATTTCTTGTTTTACTTTCCGGGAAATACAGTGAAAATCGAGTGTAGAGTTAAGAATGTAGAGTGTAGAAATTATAAAGAAAAGAAGAACATCAGTGAGGTTAGTTATGAGGCTTACAGCAAATTTTTATTTGAGTGAGTTTACAACTTCTCAAGTGGCGGAGAGGAATGGTTTTAGGAATGAACCGAATGAAAAGCAGATTGAGAATTTGAGATTGCTTTGTGTGAACGTACTCCAACCTTTGAGAGAAATTATCAGTGTACCGATTATTATCAGTTCGGGATTTCGTTCGTTTGTTGTTAATGCTGCTGTTGGTGGAAGATTTAATTCTCAACATCTTGAAGGTAAAGCTGTTGATTTTACATTACCGGGAATGAATTTGAAAGAAGTATTTGAATTAATTCCGAAACATTTCTCGTTTGATCAACTCATTTATGAATTTGAGAAATGGATTCATGTTTCGTGGAATGGAGAGAAAAATAGAAATGAGTTACTCATTGCTAAGAAAGTCTATGGAGTTACGAAGTATGAGAGAGTTTGATATTTGTTCTTTTCTCTTGACAGAAAAGAACGAAAAGATCAAGGCTGCAAATCCTTGGCTAAGCATTTCATTCGAAATGCTATGGAAATTAAACTTCTCTCCCGAAATAATTATAGCGTTTTGGTATCGGGATACTTCGAACAGAAATTTCCATTTAACGCATTTCTCATTCATTCTTTTAACGCCAAGTATTTGAGGCCAATTAAACAAAAACTTATGAATGAAAAGATTTACATATGGTTCCTCGACGGTTCGACAATACTCACCGCAGGCTCCGCTCGGAGTGACCTTTCGATAAACTCAAGGTAAACTTATGAACGAAAGAATATACATCTGGATAATTGGTGGATTGTTGAGTTTAGTCAACTTTCTATTCTGGTCCAGGATTAAACGGATTGAAAAGGATTTGGAAGATGAGAAGAAGAAGTCTTCTTCGATTGAGAAGAATTACATTTCTCGGTTTGAGGAATTGCATTCGAAGTTGAATGAAGTTGAGAAGAATATTATAAAAGAGATTTACAGCGTGAAGCTGAATGCTACAGGTAATAAAGAATGACCTCACCCTAAATCCCTCTCCTTATGAAAAGGAGAGGGACTTTTAAAGGAGAATGATATGGGAGTGTTGGATTTTTTAGGTGGTATCGTTAAACCGATAACTGATTTGATTGATAGTCTTACAACTACGGAAAAAGAAAAGAAGGAATTAAGTAATGAGCTTGTAAGAATTGAAAATCAGTTTTTGGGAAAAGCTTTGGAGTATGAAGCGAAGCTGCTTGATTCTCAAGGGAGGATCGTTGAAGCGGAAGCGAAGGGACAAAGTTGGCTTCAGAGAAATTGGCGCCCAATTACGATGCTAACTTTTCTAATTCTTGTCGTGTGCGATTCGTTCGGTTGGCTTGCTTTCCGTCTAAGCAATGAGGCGTGGACTTTGTTACAGATTGGGTTGGGCGGATATGTTGTGGGACGTACCGGTGAAAAGATTGTTGAGAAAGTCCGGAAATAGTACAGTCACAGAATAATCTGTGACTGCTTTAGTACTTTGATTACTTACAAAGTATAATTTTACTCTTAAGTTTTTCTTCGAGCTGCTTAATGGTAAGTTCTTCTAAAACTGCTTTTTTAGTATTGCTAAACCAACCACAAA
>Ga0208977_1001348_pt1 | contig 12488 bp, 5 predicted proteins | sample RifOxyA2_FD_184030 | JGI IMG/M metagenome (GOLD analysis project Ga0208977, IMG submission 184030) | Groundwater microbial communities from Rifle, Colorado - Rifle Oxygen_injection A2 (SPAdes) | ecosystem: Environmental > Aquatic > Deep subsurface > Groundwater | place: Rifle, Colorado, United...
CGACTTCGTCTATGAGCAGGACGTCTGGCGCAATGTAGTGACGGAGTTTTTGTTCAAGCGATTGGTCTGCCAGGCCCGCGAGGAGGTCCTTGAGCATGGCGGCGGCAGTGGTGTAGCGGCAACGGTAGCACTTTTGGCAACCTATGAGCAGCAGGGCTTTTGCGATGTGGCTTTTGCCAGTACCCGAACTGCCGGCAAGAATGAGCCCTTGCTTGCGCTCGACGAATGACAGGGTGGCAAGTTCCATGACTTGCGCTTTGTCGACTCCTGTCTGGAAGGCGAAGTCAAAGTCGGCCAGGAGTATGCGCTTCGGCAGTTTGGCGTCGATAATGCGGCGTTCGATGCGGCGCTGTACCAAGTCGCCCGCTTCGAGGGCGAGCAGCCGTTCCAGAAAGACCGATGGGGGCAGCTTTTCCTTAACCGCCAGTGACAATTCCTGGTCCAGCTCCTTCTCCATCCGCACCAGCTTCAGGGTTTTGAGATGATGGTGCAGGCTGCTCAGTGTTTGTTCGCTGCTCTTCATTGTCATTGTCCTTTCTCAATAGCTGGCTGTATTCAGTAAGGTTTCGCTGTTTTATGGGAGGGAGCTTCTTTTCAAGCTCGGCCCGGGCCTTTTCATTGCGCATGGCTTCCAGTGTCCGGGGAATGGCCCTGGCCAACAGGATGCGCTCGATGGCGTCTGCATCAAAGGCCTGGTAACGGTTAGCCCATTCGCAAGCCACGTCGATATCACAGGCATCGTACCGTTCCCTGAGCAGGAGAATACGCCTCGCATGGAAACCTCCATTGTGCGGATGCTTGCCCGTCAGCCCGGTAAGGAAGCTTTTGGCGTTCTCGCCCAGCCGTTCAAAGGTTTCCCGCACCGGTTCAAGCCCGTACCGGACTTTGGTGACACGATGGGCCGTCTCTTCGCAGACAACCCCCTGCCCGGCCATCTGACGAGTATGCGTGGCTATTAGTTCCAGGTACGAGTTGTAAACAAAGACCTCTTTCTCCGTGGCTTTAAGCGCCAGAATATCACCGACATGCTCATAGGGCACAGAATAGCGGTTGGTCTCCAGCTCCAGGAAGCCATCCAGGGAACAGACACGAAGCGCCACCTGACTGCAATCGTATGGATGCTGTGGCAGCGGCACAAGCCGGCTCTTTTCTTCGGTCATAAACAACTCCAATGGCATCCGCCGGGTCGTATCGTGCATGTGCATGTCTGACTTCTCGGCAAGCCAGTAGCGGGCGAAAGAGCGCAGATCCTCAACGTCGACAAAATCCCGGGCATTGAGCAGGTTTCCTTCGACATACTGAAAAGGCCTTTCTATTTTCCCCTTGGTTTGGGCGCGGCCCGGCGTGCAGGCCACGGGGCGGCATTGGTAATGGGTGATAAAGTCAATGAAGGAAGGGTTGAACACCGGCCGCCCCGCTTCCCAGCGCAGGACCACGGTTTTCTCATTATCATAGAGACAGTGCCTTGGCAGGCCGCCGTAATACTCAAAGGCGTCCACATGGCGGCGAATGAGCGTATGAAAGTCCCGATGCAGGGTAAAGTCGATATACTGTCTGCGGGAGAAGCCGAGAATATAGGAAAAGCACAGCACGGTTTTTTTCCCGCTCCCTGTAAAATGAACTGTGTAGGGACTCCAGTCCATCTGTCCCTGCTCGCCCGGCTCCGTATTAAAACGAACAACCGGATCACGCTTCATCCGGGGCCGCGTACGCCTGAGCCATGCCCGGATAATGGTAATGCCTCCCGCATATCCCGCCTGCCGAAGCTCCTCGCACAAACGGACAGCCGTAATCTCCGGATATTTCGCAAGCAGTTCGCGCATCGCCTCTTTGTACTCGTCGAGCTTGCTTTTCCGTACCACCCCTTGGGCCTTCGGCAGCGCAGTCCGCCCTTCGTCCCGCCCAAGACCATGCTCGCGTATCATGCGCCGGACCCGGTTGCGGCTAAGATGGAAGTGACGGCTCAACGAACGGATGGACGAACCATCGAGGTGCAGGGTGACAACTTTATGGACTAGCTCCGATGTGTTGTGGATGAACTCAACGGACATCATTACTCCCATCAAGCGAGGCTTTCAAAATGGACAGCATGTCCGTTGCACGGATAACCTCTGATACAACCTCAGCCCGTTGTTCCGCCCCAAGCTGTACAGCAAACCTCAAGAGCGGCTCCACACGCAAATGTGCCGTCTTGAGCAGGACGCGTAACCGGTTCCAGGCATGCAGGGCTTTACCCATTCCTGACGGCCTCGGTGGACACCGTTGCTCAAGGATATCTAATGGTAAATGTAAAATGGTCGCGTGACTGTACCCCGGTGATTGCAGCAACAACCCAACCAGATGCGCTGTCTCCCGGCTGTCCAATCGGTGTTTCAGTATGCACTTCAGCGCAGCGGCTTGGTTGCCGCGCGGCAACCGGCACAACTCCCGCGCAGAAGAAAACCCCAATAAACCCAGCCGGATAGTCTCGATGGCTTCTCCGCACAGCCGTTCACACAAAGCAATTCTCCGGCACGCCCAGCTCTTGTGACGCCCCAACAGCGCCGCTATCTCCGACTGGTCCAGACCGTCTTCCCGATGCAGCGAGCATACCACCAACGCCTCTTCAAAGGCGTGCAGTGTCCCCTGGTTCCGGTTGAGACCGACAATGGCCGCCTTCAGCGCATGCGCCCCGCCTTCCATGACCCGTATCCGAATATTCGTCTTGTGAAGCGCCCCAACTCCCCGATACCGCTTGAACCCGTCGATAAGCTCATACCGCGTATCGTCACCGGCAATCCGCCCCACTGAAACCGGGTTTAACTGCCCATACCGGCCAAGCGATTCATGCATGGCCGCATATTCCCGCGGTCGAACAAGACGAAACTTCTCGTAGCCGGTATTAAGCGCTGTCAGCGGAACCTCCTGTATCACGGTGCTCCTTCAGCAAGGAATGTCTTTAAATTGCATAAAAATACTGCTGTCATTACTCCCTTAATATACCGCCCAACCCTCTCCGTGGAACCCAAGTCCTCTCTTTGCAATCACAGATATTTTTCATGCAAATCGCTAACCCGTTGATACCAACGCCAATTCCACAACCATGGAGTCCATCTTTGCAATCAATGGGACACCATACGGAATAAGTCGGTAAGTCCCTGATTTCAAAGGCGGTGCTGCGTCCATCTTTGCAATCTCAGGCTGGGATTGCAAAAGGACGCTGCAAACATCCACCCCCTTGCGAAGACCGTTCCGCTTGCGCTGCTGCTCCCGATTCCGATCGCAGTATTCCGGGTGACTCCGCCGGTACTCACGCCAGTAATTTGGATGATTCTGACGCCATTGCCGCTGAGCATCCGCCTGGTTGCCCTTGTAAGCCGTATCTGCCGCAAGCTTCTTGCGTTGCCAGGCCCGTTTCCGAACTCGTCGGCAAACAATGTCTCCGCAAGAATGCTGGCGCTCGTCACGAGGCGTAAACCGTTTGCCACAATGAATACAGTGCTTCTCCAATGGCGCTCCTTTCCAAGATTAACATGGAAAAGTAGCTTTCCCCGTGGAGTTATAATGTGGGGGTCAGTACATAGTGTGAAAAAAACGCAGCGGGTGGGTTCAGGCTATCGGAAGGAAAAAGCGGTCAGGTGGGTCCGAATTCCGGCGATGGGTGGGTCCGATCAAGCCCGGCGGTGACAGGCTGTACGCTATTCGTGAAATAGATCGGTCAAGATTATGGGTGGCCTATTATAACAAGAGTACGAAATCATTCACTATACGTTCACTTAATGGTGGAAAATTCCGGAACGTTTTTTTTAACTACCCCTTTCTGGTTGTTTTTGATGATGATGGAGATTGGGGATATAAATCTTATCAGGTTACCAGAAATGGAACAAATATCTCATGGAGCCCGATAAAATTTATTAAAAATACATACGATGGACAGAATAAAACATCCGAGGAAATGGACGTGTTTCGATTCTCTAACGTTAAATCCTTGCATTGGAATTATAATCCGATAATATACGACAATGAAAATGGGGTGGTTTTAAGGTTTGTTCCCGCACACAATGCCATGAGGCATTTGTCGAGCAATGCAATGATAGACGGAACGGGAGGTGTTGCGTCAACAATACCTGAACAGATGATTGTTGATCAAGCTAGTCAAGCAATACGGAAAGCTCCTGAAATAATAACGGATAATGTTATTCTAGCTATGAACCAGTCGGATATGTGGGAGCAAAATACGGACATTGAAGAATTCAATGAACAACAGGAATACGCCGTTGGGTTTGATGGTAAAATGCAATTAGTAAATACGATCGACGCTGATCAAAATACGCTGAATGCATATTATATCGACTGTTCTAAGGATTTTGATCTGCCGGTTTATGTTGGGGGATTGACATCGGATGATGAAGATGAACCCGATTTTAATTTTAATTGTAATACATGGGGTGTATTCCGAAGAATCCCCGCAAATTTTAATGTTAACAAATTCGCAAGAAAATTTGACAAGAATGATACTTGGGATGATGCAAAAGACTATCCTGCAATAAAGTTAGGGATTTCACAAGATGAGGCCTTTATTGATTATACGCGAAGCCAGCATGATTTTGTAGTAATAACATATGAAGGGAAAATGACAATATTAAGAGATGTAATGAATAATGAATCAAGTTGTAGCGACGAACTCGGTGAGCCAGAATATATCGCCTCATACTTTATTTATGATATGAACAAAGACGGTTATGATGATCTTGAGTACTATTTAACTTCAAGTACAGATAAAAGAAAAATATATTATGGTGGTACAAATCCGGGATTTCTAACGCCGCCCAACTTTAATCCTCCAACGGCGTTGGATAATTCATCACCCCTTGTGAGCAGTACCAGGGATGTTAAACATTGTGCGGCGACCTATGTTACGAGAAATGGCACGCATGTTTTAGTTGAGGCAAATACGCAAACTGAAGGTCAGTTCTATCTCTGGGCATCAAATCGGTCGTCTGAAACACTCATCACTGGAGGCGGTGATGTTGTAATGATCGGCGAACATCAAGCAAGATATCTTCATGGCAAGTCATATGTTATCTATTTTGGTAATGTTAATTCAGATAACAAATCAGTATCCATTACAAATGTATATTTGCCTGATGAAAATGAGCTTGAGTCTGCATATGACTATTTTAGTCAAGGCGAACCATATAATATTGACTTTCATAACGTAATTGCGGTTGGGGATTTTAATGGAAATGGATTTTCGGATATTGCAACCACTAGTGGCGTATATATGGACTATACGGTTCCATTTTTAAATATGAGCTTTGAAGTAAATGTTCAGAAGAAATTTGCTCTTGATTCAAACTATACAAAGACTATTGTTACAGGCGTCAAATTGCTGGACAATAACGCTGATATCGACTATGTCTATGCTGATTCATTCGCAAACGACGATACGCAACTTGGATTTGGAAAAACCATGAGAAGAACAACAGGCGCTGACAAAACAACACCTGTTGTGGCAAAAAACATTCTCGCAAAAGATAAGGGTTTGACCGGCCAAGCGCTGGCAGCCATTTCCGGATTTCCCGGCGAAGAAGATATGGTTCCGTTTGTAAGATATGCTAATGAATTGTTAATAACAACACGTTTCGATGAGGATAGGGAACGATATGTAATGCCCGGAAAGAAAATGATAAATATATATGATAAATTAACAAACAAAACCATATCTTCCTGGCCCAAAGACGTGTGCTACTGGTATCCAAAGGAAACCAAACAATTGGAGAGCGATGGCAATGACCTGCTTATGACCAGAAAAGAAAATATTATAAATTCCACTAATGGAGAAATATCTTCAGTGGATGAATCGCCCTATATAACTTCTGCTTCCAATCCGTCTAATCAGGCTTATCATTTAATAACGGACAACATATATGCTTATACAGGTGTATCAGGTATGAAAGCGACAGGAACAAACCAGATATCGCAAATAGGAGCTTCAAGCACAACGGCAAAATGGTTAGACGGGAAAGATACCCTCATTGCCCATTCGGTCGCCTCCTATACGCGGGACTGGAACTCCGATGGGACAAATGATATTGGATATTTGCAAAACGCAACAAGTAACGATGTTTCATATTTCAACAATAACCTTGGTAATTCAGGTAATGTTTATTCAGTGACCAATCAGGTGGTTTACGATGAAAACGGTAATCCGTCTCAGACGACGGATGGTATGACAAACTCGTCACTTACATCCGATAAAAAAGTGGGGTTTACGAGAACAGAATATGACCATATGAAAAGACCTGTTTATTCCATAAAATTCGATGAGAGGACCAAACACGCCGAAAAAGATTATTGGGGAGAGAACTTCGACGGCGCAACAACACCCTTCAATTCCCTCCAATCATGGTCGTTTAAGGCAGGGTCCGCGTCATATTCGACAACGCAACACGAATTTAAGGAATTAACACCCTCCAATTACGCCTTGCAAACAAGTCAGTTCCCGGTTAGAATTAACGTTTCCTATTGCGTGGAATTCGACGCATTCGCTTCTGGTGATGATTTTAATCTGGAAGTGTACCGAGAATCCGCGCCTTCCGCGGCCAAACGATACCAGGTTGTTGTCCACGCAGAGAGCACAGTAACACATTTCAAATATGTTTTTCAACCCGTCAACAACGTAACATCCGACAGGCTAATAATCCTGAAATACGGCAATGGAAAACTTGTTTTAGACAATGTTTTATTTTATCCTTTTGGCTCGTCAATCGCGCTTACATCATACAATGCGATAAACCAGCCGGAAGTCACAATACAGGGAGGGGGGGCGCGAACTCACAATCTGTACCTTTCCGATGGAGTGGCAATAGGTACCGCTAATTCCGAGCGGGCGATTACATCGTGGAAAGACTATTATCTTATGTCAGGCGCCGCTCCTGGTGTATTCAACGACCCGAACATGCAGCAGAATGTAACGTTCGTAAACGGTAATTATTTGCCCTATTGGTCATTTGAACAAGACGAATGTCTCTCAAACGCTAACCCAGAAGCGTGGAAAAGCGTGGGATCGACATGTCTCATTGGAACGGGAGCGGCCATATATGGCAAAAAAATACTCTCAAAGACATTTTCAAACAGTTCGCCAACGGATGAAATATACATGCAGTTTAACGAAGATCATGCTGTGTACAGAAACATTAGGGGCGCCGCGCAACTCACACTCACCTTTTGGGCTTTGTCGTTGACCGGACAGCAGATTACGCTCCATGTCGGCTTTGGCTCGTTGACAACGGATGTGGTGGTTAGCGGTTTTGCCTGGAAACGCTTTTCGCTTGTCATGCCAAACGTACAGCCAGTTTCAGGGGCATATCGGCTGTCCATAACCGGGTCATCCTCGCCTTCACAAATAATCTATTTCGACGGTTTTATTCTTGAAAAAGGCCTGAATTCGAATGAACCCGTGGTTGTCACCAAGATGTTCGATGCGTTTGGAAACGTCATCCAAAACCAATCAATGGACCTGGATTACTCCCAGGCAGACCTCACCAATGGTAAGTTGGTGGTGGATAGAATTGAATTCGACCATCTCAATCGTGTTCTGCGGCAGTCGCTGCCCCTTGAGTATAGTTTATCACCCTCTGATTGGACAGTCAATGTCCTTAGAGGATTTGATAAAGCATTGACAGATCCTTCATCAATATTCTGGAGGGGTATTGCCAACGCCTATCCCTACCATGAATATGAATACTACAATGTACCGGGAAATCATCTTAAGAAAGTAAAACGACCTGGCGAACTCCACTCACAGGACATCGAATACACGTACGGCATTGAGACAATGCCGAATACGCCTGTCGGCAATTTGCAGATTTCAACGCCGGTAATTGTTACTACGCAGAACTACAAAGCAAAAGATGGCGGCAGTGATGTTTTTGAACGGTCCTACGCCGATCCTCTCGGACGGATCGTCAAACAGGAAAAGGAATATACGGAGGAAGGCAAAAAGAAAGTAGATTCAACGCGATATATATACAATTACCAGGGAAAAGTAGAAAAGATCATCAGACCCAAAGACGCTTCCGTTCCCGTTGCAGGCAAATACGAGACCTTCGAGTACAATAGCGCAGGACAACTCATGAAAAAAGGCGGGTCAAACTATAAAGGTAAAGCATATACATATTGCTACGACGTGGCTGGTAATCTTTGTATCATGCAAGATCCCAATGGGTCAGAGGGACGGTACTTTTATTGGTATGCATATGACGGCCTGAACCGGCTAGTGTCTGTAAAAAAAGTGACGGATGTGCCTATTGTTGTTCTTTATGAATCGACAAATAAGTACCTCTTGAATCGAAACAGAATAATCCAGACCGTAAGCAACACTGAACAATTTCCCTGGGTGCGAAACCCCCTGGCCATCCAACTACTCGGGAACAAATACGACGATTTGGTTGGAGAAAACGGGTTCAAGGACAGTTTAGAGTACTGGGATGATAATGTGCGACGGCACAAACAAGGGAGCATCTATTTTGAGAACCAGTATGGCAGGCTTGCCAGTTCTTTTGTCAACAACGATTTCGGCCAATCATTGGTCGAGAACAGTTACTCGTATTCGCGGAATGGTAACGTTTCACTGTACACGCAGAAAGTAGTGGGCGAAAGTTACACGAATTTCACTAACTATTATCATTACGCGTCAGGCATGCTCTCCGGATACGGGTACGACATGGGTATACCCGCTCATTGGGCAAGCAGTATGGCATACGCCATTACCTATGATGGACGGGGCAATATTGATTCCGTGAATTCAACGCCCTCGTCCTTTAAATATGCATACAATGAGTACAACAAGGTCAAACAATTCACTGATTGCCGCGGCTATGGACCATGGCTCATGCAGAATACCTATTCCCTGCGCGGGCTGCTCGAAAAGACAGAATGGCGACATAAGAAACAAGACCAGAACGAGGTCGCGCTTTTTACCGAAGAGTTGGATTATTCAGGACGGCGTGATGATAATATCACCCAAAGCGAAATTGATTATGCCTATCTGCTGACCGGAGCTATTTCGCATTATACTAGAAAGAATGAGTATACGTATGATGATGTGGGAAGGCTTACGGAAACTAACATGTACGACAATGGCGCCAGTTTAACAGAGACCAGGACCTATTCCTACTATGCTGACGGCAATATTTTGGGAAAAACAGACCAGAGCGGTTCCTATTCGTATTTGTATGAACCCGCCTCAGACAAACTTGCTGAAGTAAAAAAAGAAGGGAACACATACAAGCAGTATGTCTACGATGAAAACGGCAATATGGTCCAGGATAATGAAAAAAGGATACGTCTGAAATACGACTGGCGGAACCTGCCGGTTGAAGCGAAATCCTACGATGCGACCCAGTTTAATGAATACCTCGCTACGTCAAAAGGGATCGCTAAAAAAGCGGTCGCATTTATCTATGATGCTGCGGGCAATAGAGTGGCGAAGATGGAATTCAAATACAAGTAAGTGGAGGAAAAATGAACACAACGAATCCCATCACTTTATATACCACAATGAGACTGCGCACGGTTTTAGCTTGTTTCATTTGGTTGGTCTTATTTTGTTTCAACATCAGCGCTGCAACCAAAATTTGTTACAGCGTTGGTCAAAACACTACAGACCATAAAACAGGTTCACCGACGATTACCATTTCCAGCGGCACAGCCACTTTTTCAGTTGCGCAAATTGCCGCAAACATGGGCATTGGCGACCAGGTAACATATAACACATCGAGCATTGCGTATATTTCCGGGAAAATTTCCACAACCCAATGGACGTTAATTACCGCAACCGGGGCAGTTCCGGCAAATGTTTCAGGACAAACGGTCAATTCCATTGCTCATGCTTTCAGCAGCCTTTCCGCGGCATTTCCCACTGACGGCGGGGGAGCGTTAAATGCATCACACCTTAATCTTAGCCCGGATTATAGTTTAGTCACTGGTAACTATCAGCTGGACATTGCCTGTTATTACGATAATGCTTCTGACAACAGCACTGCTGATATTGTATATGTTGTTAAAACCGGAGCAGCCAATTACCTCCGTTTCTACGCGCCATTTGACACAGTAAATGAGGTCAATGCGACACAAAGGCACAATGGGAAGTGGTCTGCCACCAAATTCACAAAAGCAGGGCAATTTCCCATTGGCGGCTATACGCGTTTGGAAGGTCTTCAGATAGACGCTGTGAATTCAAATGGGGTGTTTTCCAATTCTCCATATGCTGGAAAGGGACAGGTTGTTAATGGAAATATTATTCGCGGATCAGGGGCCACGGGAGTAAAATACGGCATCATCTGGACTGGAACAGCCTCAGACGTCATGGTGATAAATAATATTGTTTATGGTTTTAATTACGCTGGTTCGTATGGCATAAAACTTGACCAATATGCGCAGACCCATGTTCCTTGCGTGTATAATAATACTGTGTACGGATGCGCCACTGGCATACAGCAGGATGTTGATGCGTATTATTCAAACAACATTTCGTACAATAATACCACGGATTTTGCCGGGACTTCCAAGTCAGGTTCCTGCAACAACCTTTCAAAAGACGCAACCGCGACTGGGACAAATTCAAAGATAAACCAGACCATTGCTTTTGCGGATGCTGCAAACAGTGATTTTCATCTTTCTAAAATAGATGTTGCGGCAAGAAATGCTGGCGCAGACCTAAGCGCTGATGAGAACTACCCATTCACTGTGGACATTGACGGCAGCACGCGTCCTGTTGGTCCAGGATGGGACATTGGAGCAAGCGAAGCTGCTGCATGCACCAACACGCAGTATGCTTCAGGCGTCATCTGGATCGATTCAGCGCGTGGCAATGACAATTACTGTAACGAATGCAATGATTCCCTGCACCCGTTCAAGACCATTGACACTGCTTTTAGCCGCATCAGCAGAACAGCCTCCCTTGCCAGCGACCTTACGGTCAAAATCGGTAGGGGAACATATATCATTGGCAGCAATACTGGCATTAACCTCACAGACATACGGACTTCATCCAATGCGCGTCTTATCATACAACCTCAGGATTTTGCCAAAAAAGCCTCTGATATGCCGATTCTGAAGAGAATAGCAACAGGCTATGGGCCAAATACGTATATATTCCGTACCAGCAGCTTTATGACAGTCCAGGGCCTCAAATTTGTCATGACCGGCGATGGTGGGTTGCAGGCAAATGTGTGCATAGAGTCTTACAGACCAGCAACTGGTTCCAACCACATAGAAAGCATGATAATTGAAAAGAATGTTTTTGACAATTCCGGCATTACCAGCGGTTCCAGTGTGCATGGATTCAGGATCTACAGCACAGGTGAAGGCAGTTCAAAAGACGTGTATATCAGGAACAATATTTTCTACAAGGGGAAAAGTTCCATTACTATCAGGGAAAACAATTGCTGCAATACTGGCCAGCGAGATTCAGCGTATTTTGTTGTCAACAATACCGCGTACGATTGTGATGGAAAGTTCCTGAATATTGTCGATGATGGCGGTACTGGCGTCATGGCGCACCTTGTGGCTGCTAACAACCTGATATCAAGCGCGAACGATACTGTGTTTTACGCTACTGCGCCCTATGCTGCTGGGCCGTATACTGTTTATAATACTGTTTATGAATCTTCTCCAGGTACATATACATTCCAGGGCAAGAACGGGACCTTTTACGCCAAAAGCATGTGCGATTCATCCGCAACAGCTTTTTTAAGCACTGGCATTGCTGACTCCAATTTCCTGCGGCCTTCACAGAACGACCGTGCGGTTGATCTGGCAAGCGCAACCTATGCGCCATCAACCGATATCTGGGGTAATTCACGCGCACAGGGCAATGGACCTGATGCAGGCGCTGTTGAATCGCCATATTTGTTGCAGTACGAAACAGTGCGGTATGTCTCAATAGGCAGCAGTATTGATTACTCTGAGGGCACTGTATCTGTTATCTCAGGCTCAAAGACCATACAAGGCAATGCTACTGAATGGCTCAATGCAAACAGAGGAAAGGGCGATAGCATCATTATCAACAGCGTGGGATATACAATCGATTCTGTTCTGTCCAACACAGAACTCTGGCTCACCCAGAACGCGATTACCGGATATTATGGGACCAGTTACACCATTAATCGTAAAAGACCCTCGTTTCTGGCGTGGCAGAACGAATGCCATAATCTGGTGGAAGCCAATCAGAGTGAGGTTGTTATTCTTTATAAAGATGGGCCTGATTTTTATGGGGAATCCGGAATTGGCAGATGGGACCATTCATGCGATTGGATAACCGACGCTCAGCATAGGTTGCTGATTACTGTTGCGCCGGGTAACAGGCATACGGGTATTTCAGGCACTGGTGTTGTTATGACCTACATTCCGCAGATATGTTTATATATAGCGTGAGCTGGAACCCATTGAGAAACTGGTAGTTACGACGATTTGGTCAAAATTATTCGTGCGGACTTGGAACC
>Ga0208977_1001359_pt1 | contig 12389 bp, 7 predicted proteins | sample RifOxyA2_FD_184030 | JGI IMG/M metagenome (GOLD analysis project Ga0208977, IMG submission 184030) | Groundwater microbial communities from Rifle, Colorado - Rifle Oxygen_injection A2 (SPAdes) | ecosystem: Environmental > Aquatic > Deep subsurface > Groundwater | place: Rifle, Colorado, United...
CAATCTAGGTAGAATTTCAAGTAACACTATTATGGATAAAAAGGATTTAAATAACATAGATTGTCATGCTGAGCGTAGTCGAAGCATCTCTTCATTACAATTATGTCATGCTGAATTTAGTTCAGCATCCATAATTGATACTATGCTATGGATTCCGAATCAAGTTCGGAATGACATTAATTGTCATGCTGAGCGTAGTCGAAGCATCTCTTCATTACAATTATGTCATGCTGAGCGTAGTCGAAGCATCTCTTCATTACAATTATGTCATGCTGAGCGTAGTCGAAGCATCTCTTCATTACAATTATGTCATGCCGAATTTAGTTCAGCATCCAATATTGGTTCGGTGCTATGGATTCCGAATCAAGTTCGGAATGACATTAATTGTCATGCTGAGCGTAGTCGAAGCATCTCTTCATTACAATTATGTCATGCTGAATTTAGTTCAGCATCCATAATTGATACTATGCTATGGATTCCGAATCAAGTTCGGAATGACATTTTATTTAAAGTTTTCATAATTTTAATTTCCCTTCTGATTTTATCTGCTATACAATTATCTGCACAGGAGAGCAATACAAAGCCTCTTGAATTGCCGAATTTCATTATCGAAGGCAAGGAGCAGTTGAATATTCGTTCAGGTATAAAACAGTTTCCCGATAAACCATCTTTGCTTTCAAAAAACGAACTTGATTCGATCAATTCATTAGAGAAAAGGCAGTCATTACTTCTGCCTCCTGAGCCATTGCCTGACAGGATAATGCATTCAGTATATAAGAAGGGATATTTCACTGCCGACTTCGGAAGATTCACGACAGCAAGTGCAGAAGGCGGTTATGAATTTCGGGCAGGTGAATATGATATTTTCGGTAATGCAGGTTTCGATTACAGTTCGGGACATATTATCAATGCAGGATACGACAAAGCTTTCATCAATTTGAATGCAGATTACATTGCAGATGAAAAATACTGGATATTCGGCGGGAGCAAGACACGAACAAACCTGTTTTTCAAAAACATGGATTACAAATTTTATTCCGTTCAAAATCCTGAACAGCGGAATACAATCAACCTGGATATGAAATTAGAGACCGACGGTAACTATGAAGGCTTTGCTTTCAATACAGGTTCTGGTTTCCGAATGTTACAGGTGAAACAGGATTCTTCAAAAGCATTCGATAATGCAATAAGCGGGTATATTTCAATAAAGAATCTTACGAGTGATTACGAGCTTGGAGGTAATTTAATCGTTGACCTGCACTCAACCAGGGGCAATGGCACTCACTTCATGCAGGCTGATTTATTCGGAACATATATTCACGAAAATTTCTCTATCAAAGCAAAAGCGGGTTTGCAGAGTGTTTATACATCGACAGAAATTGCAAGACTCGGCTTGCTTGCGGCAGGCGATATGGAATTTCGTTTGAGCGAACTATTCACAATCAGGGCAAATGCTTTAATCGGTATGGAAAATAATTCTCTACGCGAAATTATTAACGAAAATCCTTATGCTGATAATAATGTGATTGTTGATTATGCTTATTATCTTCCGTCATTAAGAGGAAGTTTTGTAATTCATCCGAATGAAGTATTCACTGCAGAATTAGGAGTTGAGTTTGCAATGGTACAAAGAAGACCTATATACTTTGATACAAGCGGTGGGGCGGCATTTGCAATCAATTACACAGATATAACACAACTTGAAGCATTTGCCGAATTGAATTATTATATCAGCACTATGGATGAGGTTTCGGCTGATATTGTATTAGACAAATCGGAAATAGAGGGTGGAAAAACAGTGCCATACAGCATACCGCTCAAATTCGCACTCGATTATAAGCGTAAGTGGTTGAAAAACTTTGGCACACAAATTGGTATTTTTTATATTAGTGAAAGATTTACTGATTTGCAAAATCAGAATAAGTTAAATTCGTATGTAGATTTAAGGTTAAAAGCAGATTATTCGGTATCTGAAATGCTGAATATATTTGTAAGGCTCGAAAATTTAATGAATAATGATATAAGAATTTGGAATGGGTATAAGGAACGCGGGCTATATATAACAGGTGGTGTTTTACTCAAATTTTAAAAGGTTAATATGCCTGAATTAGAAGAAAACAATCTCCGTGAGGAAGAGAAGGCGGGATTCCAGCCGGGAACGCCTGATGACGATTCATTCCTTTTGGATGATAAGGAAGAATATCCCGGTGAACTGCCCGAAATTCCTGCTGCTTCCAAAGGTGAAGCAGAAGAAATCTCTTCGGTTGACGATTCCAATATTAGCGGTATAAAAGTTACCGAAGCCGAGCAAATCGAAGTTCCTAAAGAAGGCTCTATCTGGGAACAATTCGATGGTAAAAAACCGGAAGGAGAAACAGAATCCGGCATTGCTCCTGCAGCAGATGAAACTCCTGCAGAATCCTATATTGAACCCGAAGAAGCCGGGGAACCTTTACCTCCACATGTGCCATTGGAACTTGACAAAGAGGAAGAGCCTGTTTCATTAGATAAACTTAGTGCTGAAGCTGATGAATCGGTTGCACCACCGCCACCTGCAGGACTTTTGGAAGAAGAAGAAATGCCTCCAAAAACCGAAGAGAAGATTGAAGAATCGGAACAAGCGCCGCAAGAACCGGTAAAGTTAGATGACGACTTAGCCGCATTGATTCATGAAGACTTGCAGAAAGCTAAGAAGAGAGCAGAAAAAGTTGAAGAGCCGAAAGTTGCGGAACAACCTGCTGTTCAGCCGACAGATGAAGAATTACAGGCAAAACTCGACCAGTTTAAGCCTGTCGAGGAAAAAGGCGAGACAGAGATGATTGACCTCATGCAGGTCGGTGCAGGAGAACCTGCTATTTCGGAAATCGAAGATGCAAAGCCAATTGATGAGGTAACCGGGGAAGCTCCAAAAGAAGAACCTGTTGAGGAGAAAAAAGAAAAGAAGAAAATTATTATCCCCTGGAAACGTGTCAGTATTGCAGCAGCAGCAGTTCTTCTTCTTGCGGTAATCGGTTTCGGCGGCTATTATTTTCTATGGGATAAAATTTTTCCGCCTAAGGAAAAGGAATCAGCTATTGCTCAGGTGAAACAAAAACCAAAAGAAATAAAAAAAGCAGAAACTCCGAAAGTTGTTCCAAAAGTTGATACTGCGGTTACTAAGCCTGAGGCCAAGGAAATAAAAAAAGAACCTGATGTTGCTGTTACTGCTATTGACATTGCTCCTAAGGATATAAAGAAGCCTAAACCTTTTATCGAAAAACCGAAACCGATTATTGTAGAAAAGCCAAAACCTGTGGTTATTGAAAAACCGAAACCCGTTGTAGTAGATAAGCAAAAGCCTGTCGAGAAGCCTGTGGTTGCGACTATTGAAAAAAAGGTTGACAAGATTGAACCTTTAGTCAAACCTCCGGTTTCGGAGAAAAAAAGTGTTTTCGCTGTTCAGGTTTACACTACTCCGTCGAAAGACGATGCCGAGGATTGGATGAAAATTCTCAAGAGAAAAAATATTAACGGCTTTATTTCGACACAGAAAATGAGAGACAAGATTTGGTACAGGGTCAGATTCGGATTTTATAACACGAGGGAGGAAGCCCGTGCCGCAGCGGAAAAACTGGGTTTTGACCAGGTATGGATTGACCAGATAAGGTAAATTGGGAGAATAATAATGTACGTTCCGTTGAGAGACGATAGCGGACCGATAAATCTAAAATTACCATGGAATAAGAACACGGCAAGAGGCTTTGCTATCGCTGTGGCTCTTACTGCATTGATTCTGCTTCTCATACCTGTATTCAAGCTGGATACTCTTTACATCACAAGATATGAAATCAATAAAGTACCGATTGAGTTCCTGAATTTCGGCGATGGCGACGGCACCGGTGTCAGCAAAGGCAACCTGGCAGAAGAAGGAATGAAGCATAAGGGAAAAAATCCCGAGACTGATTTGCACGATGCCGAAATTGCAGCAAAGGCGAACACACCGAAGGTGATTTTACCGAGAGATGCCGAAAACGCAACCGACTTTGTTACCGTCAAGGAGCTTGGTTCCAAGGAGAAAGGCAACACTAATTCCAAGGCAACAGGCTCTCAAAACACAGGCTCAAGCGATGGTGATGATTTGAGTACGGGATTGGGCGATAAAGGATTCGGAGCAGGCTCGGGCATGGGACTTGGCGATATTGAATGGGGCGGCGGCGGAAACAGAATCGTGCTTCATAAGAAAATTCCAAAGTACCCGCCGGGAGTAAACACAGGAGCAAAAATCCGTATTATGTTTACCGTTAATCCAGATGGCACTGTGATGAAAATGGTGCCATTGCAGAAAGGCGACCCGATTCTTGAAAAAGCCGCAATGGATGCTTTACGTCAATGGCGTTTCAATCCATTGAATTCGAGTATTGAAATGACAGGCATAATAACTTTCACTTTCAAGGTAAGCTGAGAAATGATTGCTATTGTTTTATCATATCTTGCGGGAATGCCTACTGTGGTAGCAGTTGGAATTTTTATAGTTGTCGTGATTATAATCTTTGCCTTAATCAAAAAATTCGTCAAATTCGCAATTCTACTTGCAGTTCTCACAATCCTCATTTTAATCATACTGAAACTTCTGAACACGATGTAAAAATCAATTACGAATTACGAATTATGAATTACGAATGATGGATATATATATTAATAGGAAATTGGAGATAGGAAGAATGTCATTCAGCTCTTGATTTAGAATCCATTCGATATGTCACCCTGAGCTTGTCGAAGGGTCTCTTTTATTCACGCAAAGTTCGCAAAGAAGCCGCGAAGTTCACAAAGTAAAATTGTCGGAACTGTGATTTGTATGATTTATTTGGTTTTAATGATTTGAATTGGTTGCCCCCTTTTTCAAAGAGCCTGTCCCGAACTTGTTTCGGGAGGGTTCGGGGGTTTCCTTAGCCAAAACTCCTTACTCTGCCTTCACAACATCACCCTTACGCTAAATTGTTATATCATTTCCTAAATGAAATGTCACATTGAGCTTTTCACTTTGTTCAAGATAAACTCCGTCGAAAAGTGCAATAACAATTTTCCAATCAGTCTTCGACTTCGCTGTTAATGACACATTTCCAGAAATCTTGATATATTATGAATAGCCACGACTTTTAAGTCGTGGGATGGTTACTCACCACAATTCGGGATTTATCCCCTTAATATTAGTGACTAAAGTCAGAATCGGGTGGAAATAAACCACCACTATCTGAAGATAGTGGCTATTCAAATAAAGAACGATTTTAATTTGTCAAATTTTTGTTTTACCATCGCATCGGCGGTGGTCATGGAATCAGTATGACAATCAGAAACATATCTTCATTACTATTGAAAAATTTAAGTTAAAGTATGAGGATGATTTTATCAGTTTCCTCAGCCTGAAGAATTTCTTTAGTACCATTATCATGAACGAAGGCAACTATTTTTAATTTCTCGGGTCTCCAGTCCTTTCCTGCCGGAATTGTATATTTGTAGCTCTTTCTGAATACTGAACCGGTTTTTATGTCACCTGCATAAAGAGCCTCTCCCCATGTACTGTTCAAAGTTGCTCTTAAAACATGATTATGAACGTAATCCTCTATATCTTGTGGTGTATGATTGTAATAATGTTGATATTGCACTATACTGTCTTCTAGAATACATACAACAATCTGATGGCTTGATTTTCCGTCTTTCAGGTATTTAACGACAGCTTCAACTGTGATTTCTTTGCGGCTCATGCTGTAATAAGCTTTCAGTTCTATATTCATCACAGGTTCGGATTTCAGGAGAGATTGCACTACGGCGTCCCACTTGGCATCTGAAATCACTCTGGAACCGTCATATTCAATTCTGTTAACCATACCATTTGGATTTCCGATTTTACTTATACCAAAGAACTCATCCCACTCAGTTCCTTCGGTTGTTCTGAAATCATAAGTATGAACTTTATCCGGTTCCGAATAATAACCTGATGCATGAACTGCCATTACAATAACCCTGCCGGGGTACAATGCTGCAATGTCACGAGCCTTTTCAGCAGCGCGTGGACAGTTCCCGCATTTGAAACCTGTGTAATCTTCGATTAAGATTTTCCTTGGATTTTGAGAAGTGTCAATGTTCTGATTAATAGACTGCTTATAATCACTTGTAATTTCATCACAGCTAATCAGAATCACTGTGAATAAAATTACTAACGAAAATTTATATAATATTTTCAATTTTATCTCCTTATTAAAATGTTGACGATATACTTAAAAAGAAACCGTTTGAAGCAGGTACAGGCCTGCAGACACCACCTACACAAACCAAACCTCCGCGCTGCCTTCCGTAGCCAAGCTGCACCCTCGTTGCTTCGTGTATAAATGCGAATGAGCCATTCAAATAGTGTATTCTTCGTTCGGGAGCATCATTACCATAATTATACTCATCAAAAACGGTGAAATACCAGGATGGTGCGATTGTATATTCTATTAGAAACATAAGCCAGTTTCCATTTGTGTTATCGGGAACTTTAATTACAGAATCCTGCTTAGCCCATAAGTGCTGGAACTCCGTTTTTACAGCATGGGTTTTGGAAATCAAATAAGTCAGTTCTGCTATGGCAATAGTTGCATTTACTTTTCCATACTTTGCCGAACCCTCATTTTCCATCACATCTTTATCATATACAAGATTAATAAAAGTAAGAATTGATTTTAAATCTTTTGACAATTTTTTTGTTAGTTCGAGATTTATATCCCGAAAGAAAAGCTTTTCACCAAATTTGAACATCGAGGACTCATAAGTATTCTCATGGCCGGTTGAAGTATCAATATCAAGCGGAGTTTTATCCATTGAATTTATTTGTGAGAAATTCAGTGCAAGCGTGGTTCCGTAGTCCCCTCCGATGAATGTTTTCTTAGGAAAAGTATAGGTGAGTTCAGCCTGCAAACCTATTTCCCCTTTTAATTGTGTTGCAAACGGATACAATGTAGCAAGCCTGTAAATATGTTGTTTTGTCAATGGAGGTATAAAGTTCAGATTCAAATTATTCCCTCGTGCATCCCTGTCGCTTCGGAAATCCATATTGTCAATAGTATGGAAATTCAGTGAAGCACCGAATCCCGAAGGATAATAAGATGCAGTTAACATCAATGCTTTGCCAGGATTAAAACTGAAATTATTCGCTGCACTCGGGTCGTTATATTTATAAGCATATTCGCCTTCAACCATAAAGTCACTTGCATTAACAGATAGCTTGCCTGACCATGCGAGAACATTCTCAGGCAGATTATAGAACGATTCCTGGTCTGCCTGGTATTTGCTGACGAGACTTCCTTCAATAGTAGTCTGGAAAGGAAGTAAATCAGGGAAGATTGTATTAAATTCAAATCTGCTGTTTCCACCCCTGACAATTCCGGCACCGCTTGACCAAAATGAGCGTTGGTTACCTATTAATCCCGTAAACTCGATTCCATCTTTTGGCCTGAACTTCACACGGAAACCATCGACTGCATTGTCATATCCAAGTAATCTTTCTTCATAAGCTCTGAAAATTAATCCACTGCCGAATTGTTCATAGAAATTTCCGGCAGTAACATCAATCATGTCCGATTTAAATTCGGCAAACCTATATGCTATGCCGCTTCCTTTATAACGAGGGTCAATGCCGAGTATGGGATTAAGATATGATTCATATCTCATTCCCATCGAAAAATTTCCTGAAGTATAGTTGAGGTAAAGGAAGCCATTCGACAAAATCTTTTCATCTACTTCCTGAGCGCCGATTATTGAATCCTTTTGGTAATATTGAGCATCAAGCTGGAAGTTGCCCGATAGCTTTCCATTTTCAAAAATATCCTGCGATAAAAGTGAACTAAGGTTTAATAATAAAATAATCAAAATTAGAAATTTAGTTTTCATATTAATCCAATTATATAATAGATTCACACAATCAAAAATGACAGCAAGTATAAGATGATTGAATTAACAAATTCTTTATAACATACAAATTGCTATTCTTCTTCCTCTTTAGTCTCGGCTATCAATCTGTAAACTTCCCTCTCCAATCCATCGTTGTTGTTATTAAGCTGAATGTATGTTGTAAAATCATTAATGGCGTCTTGTTTACGGTTCATAATTTTATTAACAACAGCCCTGCCGTAGAAAGCAACGCCATTTTTTGGATTCAGTTCAATTGCTTTGTTATAATCAACCAGGGCAGACTCAAAATTCTTCTGCTGGTAATATGCGATTGCACGGGCATAATAATAATCCGATTCCTTTGGTTCGGCAGCAATAGCTGAGGTAAAATTGGAAATTGCATTTGCCATATCACCGGTTTTATAATATACTAATCCCCTGCCATAATAAGCCTGGTGATAGTTACCGTTCAATTCGATTGCTTTCGAGAAATCATTAATAGCATCCTGATTCTGTTCTAAATAAGTATAAGCAAGCCCTCTTCCATAGTATGTCGGAGCATATCCCTTAAACTTTTCAATTGCAAGCGTATAATTGGCAATAGCTTTTTTATAATCTTTGTTGAGGATTGCCTTATAAGCAGTTTGCACATAGCCTTCATCTTTTTTCTGAGAAAATGAAAGCCCTGTTAATAATAACATAGAAATAGTTGCGATTATTATTTTTCTGATTTTCATAAAATTACCATATAACTAATTTCACAATTTTATTCTTAATCCTAAATTATCAATGTAATTTAAAAAATTTTGGACATTAATGAAAAAAAATGTGATAAGCTTTTGTTTTATTTCATTACTTTTATTAGTATTTTAAACATAAAATGAAAGATGAAACAATCAAAAATTTTAATATGAAAAAGATAATAACAATTATTTTACTGCTTATGACGGGAGCAGTAACATCATACCCGGCTGATTATTTTTGGGTAGGAGGCTCAGGAAACTGGTCGGAAATCAGCCACTGGGCTATAACTTCGGGGGGTACGACAACACACCTTGTCGTTCCTACGATGACGTGTATTTCGATGCAAATTCATTTAACCAAAACGGAAGCATAGTAAGAATTAATTCTTCGGCAGTCTGCAAATCAATGAATTGGACGGGAGCCAGTAACAATCCAACTCTTGCAGGTGATTTTAACAATCTGAGGATTTACGGTTCACTCACATTAATTCCGGCTATGAATTTAACATTTGCAGGCCAGATATATTTCGAGTCAATTAATTTGGGAAATACAATACGAACAGCCGGAAAACAACTTAAATACAATGTTACATTTAACGGCACCGGTGGCGGCTGGACTTTGCAGGACAAACTTGACGTTACAGGCAATATAACTTTGATTAATGGCAACTTTTACACCAACAATCAGCCTTTAGCATGCTCGAGATTTGTTTCGAATAATACCAATCCAAGAATTTTGAATCTTGGCTCTTCGGTAATAACCCTAACAGGCAATGGCAATAATCCCGAATGGAATATTAATTCGTCATATTTAAATTTTTCGGCAGGCTCTTCAAAGCTGATATTCACAGGTTCATCGCTGAATATTGTTCCCGGGAATGGTTTGATTTATTATTTTGTAACAATCGAAGATACCACATCCACCCATACTCTGAATGATTCATCATCATACAGAAGATTTGAATTTAAGGGTAATGGCATAATAATGAAAAACAACTACTTCGATACATTAATTTTCGCTCCCGGTAAAATATACGAACTCAATTCAAGTAAAGTTCAGATTATCGGAAATTCATTAAAGGCTGTTGGTAATTGTACCGGCTCGATTATTATTCGTTCCCGAATCCCCGGTTTTCATACAACATTCGCAAAAACATCCGGAAGTGTTAACGTTGATTATGTTACTTTGAAAGATTGTCACACCCAGGGGCTTGCAATCTTTACGGCAAGGAACTCTGTTGACCTTGGTAATAACACCGGATGGATAATATTCAGGGCAACGCCACTCAATTTGTACTGGATTGGAGGTTCAGGCAACTGGACTGACCCTGCTCACTGGTCGAGAGCCAGCGGCGGTGCCGGCGGAGCATGCATACCTACGCCTTATGACAATGTGTTTTTTGACAATAGTTCATTTACTGCCGATTCACAAACCGTGTTACTGAATACAACAAATGCTTCCTGCAATAACATGCGTTGGATTGGCGTAGGGTTTACCCCTACTCTCGATGGCCCTAATACAAATTCATTAAGTATTTACGGTTCACTTGAATTGAATCCTTTGATGAATCTTAAGTTCCAGGGACTGGTTTATTTTGAATCCCAGTCAGCAGGCAATACTGTTTATTCAGGAGGAAAACAGTTTATCAACAATGTTATATTCAACGGTGCAGGCGGAGAGTGGATTTTGGTTGATGCCTTGAGTTGTGCATCGAGCGTCGTTCTGAATAATGGCACATTAAAAACCAACAACCTGGCTGTAACATGCGAAAGGTTTGTTTCAGACGGCAATAAGCCAAGAGGCTTAATTCTCGGCTCATCACTAATATCTTTGATAGGAAGCGGTAAAAACGCCCAGTGGAATGTCAGTGATATAAGCCTAACCTTCGATTGCGGAACTTCGACAATTCGATTTATTGGTAAAGATGTGAGTATGTTCTCAGGTAATGGCTTGACTTACAACATAGTTGAATTTTTTGACCCGAAAGAAACTTATTCGCTGTATAGTGCTTCAACATTCAAACGGGTTACTTTTTTCGGGAATGGAATCATATTCGACAATAACATATATGATGACCTTATACTCTCACCGGGGAAGAGTTATATTCTTTACAGCAATTCAATACAAACAATAAACATCAGGTTGAGTGCATCAGGCACTTGTGCTGCACCCATTTCAATAAGAAGCACTACAACAGGTTCGCATGCAACGATAGAGAAAAGCACAGGGTCGGTTACAATAGATTACGTTACGCTGAAAGATATTCATGCACAGGGAGCAGCTACATTTATTGCTAATAATTCTATTGATATGGGTAATAATACAGGCTGGACAATAAATTCACTCAATCCAAAAAATTTTTACTGGGTAGGCGGTACGGGTAATTGGAGCGACGCTACTCATTGGTCATTATCAAGCGGAGGTGTCGGAGGTACCTGTACCCCAACAGCTATTGACAATGTTTCTTTTGATGCAAATTCTTTCAGGATGCTTGGACAGACGGTTTATCTTGATTTCAGAAATGCTGCATGTAACAACATGAATTGGTTGGGTTCAAACTTTCAGCCAACATTCGCCGGCGACAGCATTGACATCAGAATTTATGGCTCACTGACTTTCATTCCAGCTATGAATATAACGTACAATGGCCAGTACATATTTGAGGCGGCCACTTTGGATAAGACAATCTCTACAGGTTTAATCCCTGTAATAAGCAATTATATATTCAATGGCGTTAGCGGAAGCTGGTATATTCAGGATGGAATAAATACATCAGGCAAAATTTTCCATTATCATGGTATCCTAAATACAAATAACAAACCTATTACCGCTTCACATTTAGTTTCTGACCAGGATAACGCAAGGGCACTTGTACTTGGAAATTCAACCGTAACATTAACGGGAAGCGGAACGAATCCCGAATGGTATTTGCTTGACAGAAGTCTCTTTTTCAATTGCGGTAAATCAAACATATTTTTTACAGGTTCGGATATCGCAATGGTATCTGGCAAAGGCATGAAATACAATAATGTAGAATTCACAAATCCGGCTACAAATGTTCAGGTTTATGATTCTGCTTTGTATAATAAAGTCGTTTTTCGTGGGAATGGAATAATTTATAACAGCAGCAGGTACGACACTCTGACCTTATCTCCCGACAAAACTTATAGGCTGCAAAGCGGCTTTACACAGTATATAGGAAAACAATTTAATATCAGGGGTAACAATTGCTTCCCGATTGTACTTCGTGCATCCACTTCAGGACAGCAGGCGCTTATATATCAGAATTCAGGTATAGTATCGGGTGACTTTATTGAAATGTCAGATATGCAGGCAACAGGGGAAGCAACCTTTTATGCAGGGAAGTTTAGCAAGGATATAAGTAACAATACAAAATGGATATTCAATAATTCGCCGGGTTATATATACGGGTTAGGCCCTGATATGGATATTTGCCCGGGTGAAATAATCAAAACGAATAATTTTAATGGAGCTATTTCTTATCTCTGGCAGGATGGCAGTACCGATTCAGTCTATACAATTACAAAACCGGGAACCTATTGGGTTGTTGCGTCTTATGCAAACAATTGCTCATATACTGATACAATTGTCGTTAGCATGAAATCTACGCCTATCGTAAATGCAGGAAGGGACACAGTTTTTTGCCAGGGGGACATTGTGTCAGTTAAAATGAACGGAACGGCTACGGGAGGAGTTACTCCTTATCAATTAATAAAGTG
>Ga0208977_1001370_pt1 | contig 12333 bp, 12 predicted proteins | sample RifOxyA2_FD_184030 | JGI IMG/M metagenome (GOLD analysis project Ga0208977, IMG submission 184030) | Groundwater microbial communities from Rifle, Colorado - Rifle Oxygen_injection A2 (SPAdes) | ecosystem: Environmental > Aquatic > Deep subsurface > Groundwater | place: Rifle, Colorado, United...
CGCATATTATGAATTATTATAATTATTGTTTTGATGAAATTGAAAATACAGGGGACACAATAAGAAGAAAGAATAAGATTAAAGCCAAAAACCTAATGAATATAGCTGTAAGCTTTAATGATGAAGAAACTCTACAAAAAATACAAAATGTACTATTTAGCCTGTCTCCTGAAGAAATGCAAATTTTTAAAAACTATCTTAATGAGAGAAAATTTCTCAGAATGTCAAATCATAATTCAGAAGAACAAAAAGTAATCAATAAAATTGTAGGTATAGCAGTATCATCTGTTCCAAAAGATAAATATTTAAAGGATATATATGAGGAATACACCAAAAATCTAAATATTATTGATGAAATAAAAATTAGATTGACTAAAACAACCAATTATAAAGAATTAAATATACTTATGGAAAAATTAGATGATTATAATGAAAGAAATGTTGAGTTATTAAATATGATTAATAATCGGGTAGAACAGTAATATTATATTAAATTAATCAGTTTTGGCCAAAAAATTAATACTCCAACAACTGTTGCTGTTATTGCGCTTATAAATACTGCACCTGCTGAAATATCTTTTGCCATTTTTGCAAGAATTGAATATTTATTACCAAAATAAGCATCTATTACAAACTCGATAACAGTGTTTATAAGCTCAGCAAATAACATAAAACCAATAGTTAAAACTAATATAGCTAATTCAACTGTCGATAATTCTAGCAAAATGGCTGCAATGATTACTCCAGTTCCGATAAATAAATCAGCCCTAAAGTTTCTTTGTGATTTTAATGCAAGCATCAAGCCTCTTATTGCAAACTTAAGGCTTATGAATATGTTAGATGCTTTATATTTGGTCATTTATAAATCTTTCTTTACCTGAATATCTTACACTAAATATTTGATATGAGTTCATTTTGAATATTTAACATGCTTTCAAGAGATTCTTCATCTGGATGATCAAATCCAAAAAGATGTAAAATCCCGTGGCTCAAGAGAAAGAAAAATTCTTCTCTCAATGTTTTGCCCTCTTCTTCAGATTGAATTTTTGCTGTTTGTGCAGAGATTATAATTTCTCCCAGAAATATTTGATTATCTAAAATAATCCTGGTTTCAGGACTATCTGCAAAAAGAGCAAAAGATATTACATCTGTGGCGTTATCTTTTTCTCTATAATCTCTGTTTATTTCTCTAATTTTGCTATCATCACAAATTAAGATATCTATACAAAGATTATAATCATTTAAATTATATGTGTTTAATTTTGAATGAGCAGTGATTTTAGGGTTTTTAACCAGATAATCTAGCATATTGCAGCTAATTTTTTCCAGCTCAGCCTCATTAATAAGGATCTCATCCTGTTCATTAGTTAAAGTAATGCAGTATTTATCCATTCTTTTCTTCTTTTACTTCCTGCTTTTTTTGGGATTCTCTAACAAGATCTTCTTCAATCTTTTTTGCAGATTGGGCTAATTGGATGTTAATATTAGTTTTTTGTCCCAACTCTTCAAGAATATTCTCGTGGTATTTAATTCTGTGGTGCTGCATACCCCTTAAAATTCTATTAAATGTTGAGGCTACGGTTTTTATATCTTTTTGAGTTAGAGGACTTTCTGATAATTGTCCATCAAGAAGTCTTTCTTTAATGATTTTATCTATTACTTCCTCTATTTCTGTAGGAGTTGGATTTTTTATGGCTCTAACAGCAGATTCAACAGCATCAGCAAGCATAAGAATAGCTGTTTCTTTAGAGGCCGGTTTTGGTCCTGTATACCTGAATTGTTCTTTAGATATATTATCAGAACCTTCTGTTTCCAAGGCCTGTTTATAGAAGTAAGCTGCTAATCCATCTCCATGGTGCTGTATAATAAATTGATGAATAATATTAGGTAGCTTATATTCTTTTGCTAATTCTATTCCATCTTTAGGATGTGCTGTTACAACCATTTTGCTTAATCTTGGATTTAATTTTTCGTGCGGATTCTCTATTCCAAAATAAGATTGATTTTCAACAAAGAATAAAGGTCTTTTTAACTTACCAATATCGTGATAAAAAGCCCCTACTCTAGCTAGGATTGGGTTAGCACCAATAGATTCAGCTGCGGCTTCAGCTAAATTGCTAACCATTAAGCTGTGATGATATGTTCCGGGAGCTTCAAACTGTAATTTTTTAAGTAATATTTGATTATGATCCGCAAGTTCTGCAAGACCGTAAGGAGTGATTATTTTAAAAGCGCTTTCAATTAATGGCAAAGTTCCAAGTGCAATAATACCACTAATTATACCACTTACAAACCCTAAAGTGACTTCAGTTATTGTTAATCCTAGATTTGCTTCTTCGAATTTGTTTTGTAATAAGTAAATACTTAAAATTATAAGTACTTGAATGAGGGCTACATCAAAACCTGCTTTGACAAGGTCCATTCTTCTATAGTAATTAACAAGGCTTGCTGTGAATGTGGCAATCATGCCGCCTATCATAAATACTGTGATTGCTTCAATTCTATACTGTAAAGATACACCTATTATGGTAATAAGAAGTATTGTAGCTATTAATGATATTCTTGAATTAGTAAATATAGTTAAAAGAATTGCAAAGGCAGGAATTGGGATTATATATACCGGTATACTTGCCGGTAAACTAACTGCAAATATAACTACTGATATAGCTAATAGTGACATAAGTGATAAATAGGAAGGGGTTGTATATTTAGAGTCAAAGTTAATTAGAAAATACGCCATGGTATATAAGCATATTCCAACTAAGCATAGAACACCAATTATTCCGGTTAAATCCAGAGGAGAAGCATTGTAACCAAGCTTTTTTAAAGCATCTATTTGAAGCTTAGTTACGTATTCTCCGGTTGAAACTATTTTTTCGCCATTTTTAAAGGTAACTACCACGGGGCTGACTGATTTCATTGCATTTTTTTTAGCGATTGATGTTGCTAATTCATCGACAACTCTGTTTGGATAAAGTATTTTTCTAATTAGTATTGTTGTTGTTCGTTTTTGGATTTTTGGAAGAGAATCATCAATATTTTCGACAATAAACTCATCTGCGTACTTTTTAATTGATAATTCTTCGCTTGAAACCCCATTTTGTAGAATCTTTTCCAGGGCGTTTTGTGATTCATAAGAAATTTTTAAGAAATTCTTATCTGATGTTTTAAACAAGTAAACGATAATTGAAGGATCAAAGAAAGAGTTTTCTCCCGGTTCACTGAGTAAATCGGCTATTTTTTGTTTCTTTATTTGATATGTGCTATTTTCTGCTCTAATCAGTTTTACAGAAGCTAAAAGATCTTTTAAATCTGATTTTATATCTTCACTTCTAGTGTCTTGAGGTGGAGTTAAAATAGGACGAATTCTCTCTGACCATTCACGTTTTCTTCTTTCCGTTTTTTCTGTATCAACAACGTGAATGGTTTTTGTAGAGACTATATCCTTTTTGCTTCTTCCATTCTCAATTATGTTCTGAAACAGATAATAACGACTTGATAACAGCACTGTAAGTACAATTAAAGTGATAAGAAAGATTATTATGTTTATGCTTTTGGGAGAAGATAATATGTCTGTTATTTTTGATATATATTTTGATTTATCTATCAATACTTAATACCTTTGCTTATTTGTGTACTTGAACTAACTTACTATTTTATACCTTTTCTATCAATACAACAATATTCTATCAATCTTAAGGACTATATTCTAATTAAAAAGAAAATTTATTTAGGTAGGTTAAATGAAAGTATTAGCTTGAATTTAAATATATCAAAGAACATAGGATAAAAATATATTTTTATCATTTATTTTGTGTGAATATTTCATATTATTTTTATATAAGAAGTTATTATTGTTTTTTTGTGCAGAGTTGATGGTACCTGATATTGTAATTTTGTATTATTGGTGATAATATTAAAAAGTCTCGAAAGAGAGTGGGTGACTTGCCCACTCTCTTCTGCCTAAAAGGAAGAAAGTGTTTAGAGAAACCATAAAATCAGGATAAAAATGACAAATAATATAAATAAAAAAGATATTTTGGAAAAAATAACCCCTGTTATTGAGGATATTGCACATCAACTAGGTTTGATTGTGCTTGAAACCAATTTTGTACAAGAAGCAGGAAGATGGTGTCTTAAGATTTTTATATATAGTCAGGATCATCCTGTTACTCATGTTGATTGTGAAAATTTAACAAGGGGCCTGAATGGTTATCTCGATACTTTAGTTCCTATCCCTTACTGTCTCGAGGTTAGCAGTCCAGGATTAGAAAAAACTCTAAAATCGACAGTGGAGTATAATATATTTAGAGGCAAAAAAGTTGAGATTAAATTAAAGCAGCCGGAGGAAGGGCTTAAAAAGTTTTTAGCAAAAATCATAGATTACAATCCGGAAACCGGATTAAAAGTTCAGGTACTGGATACAGAAAAAGAAATAATTATAAAAGATCAAAATATTTCTTCGGTTAAATTAAAAGCTGATTTTTTAAAGTATAAAGGAGATTAACGTGATTAAAATAGGAGCAGCACTTCTTGAAGCAACAGAGCAATTAGAGAGAGAGAAAGGTATTCCAAAAGATATAATTATCAGATCTCTTTGTGATGCAATGGTTACAGCTTACAAGAAACATATTAGATCTCAAGACGTCTCTAATATTGAAGCTCAAGTTATTGAATCTACAGGTGAATTAGGCGTATTTCGTCGTAAAGAGGTAGTAGAAGAAGTAGAAAACGAGCTTACAGAAATAACTCTTGAAGAAGCTAAAAAAATTGACAAGCAAGCAAAGCTTGGAGAAGAAGTTTTAATTGAGGTTACTCCTGATGACTTTGGACGAATTGCTGCTCAATCTGCAAAACAGGTTATTGTTCAGCGTATTAGAGAAGCTGAAAGGAAGTTAATCCTTGAGGAGTTTACCGAAAAGAAAGGTACTCTTACTACTGGAATAATTCAGAGAGTTGAATCACGAAATGTAATCGTTAGTATAGGTAAAATTGAAGCTATTTTACCTACAAGAGAACAAATACCGGGTGAATATTACAGAGTTAATGATAGAATCAGGGTATATGTTCTTGATGTTAAAGAGACTACACGTCTTCCTCAAGTAATAGTTTCTCAGGTTCATCCAAGAATTGTTCAGGAGTTGTTTGAATTAGAAGTTCCTGAAATTGAAGATGGAATTGTTGATATTGTATCTATAGCAAGAGAAGCTGGTTATAGAACAAAAATAGGTGTTGCAAGTAATGATCCTGAAGTTGATCCTGTAGGAGCTTGCATAGGACCAAGAGGAAGCAGGATACAGACTATCGTAAATGAACTTAAAAATGAAAAAATTGATATTATTAGATACTCTGATGATCCTGTAGAATACATTATTAATGCACTTTCTCCAGCAAGAATAGTATCAGTTGAGATTCTGGCAAATACAGAAGAAGTTAGAGAAGCTCTGGTTATAGTTCCGGATGATCAGTTGAGTCTAGCTATCGGAAGAGAAGGACAAAATGTTAGACTTGCTCATCGCTTAACCGGATGGAGAATCGATATTAAGAGCTTAAGTCAAATTGAATCTGAAGAAGGTTCATATAATTACGGTGAACAAGAAGAGTATGAAGAAGAGGACGCTTGATAAAAAAGATATAATTAGAAGATGTGTTGGATGCGGTGAATTAAAAGAAAGATCTCACCTTGTAAAAATTACAAAAACACATGATACCTGTGAGGTAGTTATATCACCAACTTCCAGACATTTTGGCCGTTCTTCATATCTTTGCTACAATAAAGAATGTCTGAAAAATGCAATAAAGAAAAGAAGATTGCAAAAGGCATTAAAGAAGGAGATATCAGCTTCAACATTGGAGCATTTAGAAAATATAATACACAAATAAATTGTGTTAAAAATAGTACAATAATATAAAAGGGCAGAAATTAGGAGATAATTATACAATGACAGCAGAAAAAGTTAGAGTTTATGATTTAGCAAAAAAATTGGGGCTTCCAAACAAGGAAGTTATTGATCTTCTTGCTGAAAAATTAAATGTTGAAGTCAAATCACATGCCAGCACTATTACTAAAGAAGAAGCTGACAAATTAACCAATTCAATAAATGCTGCTCCATCTCCTCAAAAAACAAAAGAACCTGCTCAATCAAAAGAATCTCCTAAAACTTCACCAGAAAAAGTTCAAAGCCGAGAAGAAAAAACAGAAATTAGACCGCCTCAAGATAGAACAGGTCAGAGACCACCATATGATAGAACTGGCCAAAGACCGCCTTATAATGGAACCGGTCAAAGGCCTCCATATGACAGAACAGGTCAGAGACCGCCTCAAGATAGAACAGGTCAGAGACCACCATATGATAGAACTGGCCAAAAACCGCCTTATAATGGAACCGGTCAAAGGCCTCCATATGACAGAACAGGTCAGAGACCGCCTCAGGATGGAACAGGTCAGAGACCTCCATATGATAGAACTGGCCAAAGACCGCCTTATAGTGGAACCGATCAAAGGCCTCCATATGACAGAACAGGTCAGAGACCGCCTCAGGATGGAACAGGTCAGAGACCTCCATATGATAGAACTGGCCAAAGACCACCTTATAGTGGAACCGGTCAAAGGCCTCCATATGACAGAACAGGTCAGAGACCGCCTCAGGATGGAACAGGTCAGAGACCACCATATGATAGAACTGGCCAAAGACCACCTTATAATGGAACCGGTCAAAGGCCTCCATATGACAGAACTGGTCAAAGACCTCCTCAGGATAGAATGGGTCAGAGACCTGATAATAGGCCTCAAATTCCTACTAAAAAACCTGTAATTTCAAGAGAAGATGTTGAAGTATCTAAAACACCTGGCAGAAGAGAGGTTTTTGGTAAGAAAAAAGATAAACATAAAGAGAGAGAAACGGTTTTATCAAAAGAAGAAAAACTCGAACAAACCAAACTACAGGAATTAAAGAAGAAAAAAAGAGAAATAGAAGAACAACAAGAAAAAGAAAAAATTACCCAAGTTGTAATTAATGTGCCTCTTAGTGTTGGTGAATTAGCTTCAAAGCTTGATGTTAATGTAGCTGATGTTATAAAACAGCTCATGATGTCTGGATTTTTGGCTACTGTAAACCAGACAATAGATACTGCAACAGCAAAAAATGTGTCTGAAGCATTAGGGTTTACAGTAATTGAAGAGAAAGCTGAGGAAGCTAAAGAAGAGGTTAAAGAGCAAGAAGATATTGATGAATCAAAGCTAGAATTTAGAGCTCCAGTGGTTACAATTATGGGGCACGTAGATCATGGTAAAACAACACTTCTAGATTCAATTAGATCAATAAGACATAAAATTGTTAATACAGAAGTTGGCGGTATTACTCAATCTATTGGTGCTTATACAGTAAGAATAGATGGTAAAAAAATAGTATTTATTGATACTCCTGGTCACGAAGCCTTTACAGCAATGAGAGCAAGAGGTGCTCAGGCGACAGATATAGCTATTCTTGTTGTTGCAGCTGATGATGGTATAATGCCACAAACCATTGAAGCTATTAGTCACGCTAAGGCTGCAAAAGTACCAATTATTGTAGCTGTAAACAAAATTGATAAAGCAGGAGCTGATCCTGATAGAGTTTTACAGCAGCTAACAGAATATGATCTCGTTCCTGAAAAATGGGGTGGAGATACTGTATGTGTTGAAGTAAGCGCCCTTCAGGGAACGAATATTGATACGCTTCTTGAAATGATTATCTTAGTATCTGAATTGGAAGATCTTAAAGCTGATTACAACAAAAAAGCTACAGGTGTAATTATCGAAGCCAAGCTTGATAAAGGTAAAGGTGCCGTCGCAACTTTACTGATTCAGGCAGGTACTTTAAAAGTTGGTGATTATGTTGTAGCTGGCAATGTTTGTGGAAAAGTAAGAGCTTTATTAAGTGATGAAGGTGAAAGAATAAATGAAGCCGGACCAAGCACACCTGTTGAAATTTTAGGTCTTGCCGAGGTTCCTCAGGCTGGTGATAAATTCGAAGCTGTTGAGAGTGATAAAGAAATGAAAACTATTATTACTCATAGAAAAGAAGAAGAGAGAACATCTCGTCTTGATGCAATAGCACCGGCTCAGGTAAGAAAAGAAATGATCATCCAGAATCAAGAACAGGCTAAGGATCTTAATATAATTATTAAAGCAAATACTCATGGTTCAGCTGAAGCAGTAAGTGCTGCATTACAACAACTTGTTTCTAAACAAATATTTGTGAAAATTGTTCACGTTGGAATTGGTGATATTTCAGAAGCTGATGTTATGCTTGCAGATGCAAGTAATGCAATAATGATTGGATTTGCTGTAAAAGAAGATGCAAATGCTTTAAGAGTTGCTACTAACGTCGGTGTTGATATTAGAAAATATGATATTATCTATCAAATTCTTGATGATATTGAGAAAACAATGCTCGGTCTTTTACAACCAGAAATTAAAGAGGTTGAAATAGGTACAGCTGAGGTGAGACAAATATTTAGTATTGGAAAAACATCCAAAATAGCAGGTTGCTATGTATTAGATGGTAAAATAATCAGAAATAAAGTTGCAAAAGTCATTAGAGATGGCAAAGAAATATATAAAGGTGTTATTGATCAGTTAAAACGTTTCAAAGATGACGTAAAAGAAGTCGCTTCTGGTTATGAATGCGGTATATCATTCAGTAAATTTAATGATATTCAAGAAGGAGATATTATTAAAGTATCAACTATGGAAGAAATTGAAAGGGAAGTTTTAGTTTAAGTAATAACCGACATGGTCATTACTAATATGTAATAAACCGAATAAAATTTTATTACTTTATTAAGAAAGCTTAAGTTTCCTGAGTTTCACCAGTTTTGGGGGTAATTATTATGTATACAAGAAGCGATCGTATAAGAAAAGCACTAATTAAAGAAATCAGCGATATAATACAACGGCATGTGAAAGATCCTCGTATTTCAGGGATTGTATCAGTTACAGATGTTGAAGTTTCTGCAGATTATAAGTATGCAAAAACCTATGTTAGTGTTTTTGGAACTGAGGAGCAAAAGGAACAGACATTAGAAGCTCTTCAGGATTCTACTCCTTATATCAGAAGCGAAATTGGTAAAAGAGTGAGACTAAGATATACGCCAGAAATTGAGTTTATCAGAGATGATTCTCTTGAAAGAGGAAGTAGAATTACAGAGCTGATTGACAAGATATCAAGAGGTGAATTGTAGTTTGGTTTCAGGCAATTTATTTGGAATAATAAACGTTAATAAACCGGTAAAATTTACTTCTCATGATGTGGTAAGCAAACTTAGAAAAATATTAAATATTAGACAAATAGGTCATACAGGAACCCTTGATCCCTTAGCGGTTGGGGTTCTTCCTGTATGTATAGGTAAAGCAACAAGAATTATTCAATATCTGGAAGGTTCAAAAGCTTACAGGGCTTATGTTAAGCTAGGAATAAGGACAAATACTTATGATGCAGATGGTGAAATTATAGAAGATAATCCCGTTAATTTGGATTTGCAAAGAATTCAAGATGCATTAAAAGAGTTTCAGGGTGAAATAACACAAAAACCTCCTATATATTCAGCTGTTCATTATAAAGGAAAAAGATTATATGAATACGCAAGGGCTAATATTGAAGTAGAGGATATTCCTGAGCGTAATGTTCATATTAATTCAATAGAATTATTGGATATATTAAATAAAGATTCGGATCATCCAACGCTTATTGTTGATATTGATTGTTCAGGTGGTACATATATAAGGTCTATAGCTAATGATTTAGGTGATATACTTGGTTATGGCGCAAGTCTTGATTCTTTAATCAGAACAAAATCGGGTAGATTTACAATAGATAAAAGTCATTCCCTTGAAGAAATTCAAGAATTCTTAGGTCTTGGCAGATTAAATGAGATTCTTATTAATCCCGTTGACGTAATTAACTTAGAGCGTGTTAGTATAACTGAGGATCAAATAAATAAAGTTACAAAAGGCCAATATATTAAAATTTGTGATGAAAATAAGTTAGCTAATATAGAAAAAATACAGCTTATATACGAAAATAAATTAATCGCAATTGCTAGAATAGAAGAAGATAAAGCTTTCCCTATAAATGTTTTCGTCTAATAAATTAGAAGTGTAAGGAGATAGTTATAAATGAGAAGAGTGGGCTACATAGCTGTTTTTACACTAGCTATAAGTTTGTTTTTTACCTTATTAGTTTATTCTTTACCAACACAACAGGTTAATACCTGTCCTGGTAAGCCATATCCTGTAAGTAATTTCTTAACAAGAGGTTTACAAGGGTTAACAGGTTTAAACTGGGGTGCTGCAAAAATAGTTGAGTCACAGATTGAAAAACATGTTAAGAAATCTCTTGATAAAGGACAAGTAAAAGTTCATATAAAACCTTATAGTGCCATGGATTTATTGGCAGGAAAACTGAAAAGCTTTGATGTAAAGGCAAATAATGTTGTAATTGATGGTTTTTTTATATCATCTGCGGAAGCTAAAAGTTTATGTAGTTTTACTCATATTGATTATGAAAAAGACCCTATAGTTGCACTTGCCCCCATCTTATTAGGATATAAAGTTACTTTTACAGAAAATGACCTTAATAGCATTATTTCCTCAAAGGAATATAAAGATAATTTGACCAAAATCAAGCTAAAATTTAGTAATAGTGACATTAGTCTTATTGAATTTTTGAATCCTGATATTGATATTGATGGCAATAAAGTATTCATATCAGCTGATATGCACTTTATTGGTACTCCAAAGTTTGTTATTATCCCCGTAAAAATGGGAACCGGGTTAAAGGTAAAAAATAATAGAATCAGACTTAATGACGTAAAGATATTATCAAATACTTTTGGAAAGAATATGACAATAATTTCTGAGTTTTTAGAAAAAATGACTCTTGCTGTTTTTGATATAAATAGTCTTGGAAGTGAGAATACAGAAATAACTATTAAAAATATAAATGTTAATAATGATAGAATTGATATAGAAGGAACTTTCTGGATAGCATCAAAGCAGTATCAATATAAGTAATTTTAAATTTTCAAAAATTGGTAATATCCATTACCTAACTTAGGTTAACGACTAAAGCCTTTGAAGCAGTAAGACTTAGTTTAAAGTTATAAGTTATCGTTGGAGCACTACTCAAAAATTTACTAAAACCTAGTGAGGTTAATAATGAAGATATCAAAAGGTTTAATAATAATTTTAATTTTTATAGTACTAGTTATAGGGCTTGGCATAGCTTATAAAAATTCTAAAATAATGCCAGAAAATATAGTTTCTATCTATTTAGTTAAGTTAATTGATAAGGAAAAAACAGAAGTTGTATCAGTTACGAGAAAAGTACCTCATGGTAATGAGCCTATAAATATTGCTATTAGTGAACTTTTAAAAGGGCCGACATTAGAAGAGAAAAAAAATGGTTACTTTACAGAAATACCGGATAAAACTATCCTTTTAGGAATACGAGAAACCCAGGATAGAATCATAGTTAATTTATCAGAAGACTTTGGGATAAATGGAGGTTCTTCCAGTATGACAACAAGACTTAAGCAGTTTAATTATACTGTTCTTGATGTTATTAAGGATAAACCTGTATATCTTGAATTAGGTGGTAAGCCAGCAGAGTATATTGGTGGAGAAGGGGTAGAAGTTTCTCAGCCCCTTAAAAAAGCTAATTAGGAATTTTAATACAGGCATGGAAAAAGATCTTGATTATTATTTAAATCTGGACTGGACATTAGTTCAGGGAACAGATTTAGATTTTAATGGAAAACCCTATCATTATATTGAGATAAAAGAGTTTCCCAGTTTTGCTTATTGTGCTGTAAATCAGGAAACAGCTCTTGCTAATTATAAAAAGCAGTTAAAATTACTTCTTCAGGTTATGTTGGAAGATGAAGAAAAAATTCCCAATCCTGGAGAATATGAGGAAGATTAACTTTTGAATAGTCGTTTTTAAAATGAGCTAATGTTTCTGAAGGAGCCTTGCTTGCACGAAGTTAGCAAGCATAGTAACAGAAAATAGCTTACGGATGCCGAAGCGTCAATAAAATCTTGTAGGACTTTTGTTTGAGCCTGCCTTGCAGGCGAGTTAAGTCCGGTATGGATTTTAAGCCAATAATAAAGACCACCGCATAACTCAAATATTAAAAAAACCCAAAAATTGGTAGCTGTTTTTTATGAATAAATTTTGATTTGTTTATTGACAGGAGTTACGCAAAATAATTAAGAATATTAAAAATAGAGAATCCTGACTTTCCCTTTTTTGAAAAGAATGTCAGGATTTATTATGAAACTTAATTATG
>Ga0208977_1001380_pt1 | contig 12254 bp, 10 predicted proteins | sample RifOxyA2_FD_184030 | JGI IMG/M metagenome (GOLD analysis project Ga0208977, IMG submission 184030) | Groundwater microbial communities from Rifle, Colorado - Rifle Oxygen_injection A2 (SPAdes) | ecosystem: Environmental > Aquatic > Deep subsurface > Groundwater | place: Rifle, Colorado, United...
ATCCTCTGAATTATTTTTAATACCATTATATACTAGCTCTTCGTTGCAAACAATGGTCTTATGACGACAAAGCAGATCTCTTGCTTCCCAAGGGTTGAGAATCTCTCCCCCGGAATCGCGTAGATACCCATGGTATGAGGAGTCAAGCATCACCCATTTTGAGAATCTAGTAATCCAAACTATTGTGACCAAGTGATTATCATAATCATATGGATTAAGAGGATTTAGTGACACAATACGACTTTTCAATCCTATAGATAAGCAGACCTCTGTAAGCACGATAGAATGCATGTAGCAGTTAATTCCATAATCTTGACCCTTATTGAATGAGTACTCTAATAGCCCAATTGAATTCATTGGAAGCGTTTTACAGACTTCCGGCAGTGAACTTGTTATGTCTGCTTTATATCCTACGTGCTCTGATATCCATTTCATTAAGTTAAGAGCCTTTGACCATTCATCCCCGGCTCCGGCGATAAGATCGAGCTGATACTTTTCGCGCAATCGCTCGAGTTCAGGGTGGGAAAACTCGTATTCAAAGTTGGGTGCTTGTTCGTCTTGAAAGGGATCGAAATCATCATACAACCGCAAGAGTCCGCTGTACAATCTGAGCTGGTAACTTATCGGAAACTTGTCTCCTTGATTCTTGGGCTCTATGAGATGTGTTGGATAAATCTTAGTGGGAAATGTCAATGCTGATGCCGCAAAGCCAGCCATCTTAAGGAAGTTACGCCTTGTTTGGTTAATTATTTTCATAATATATTTTCCTTGAGGTTTATTCGCACGATTATGTGACATAACGTTCAGATACCTCCGGACAGAAGCGAGCCTCCATTAAGCTCACTTACCAGAATAAATTTGCTAAGAAAAGAATTACAGCTCAATCTTTCCTTTTACGGAATAACGGCGTTGTTTTTAAGCCGCCGCCAACACATCAATGCAGCTTTTCCCGAAGGGACTCCTTCGGAGGAAAAACCTACGACTATAATTCATTAATAACTTTGATTACTTAACAACATTCAAAAAGCAATTTACTTTTTTACACAACTTTTCAATTACACAAACCTGTTCGCAGTTTTCTGGCGGACACCGCACTGAAAATAGTTTACCCTGCAGTAGTATTGCGGGGCTGTCCGTATTGAGCGGCGGATAGGCATTTTCCTATTTATTTTTTTGCTTTTCTTAAGAATGATTCCGGACTAACTAACTTGTATTCAGGTGAACATTCAAAAAGATAGTTTAGTATGTTCATATGCCCAGCTCCAAAAATGACGAGGATCCTATCAGAAGTACTTTTTGTAATTCTTTGTATGTTACGAAATATTCTCAGATTACGATTAAACCATCTCCCAGTTTCAAAATCAACTCCGGTAAAATCATCTGCTTTTTCCTCATACTTAAAATGTCCAATGAGATAAGGTCCCAAACTTTCTTTTATAATTTGGGAATCATTCAAGTATAGTAAATTATTTGTAATCCCTTCAATTTTTAAAAGACTTTTACCGGAGCTTTTCTTCTTATATATAGTATCTGGATTGTTGAAATAATATTGCTCAAACGCTTTCGCCCTGGAAGAGCTATCAATAAGCAAATAGTTTAGACTTTCATAAGTTTTGCCCCATGTATCAACGCATTCCAACTTCTCAATTTTCAGTTCACTCGCTAGGCGGAATCCCAACTGTTCAATTTCATTTCTTCCAAGTGAATGTTTGCCAAACCTATATGCTTTATACAATGAATCAATTTTTTTTTGGGAAGCAGGATTTGCCTCAATCGCAATCTTGGTTGGCTTGAATTTTTTTAGTGCACCTATAATCTTGACAATTTCCTTTTGATACTTTTCTTCTAAAACATCAATCTTATCTTTATCATCAACTTTTTGTACATCCAGATTAGGAAAATTGAAATGAAAAACCCCTAGTGTCATTACCGTGATTTTTTCTGACGATTCTCTTACTTGAGATAATGACAAAGAGGGAAACAAAATGACAAAAATAAGGGGGGCTAATTTTCTGAACTTTGACATTTCTACCTACCTTTTAATTAAAAAACATAGAATAATTTATTACAGATTCATTTGTTGAGACCTCTGAATAATTAATTTAGTGTCACACTGAGCCTGTCGAAGTGTGACAATTTAGTTTGTATTGTCATGGTTCGACAAGCTCACCATGACTTAGTCTTAATATTTCAGAGGTCATTTGTTATTAATATGATGCCCAACGACGTTGCGCTTAACCCGCCGCCCATAACAACAGACCAGCAATTATCAAAGCAACGTTATTTTACTTCAAACAACTGTATCGAAGAAGCGGTCGGCTTAAATAAAGGGCTATACCGTTTTGTACTTTATTTAACTACTGCCTATGTAATAAATATATTTTCTTTGACTAATCATATAGTAAATGAACATTTCTTTTTAATCAAATATCATCTTTTAGGTTTAGTTTGTGACCAGTGAGAACTTATTAGCTTCCAATCCCCATCAATCAGTCTGTATACTTCAGTTGTATTAAAATACTCTTTACTGCCATCCTGCATAAACCCAATAAAATTAAAAGTAAGAACACCAACATCACCATGCATTTGAACCTGCGGATCAATAAATTCATAGTTGGGAAAGCTGAATGTCCCATTGAAAGGGGCAATCCAATCATAAAATTCTTTTTTACCTGTACAGCGTTTTTCTAAACCGGGATCAAAATAGGTTATTTCTTCGGCGGCAGCTTCAATAAATCCGAATGTATCGCCGGTTATCCATCTGTCTAGTATTGCTTTTTCTTTTGCAATTATTATTTCTTGCGGTGTCATTTTTGTTGAATCTCCTTTAGAATAATAGAAATCAGAATTATTTTCTGCTAGCGCTACTGAAAAAAATGCTACTACCAAAATTACAACAGTCGCTTCTTTAACAAACATAATAGTCTCGTTTTTTTAATAGCTTAATTGGACTTCCTTATTTTCAAATTTTGTGTCAATTATTATTCACTACGGCTGCCAAAAGGTTTACGCTGCCAACGTTTTTTCTTTTACTGATTATATTATCTAGTTACTTCTTATTTTCAAAAAACACTGCAAAGCTAAACAGCAAATAATAAGCCGAATACAGTAGTCGGTTTGAGTTGCAGGTTATACGTGCATTTATATTTTACCAAGTGATTTGAGAATTAAAATTGATACTACTATTACAATTGGTGGAAAAAGCAACAATAAAAAAATGAACTTACCTTCTTTTGTAGCAAAATTTATTGTTGAACCTATGCCTATAGGTTTATCTACTATTGATCTATTATCCTTTTTATTATAATAAAAAATAAAGTTCTTAATTAAATGCATTAATGATGTATTTGGATAACTGTAAGACAACAATACGTTTTTTAGGTAGAGGTATATTAGAATTAATAATACACCGAAAAACATAACGATCACAACTGCATTAATCCAATGATTTAACTGTACCATGGATTTATTACCAATAACTATAATAAATAACAGTACTAGGACTTTTATTAGATTAATAAAGACAGAAGCTTTGTTTAATCGCTCTATATTGGGGTTGTTGTAATCTTTTAGCTCGTCTTTTAACTTATCAGATACTTTTGTAACAACACGTAAGTCAAGGGCGAAATAAAAGATTGATGATAATAATAGATAAATACCAATACTAATTATCAAATCAACTTTGTGTATTAAATTTGTATATAAGGCAATAAAGAGTAGAATAGCTGATATGCCTTCTATCCACCAAAACAATCTATGATATTTTATTTCACTCATAATCTTGCACGTATAACGGCATTGTTTTAAGCCGCCGCCCAGCACAACTTTGCAGCTTTGTAAAATCAACGCCAATAATTATTTATTATTTCATTTTGTTAACTACACTCAAAGAGCTACTAACTTTTACAACGTAGCTTTATAACTACACAAATGCCGCTACGTTTAAAGCGGTCGGTCTTGAAGAACTGGTTATACTGTTTTTCAACATATAAAAGTTGGGCTATAGAATAATATTTCACCGCTTAATATATCTACCCATACATTCCAACTAACATTATCATCATTAGAAGTTGATATAGGAATATTCCAAGTAAGTCTTAATTCTATAATACCATTTAGCTCACGCCAAATAATATTTTGGGCAATTTTATTTTTTAGTATCATTTCATGAGTTATTGTTATTTCTATTTTAGTCTTACACATCATTTCTAATTTTTTACCAACCAATATATTTTCTAATTTATCTTTTGATAATGTGCCATTTATAGGAATTGATATTTCTTTGAAATGATGCCCAATTATTTGACTTACTTGATTATGAAGAACCACGATTATGCCAGTATTTAAAACTTCAATTCCATTATACTTCTGGTTCTTGAATGATACAATCCAATCGGTAAAATGAAGTGGTGAAGGATTATAATTAGTAGCTTCATTTAATTCTAGTTTTGTAGTATCACTAACATTTGAATATTTGGAATATTTGAGTAAAGCTTCTTTTGCCAAGCGGATTGCAACGTTTTTATCAGTGATATTTGAGTTCCCTCTACCTAATGTTCCAGAGAATGAGAATAAACCATATTCATCTATGTAAGAAAAGAAATCATTACTTCGAATTGAATTTTGGATAGAATCGGCTTTTACTCTACCAATTGAGAATAAATTAGTTGGGTATTCAAGAGGAGACGGAATTGATTCAGTGATAGAATTGCACGAGTTAAGGAACAATATTATTGTCAATCCCATAACAATATTTTTGAAAATTCTTTTCATATCTTCAAACAATATAACGGCGTTGCAACTAAAGCGCCGCCCATAACAGCAATGACGAAACTAAGAAGCAATGCCAATAATTTTTAACTAATTTATTTATTAGAACAAACTTTATTGCTACGCTTACTTTGTTAACCAAACTCAATAATTTCCCAAATGCCGCTATGAAAAAATGCGGTCGGGTGCAAGAGCGGGTTAGTAGGCAACAATAAAGCAATGCGAATAATTATTTCAATGAGTAAGACACTAATTGTTCACGATAGTAAAGATAACTTCTGCCACTAATTGTCCTCGCAGGACCTTCAAGACTAACAAATCCAATTCCTGGAGACAAATAATAATTTATATGAAAATTGTTTAGTGAGCTAAAAGTTGCTTTATAGTGAACACAAGAAATATCACCATATGGGACTTTCAGCTTTTCGTTTGTAGATATAACCTCAACAATTGCACTTCCCATCACGAACATATCATGCTCTTTTACAGGATATAGATAAACATAACTTGAATTATTAGTTGAATCCCAAAACCGAACTCCATTTGTTGCGTTTCTATAGATGCCATAATAATTTGTAATAAACCATCGTTCATTTTGTATCACAGTATCGCGTAATACTTTCATGGTATCTATAAATGTTGATACAGCATTACCAGTTGAGTCATAATTTATTCTTTGAAATGCCCACCAATTACCAATTTTTAATGGAACTAATTCGTGTAAAGTATTTTGATTGACAATACTATCTTCATTCTTACACGAAACAAGAATAAGTATTAAGAACAATGTAAATAGGATTAACTTTTTCAAATATAATCTCCCTAACAATTTTGATAGCCTACTAACGACGTTGCGTTTAAGCGGACGCCAAAAGGTTGCCGCTACAAATACAACGACTTATTGTTTATGTTTTTTTTATTTACTTCCTTTCTTCAACTATCACTACAATGATAAACTATAAATACCACGACCCACTACAGCGTTCCGCTTGAGACGCGTGTTATACTTTTTTTAAACGATTTCATTTTAAAACCATATTGGCTGAAATCATTATAATATCCTTGATATTCAATCAGAAGGAAAATAAGTAAATTGAAAAGCGACTGACATTTATAACACAATGTTAAATACTTTTGATAATCCTTGAACTCAATTATTTTCCCATGAGCTATCGGGTTGCGCAATTCATTCCATGTATCTATATGATATTTTTTAATTAGTCTTTTATTTAATAGCGCTCTTAGAACATTGTTAGGATTAGGTCGAACCAATAAGGGGAAGAAACCATTAATTCTATCTATAAACTCTTGTTGGTAATTATCAGAAACAAGATGTTTCTTAAGTTTAGCGATATCTATTTCGTATTTATCGATTGCTTTGAGATATAAGGCAAAATTATTCATAACAATACTTTCTATTAATGTAGTTATGGATAATGATTGAGATTCCAAGGAAATGCTAGATGCTTGAATGAGATTGTGAAGTTTTAGCGATATAGGATGGTAATTAACCGAGTTATTTTTAGAAACAAAATCATAATATTTGCAAAACATTTTCCATATATCAGAAGTTTTTGCAGAATTAAAACTTATTGGTGGAGGGATTCTATGCGATGGACTAGATTTGCGGATATTTCTGATTTGGATACTGTCATAATATCCTTCAAATTTTTCTATAACAACACAATAAATATTTGCAGAAAGCACAAATTGTAAAGCTTCACAAAGATAATTTACGATATTTTCGCTGAGTCTACCTTTGTTAGAAAATACTTCTGCGATATACCATTTTTCGTTTTCATAAAAAAGGAATTCCAAATCATTGTGAATAAAATTTGCAATAATATTTACTCGAAAATCATTTTTAATCTTTTCATATGATTTTGCACTTTTGCCATAATAATCAACTTTTGGGAATCTTATATCTTTCTTAAATCTGATTACATATTGAGGCCTATTGAATTTTACAATCCCTTTAACCTTTTGTTTAATGTAGTGAATATTTGATTTGATAATAATGTTTTTAAAATCAGCGGATAAGTCATAACCAAAATTAACTCTCTCAGATTTCCATTCTTGATCAAAAGTATCCTTGCCACTGAATTTAAAATAGTGACTGTTGGGAATAATACGACCAGGTTTGGGTTTGCCAAGTTTGTTAAATAGCCTATAACCTTCCTCATCATATGAATACATTTTTAATTGCAAATCACCATCTGAATCTTGGAATATATTCCCGGCCCCAAGGTATTCTTTCCCACTCTTGTTACTTAAAACAATTTTAGGGAAATCTAACGAGAATTTTCCTACTGCCAAATCATCAATATTTAACATACAATTTTTAGCATTCCTAAAAAGTATAACGGCGTTGCAACTAAAGCGCCGCCCATAACTACAATGACGCTTTTAGCAACAACCTTTTTATTTATAATTAACCGCTCTTAGCGGATTTTGTCATGCACTGCAAATCAACCTTTAACAACAAACCTACTCTGAAAAACTAAACCCAATAACTACATCAAACGACTGCGTCATAGACGCGGTCGCTGTTGAGGCGCGTGATATTTCCAATAAGTAAAAAAACAGTTAATGTTTCTCCAACAACAATTGCTTATTGGAGGCATCTATGTATTACACTGGTATCGATCTTCACAAGTTCACTTCTTACTTAACCACAGTTGATTCTTCCGGCAACATTATCAAAGAAGCAGATATTAAAAATGTGAACCATAACTTCGTTCAGTATTTCTCTGATCTCGGCAACGAGAACATAACAACTGTCGAGTCAACTATGACATGGTATTGGCTGGGCGATCTGCTTTCTTCTCTTAACATTCCCATGGTTCTTGCTCATGCCAAGTATGTTAAAGCTATTGCTTATGCTAAAGTCAAAACAGATAAAGTTGATTCGCATACTTTAGCCCAACTTCTTCGCATGGATTACATTCCTGTCGCTCATAAAATTTCTAACGATAACCGTCTTCTTCGCGATGCTCTTCGTGCCCGCATTAAAATTGTTCAACGTCATACTTCCGTTACCAACTCTATGCATCTGCTCCTTGCCAAATACAATCTCGATTCACCGGAACAACTTGAGGCTATTCCTCGTTTCCAATTTGATCAACTAACTGAAGTTGAAGCATTACTCAAAGAACAAATACTCGATCTGGAAAAACAACTTTATCCTTTTCTAATTCCGAACGATGATACTCAGCGTCTTCTCTGGATTCCCGGCATTGGTAAGATGAACGCTTTTACTATCTTGCTCGAAGTTGACGACATTAACCGTTTCGAAGATGTTAAACATTTCTTCTCTTACTGCAGGCTTGTTCCTTCTGCTCGCAATTCCGGCGGCAAATCCAAACAACGTTCTTCTAAAGATGGTAACAAATATCTTAAAGTTGCTTTCAGTGACGCTGCTGTTCATGCTTGTCAGTATTATCCTATCATCCGTAATTATCATAACTCTTTACTTAGAAAGAAGAACAAACATGTTGCTAAAACAATCATTGCTAAAGAGATCGCTGAGATTGTCTATCATGTTTTAAAATATAAATTCGACTTCAACAACAAATTCAAGGGCAAAGATTTAATTAAAAGAAAATCTTTTCAATGGCCGCGTGTTGTAAACCCCTACGCCTAACTGGTTAGCTCCCATGCATAATCGCCGCGCGGGATTGGGTAACAACACGCATGCCTTTGTTATATCTGGAATAGTTCTGCTAATGCAGAGCAGCTAATTATCATGCGATATTAGTAAGTCCCAAAAGAGGTTTGGTCAGCCTGCCCGCCGATCTTTTTTGGTGGGCCATTGATCTCATAGATATTATCGGCATCGAAATTTTGTTGAAGCGATCAATACTCAGTTTTTCAAAGAACTCTTTCTTACTATCCGTACTTTACGGATTGGTCAGGAATTATTTTATCCTCTTGACTTTTTACTTATTAAAGAGGTTAGGCAACGCTTATTTTAATTCATCTGAATCTACCCATTGAAGTCCTAATGATCTGCATATTGATCTAAATCTTTCTTTATTAGGTGGTTCAACATGAAATACAATCTTATGATGACCCACATTCTTAAACTCGTCCGCTAAGACTCGGAGTTCTTTACCTAACATATCATATAATAGTATTTTTACATTTCCAGCTTTGGCAATAGAATACTCGATGGTGGTTTGAGGATTAAATGGATTTGGATAATTTTGAAGTAATATATATTCGTTTGATAAATGAATATTGTCTTTTTCAACTATAGTCAAATCATTTTTACTTTTGTAAATCTTATTCGACGATATTACATAAACGATACCATCCTTATCGACAGTAAAATCTAAATTATTAGAAAATATTTGGCTATTGTTTCTATTATACCATGACTTTCCATCAGTTTTTGAAACAAACAAACTATCTGGAGTTAATGCGTAAAGATTTGAAGAAGAACTATGCGAAAAAAGTTTAATAATTGGTATTCCAATTAGATAATTATCCCACTTTCCATTATGGTTTGTATCCATGAAATCGTCTAACCGGAATAGCCCTCTAGTCGCGTCATATGAGTGCAAATTGTATTGACCATAAATTATGGCGTCACTTTGGGAAATTATCAATGAGCTAATTGTTGTTAGGTTAGTGTTACTATTCAAATATACACCTCCATAAACAGACCAGATTGCGCCATTATTATAACTATATTCTATTCTTTGAGTCCAGCCCATTGTTTTATTACTAGAAGTTGAGCCGTTATTAGCCACTATCAGTGTATCTTTATTTTTAATAGATAAACTATATATATAATACCCAGGATAATTAATTTTTTGCCATAAGGTATCCCCATTGGTCTTAAATAGAATGTTAGAAAATAGGTTACCATATTTTGACATAAAAGGTTCAAAACGGTAATCTGCTACAGCATAAATATCCCCTTTGTTTATAAAATATTTGCTTATAACCACACTACTATTGTTTTCTTTACTTATGAAATGTTCATTTTCTTTTATTAATGTATTCACATCTTCTTTTAAAAGTAAAATTGAACAATTTCCTTGATCATAATTTTTTGATATTATAATTTCATTATCATTATATAACGAGAATGTTTCAATGTCTCCTCGTATCAATTCGATCCAGTTATATCCTTTATCTACAGATTTATATAATCCCAAATCTGTCAATAAATACATATTCATTTCATTTTTGACTTGAATATTCTTAAATACACCAATATTGGACGGCTGGAGAATATTCCAATCCGAATTTTGCGAAAATATTTGTGATGAATAAAAAAGAATGAATACCATTAATGTTTTTGTCTTCATAATATCTCTTATTATTGCGTATAACGGCGTTGTTTTTAAGCCGCAGCCCAACAAAACAAAGCTGCTTTGAAAAACGAACGCCAATAATTTTATTAAAACTTTCTTATTGCAACCAACTTTAAAGAGCAACTAACTTTTACAACGCAACTATATAATTACACAAATGCCCAACAGTTTAAAGCTGTCGGCTTGTAAAACTTGTTATACGTTTTATCTCAACAATAATAATTTTTTAGTTTTTATATAATTATTACAACTCAGAGTGTAGAAATAAATCCCACTTGAATAATACTTCATATTTAGTTCTACTTCATATTCACCAGAAGTTTGATATTTATTGACTAAAGTGAATAATTCTTTTCCTAGTATGTTATATAACTTAAGAGTTACATCGCCGCTACTTTGAAGATAATATCTAATTATAGTTGAAGGATTAAATGGATTAGGATAGTTTTGCAATAATTTGAATTCTTTTGGCAATTCTCCTAACTCTTTTTTGATATCAGTAATTGTATTACCATAGTTTTTCCCATTTAATAAACATCCAACTAATGTTCTACTTGTCCTTTGGTAATCATGCCAATGAAGAATATATAATTCATAAAATCCTATTCCATCCATATATGATGTCCATTCTTCAGTAAATGTCATCAAATAATAAGTAATATTAAAATAGCCGAACAATGGGACATATTTTGAATGAAAAGAAAATAATCCTCCAGGTCTAGTATCTAACGCAGTCCAATTGCAATCGAAAAGAAGCTTATTCGGATATTCATAAACTTTTGACCCTTCTACTCGAAGTAATTTGTAATTACCTTTATATTTTTCCCATTTATTTTCATAAGTGCTATCATATCTCTCAATTACAGCATAACGATTTCCATCATTCATTAAAGTATCTTTTGTAACTTTTAGAATCGTCAATATCTTTGGATTGGGTTGATTATATAAATCACCTTCATAAACAAAAAACCATGCATTTCCTACTTGTAATGGAAAATTAAATTCATTTTTCATGGCACCAGAAACAACAGAAAATATTTTATCACTAACATCATAATTTAATGAATCGGATGAATCAACTACTTTGATTAGACAACTATCTGATTTAACATTTGGAACTTGCCATGCTAATGCTGAGTAACTAAAGTAATCTCCCGCAACTTTATCTCTTAATAATAACTGCCAATCTTTAGCATTATTTTCACTAAAAAAAACATCAAAGTATCTAAAAGAGATTTTTTTTATGTAAATAGATTGATTGGTTGAAGAGGTGAAAACTTCATTTCCATTTGGGTTAATTAGCTCAATTTTTTGAGCATAAATATAAACAGAGAATAAAAACCATATTAGTGATAATCTATATTTCATAATTTTTACAAGACCTATTGAACGTATAACGACGTTGCGTTTAAGCGGACGCCACGAAGTGTCCGCTACCAACAACATGATTTATTGATTATTTATTTCACTTGCACAAATGCCGAACAAAAACCAAGTCAACAAAAGCTGCAAATACCATGACCGACTACAGCGTACCGCTTGAGACGCGGGTTAGCCAGAATTTTATAATGGTTGCAGTGGTGTAACAGAGCTAACTAGATTATTATATTGCCTTAATTTCTCATTATGAAAATCAATAAAAAAATCATTTTCCCAGCGCCAACGAACTAACTCAACATAAATAGATGATTTTTTCCATGTATAATGGTCGGTACCTTTTACTACACTTTTACTTGCTGGGTTTATATTATCATATGTCGGATTACCAAACTCATTAGTAATAATATCTATGCAGGCTTTAAGATGATTTTCACTCTTTGTTGTATCGCGAATAAAAACACTTACACATGTATCAGAAAGAAAATTTAGATAGATATAAGGCCATTCTGTTCTCGTTATATTAACTCTAGTAACTTTTTTACCTAACAGCTGGCTAACGATCTCTGGATTTGGCACTAAACTATCTGGATTCGGGAATGAATATTTAATCAAATGACGTCTATAATTTATTAGAACATTTTGCGATGTTTTTCCAAGAGGCAAATCATTAAAAGTCGAAAAGATTATCAAACTGCTCAAGGTTGGTTTGCCATCTTTTGTTTTGTCAAAACGTTTGTCCATTTGATTGGAACAGCCAATAAATGAGATCATAATAATTGT
>Ga0208977_1001385_pt1 | contig 12239 bp, 7 predicted proteins | sample RifOxyA2_FD_184030 | JGI IMG/M metagenome (GOLD analysis project Ga0208977, IMG submission 184030) | Groundwater microbial communities from Rifle, Colorado - Rifle Oxygen_injection A2 (SPAdes) | ecosystem: Environmental > Aquatic > Deep subsurface > Groundwater | place: Rifle, Colorado, United...
TGAAAACTGCAACAAGCTGGAGGATGGCAATCTGTGCAATGGCACGCTCGTCTGCAAGCAGATGGTCTGTGTGGTCAACGAGGCCACCAAGATCACCTGTCCTCCGACTGGAAACCCCTGCACCACCAACACGTGCAACACCGAAACCGGTGAATGCGAGCTCGACGTCGTCAACGGCAACGCCTGCGATGACAATGATGCTTGTACCTCCGGAGACGTGTGCGCAGATGGACTGTGCAATGGCCTTCCGGTCACCTGCGACGACTCCAACCCGTGTACGGACGACGAGTGCGTTGAAGGTGACTGCGTGTTCGCACCGAACATCGCACCTTGCGACGACGGCAACCCGTGCACAGTCAATGACACGTGCCTGAACAAGGCATGCGTCGGCGAGGTTGTCCCCTGCGAGTGCCAGTCTGATGAAAACTGCAACAAGCTGGAGGATGGCAATCTGTGCAATGGCACGCTCGTCTGCAAGCAGATGGTCTGTGTGGTCAACGAGGCCACCAAGATCACCTGCCCTCCCACCGGAAACCCATGCACTACCAACACCTGCGACCCGAACACCGGTGAGTGCGAGATCAGTGTCGTCAATGGCAACGCCTGCGATGACGGAGATCTCTGCACAAGCGGTGACGTGTGCGCGGATGGCTGGTGTATGGGCCAACCCGTGTCCTGCAACGACTCCAACCCGTGTACTGACGATTCGTGCCAGGATGGGGTGTGTCAGCACCCAGTGATTGCCGGATGTTGTCTGACAGCAGGCAACTGCCATGACGACAACCCATGCACCAATGACTGGTGTACTGACAACGTCTGTGCGTGGACACTGGTTCTGAGTTGTTGTCTTTCTGCAGACGACTGCGTGGACGCGAATGTCTGTACGTCCGAAAAGTGCATCAACAACAAGTGCACGACCACACCTGTCGCCAGCTGTTGCAACGTTGACGATGAGTGTTCGGACAAGGACGCCTGCAACGGGACGGAAGCGTGTGCCGGACACAAGTGCACACTCGGACCCACCCCTATCTGCAACGACAACGACGTCTGCACCACTGACTTGTGCGACAAGGTCATCGGTTGCCAGCATGCGCCGGTGCTCGGTTGTTGCAACAAAGATGTTGAGTGCGACGACGGTGTCGCATGCAACGGAGCAGAGTCGTGCATTGGACACATTTGTCTCAATGTCAACAGCGACGTTGACTGCGACGGTGTGGCTGACAATGCCGACAACTGCCCGTTGATGGCCAACCCAGACCAGACCGACGTGGATGCGGACGGAACCGGAGACGTCTGCGACCCGACCAAAGAGTGCTACTACTCCAAGAATGAAAAAAACAAGTACCTGCCAATCGGTTTCAACAACCCCTACGACTGCACCCGCGGTTGTGCGGTGAAGGAGAAGCTGGTCTGCGTGTTCTTGCCCAACCCCAATGCCTACTGCGCGACCCATGACAGCGACTACGACGGTGTCATGCCACCGCTGGACTGTCATGAAGCAAACGCCTCTATCAAACTAGAGTGTTGGTGGCCCAATGAGCCACCTCCAATCTGTGATAAGGCTGGCTGGACTGCAACGGTCCTGCCATAGAAGATGTTCCTTCCTTGGGCTGAAGCACCCCCTCCCTCCCCGCCTCAGCCTTTCCCCTTCTGTTTATCAATTTGATTTGATAGGTAGAAGAAAAAAAATAACCCGCCATTTGGCGGGTTATTTTGTTTAAAATTATTTTTTTTCAAATTTAAAAAATTCTTCCAACGTCTTTGGCACGGGTTTCTTTGTTAAGCCGGACAACTCATCGCGTTTATATCTAACCGATTCGTTACCAGTCTTTTGATACATTTGATCCCACCAGAAAAGCGCATCACGAAAACGACCCTCCCGCTCATAAGCCATGGCAACAAATTCTAGGTGAGCAGGATCAAAAAACCGCACGCCATTATTTATTGCTTTATCTAAAACCGATAAAATTTCTATCATCTGCCCATCATGATACAAAAAGCGCGCTAGGTTGTAATATGCTTCAGCATCATAAGGATTTTCTTCCACTAATTTTTCAGCTATCTCAATCGCCTTCTTTAAATCACCTGTCCCAGCCATAAAACTTAATTCTGAATATTTTACTTGTTGTCGTTGCGGAGATAATTCTTGCGCAATTCTGAACTGTTCATTAATTTCGTCCTTAAGTGACAAATCAAACAAAACAATCCCAGCGCGCAAAATGTCTGTATAAACCAATCTTCCTCGCACATCTAGTGGGTGCGTCGAAACATAATTTTTCATACCCACATAAGCCAAATCATAAAGCCCGCGAGCTGTTGAGGTTGACTGCGAATATACATCTGGAAGAACGGTTAGAACATCCGAGGTAAAATTCCAATCAATATCGCCCTGATAGGGGCTGTGCCACTTTTTTGTTGCTTTATAACGCGCCACAGCCGCGTCAACTTTGTTAGATACAGTTAAAAGTCCGCGAGTGTGATAACTATGATTATTAGTAATAGCAACATTAACATTACTCGCAAAAATAACAATTCCAGCAATTAGAACAGAAAAAATAATAACTAACAACGGAACTGACTTTGTGCCATAATCAACCGCAATCTCATTGTCTTGAACCATTCTGGATGTTCTATACATCACATCAACTAAGGCTAGAAATAAAAAGAAGTATAAATAAGATGTTATATCCTCAAAAGCAAAGAAAACGTGAACGAAGTGGCCCACCAAAAATGCACTGCCAATAATAAAAAAGGGCTTTTGCAAATGATCCCCACGATAAATTTTTAATAGGCAATATCCGGATAAACCAAACAACAAAAGCGTACTAAGTAATCCAAACGCACCGCCTTCAGCTAAAACATTTACTAGCATATTATGCGCATTATCAAACCACGTTTCTTGAAAGCCAAATTTTAAAAAGTCTGGGTAGTAATTAGTCGGCCCCCAACCAAACAATGGCTTACTTTTCCAACCCTCCAAAGCTATTTGCCATGCCATGAGACGCGTCTTGGCAGAACCCTCAAAAACAGAAATGTTCACAATTTTTCCCACCAACGGAATCTTTTGAATTGTCTCCGTGTGTTTAAATGCAAATGCCATACCCACCGAGACAATCATGACTAACAAACACGCGGCAGTAATTTTTTTAATTTGTTTACTATTAGATAAAATTCCATACATGATTAGCGCAACCAAAATACCCACAATGAGGCCGAGGGACGTACCGCGTGTATCAGTAATAAAAATTCCGATTAAGCCAAAAAACGATGCTAACCAAAATAACCAACGCTGCCAGTTATTAGACTTAAACCCCGCCCAAACATTAATAAAGAATAAATAAAGTCCGAAGCCAGATAAATAGATTGGGTTGCCCAAAGTAGATACAACCTGCCCGGCGCTACGATTGTAAAAAAAATCAGGAATAAATTTTTGAATTACGCCGACGACAATTACAATCACACCGATCGTACTTAAAACACCCAAAACGTTTTTCCATTCTGCCCAGGTTTTAAATAAATAACGCGACACAAAAAATAGAATCCCATAGTGGGCAATGGTAAATAAACCCAACATGCGTTCCTGATTATTCCATAAACTAAACCGCCAGTCAGCGCTAACAATTGTACTGATAATCAAGCTGATGAAATAACAAAGGACGGCAATTGTAATTGGTGTGAAAAAATTACGCTTGTCTAACACCTCTTTTTTTCTTTCGTAAAACAAAATAACTAAAAACAACAACCCGGACAACACCATGATACTCCGAAAAAACACCACTTTAGAAATAACAAACGGGAACACAAAATGGGCTGGGAAGACCAAAAGCGGCGTGACAAAAGATAAATAGACTAAATATTTTGCCATTCTACGCAGTGTGTTTGTTGACATAAAAACAAAAGAAAAAGAATAATAAATATATAATAACAAAACCCAGCCCTTTTTTCAAGGGCTGGGTTAATAGTTTTTAGATCAAACTATCAAACTCCAATACTGCACTACCAACTATCTAGTCAACATTGAGTAGTTAGTTGGGGTGTCCTTGACATAGTAACCATTGAACCAATCACCTGATCCGCTGGCTGTACCGCCAGAATATGTACCGGTTGTTGCGCTATGATTAGACGCATTACGGTCTGACCAGATCATGGATATTGGGGTGGAAGTAGCGACAATATTAGTACCCGCTGACCCTTGTAAGGTCAACAAGTTGTAAATACTCGCTGTGCTTCCCCATGGTGTCAAGTAATAAGTTCCATTAGCCTGACTCAATTCAGAGGTATCAGTATTTGCTATACGAACACGGACGTAATCGTTATCCGCATCAGTGGCAAAACCAGAAAGAGTGGCTTTAATAGTATATGTATACTCTGTTCCACTTGGAATTGTCTCCTCGCCAGTAGTTGGCCAATTTATATAGAACGCCTGGCCAGTACCAGTTACAAAAGAGACAGTAGCTTTCAAGTCAGTACCAGCGGCTTTCGCTATCTGTACATTGTCAGAGATATTGGTATCACCGCGATATAACTTGAATGTGCCAACAGACATACTACCATCATAAGTGCCTTCGTTATCCACAACATCCAAGGTGAATTGCAATTGCTTTAAGGCAACTGTGCCACCATTGGCGCGCACCCTGAAAGAGTAGATATCATTTTCCACTCCATTTACCAAAGTCGTACCTGGATTCACATATGTGAATGTTGGGTAAGACTTATACATCTTCATCTGGCTGCTACTCTGGTTTAACGCAGAAGTAGTGTTGAATTGACCATCATCTAAAGCTGTACCGGAAGAGACACCACGTGCCTCAATAAATAAGCTATCATCCGCATTAGTACCATTACCCAATTTAAATAATGGACTTACAGCAGATGATAAACCAGTATCAGTTCCCTTAAATACTGCTTTCACTAACAATAAATCATCAGCAGATTTGCCAATGCGCAAATCACCAGAATTAACGTTAAATGTAACAGCATAATAGGTGGCTAAACCAGCATCTGTGGAAGACACGAGTGTAGCACTTCCCACGAGCGTTTCAGTCGCAGAACCAACCTTGTGATATAGCTTAACGCCATTTTCCTGGAAGGCCTGTTGTACTAAATCGCTAGAACTACCACTTACCACATTCAAAACCAACTTAGTAATGTCGACATCTTCATAGAGGGAATCAGCTGACAAAACCAGCATGGTTTCTTCTGTTCCTGTACCATTGGCACCAACCGCAACCAATTTTGTGGCTGGGCTAGAAGCATCAACTGCAAAGGTTAGTGTGGCAACAGTGTTTATGGTATTTAGTGGACCGGCTCCTGTACCAGAGACAGTGGCGGAATTTCCAGAGACCGCGCCAGAAGCAGATATATTGGTTGTGGCCGTGTTACCAACATAATAATTGGAACCTGTCGCGGCCGCAATATTTGCTTTTACGTATACGATCTTGGTAGTACCCTTAGTCACTACTAAATTAGTAATACCATCAAACGTGGCATAGTCTATAGCACCGCTTGTCAAATTCTTTGTAACACCATATTGCGTGCCATCAAGACCAACCAACTTAAAGTTAGTAAGATCACTATCAGCGTCACTTACATTACCGGCAGGTACGCCACTAGAAGTAGAAGAGCTTACCTCAACTTTAATGGTTGATACTCTTACATCTTCGTATTGGCCAGCAGTTAACTGCAATGTACCCAAAGTCTGCTCAGACGCGCTGAGAACAACATTGTTTGTAGGACCAGAAGCCCAACTAATACCCAATGTTGGGGCTGACAATGTCATTGTCTTGCCTGTGGCAGTACCAGTCTCATCAAGAGCAACGCCAGATTTTACACCAGTAGAGGTAATATCATCAGCGATAGTACCAGCACCTGGAACGTCAAAGTGCAAATATCCCAAACCAGCACTGGCTGTTGGAATATCAGCAACCACTTTCAAAATCTTATAACCATCTTTTGGAATAGTTAAGCTGAAGCTGAAAGTAGACACACCACTACTTGGAGTCTGCACGGCAGTTCCTAATTGAACCGGGCTGGCAGGAGTAGTTATGTCATATAGACGAACATTGACAAACTCATTGGTTGAACTGGCAGTACTATTTGTATTGCCGTTGCTATTATAAGCACGAACTACCAACTGGGCGACGGTAATGTCTTCTCCAGTGGCATACAGTTTATAATGAGCAAAATCAACGTCGTTGGAACCTTTGGCTTTTGAGGTTGCAGATGGGGAATCATTAGCCAAAGAAATTACCAAAGAACCATTGGCGGTCAAACTAAACAATACATTATTTGTATGTTCAGAATCAACACTTGAAAGTGAGATGTCACCAGCGGCAACATAATCACCAGATTTCACACCTTTTGCCTTAACAATCAAATTGCTATTGGCACCAGCAGTACCAACAAACACGCCAGCAACTGTGCCTGACCATGAAGCAGCTGTGTTAACATCTGCATACACGTTGACAACCACATTTTTACCAGCGGCAACATCAAACAAACCGTCAGCTGTGTCTTCAAATGTTACATAAGAACCGCTTATGCTCTGTGAAGACCCAACCTGAGTTTCAGTAGCTGTGGTTTCATCATATTTGTACAATTCAAAATTGGACAAATCTGTGGCGCCAACACCACTACCAGAAACTGTAAGTCTAAGACGAGTAACTTTCATGCCTTCTGTAGAACCAGCTGTAAACTTGTAAGATTCTATCTTGTTGTGTGTAGTACCAGCAACTAAACCAGATGTAACTGGCAAAGTGGCAGTATTACGAGATACAGACAAGGTACCTTGATCAACTGTCATGGTGGCACCTGTCTCAGCGGCAAATGTAGTCCAATTACCCGCTGTGGCTACCACCTGACCCTTTGAACTCTCACCAGTACCAATCACATCCTTTGATTCAGTCACTTCCATAATAATTGTACGAGTTGTGAGAGTAATACCAGCGCCAATATCAGCTAATAAGCACAAATTCTTGCTCTTGCTCTTCTCAATGAGCAAAGCTGTTGTAAGATCTACTGTCACTTTACTACTGCTATTAAGAGCACCGGTATTTTTTCCAACAACAGTTGCCCCATCCTTCAAGACGAAGTTGGAAAGCAAACTACTGTCAAGAGTACCGTTGTTAGTAAATGTGACTGATGAAAGGTAAATACCTTCTGTGGAGGAGGCGGCAAAATTCCAACATGCCAACTCCTGTTCAGCGGCTCCGGAAATCAAAGTAGTGGCTCCTGGTGTTGCCAATACATCAATATCAAGACCGCCTACTGACAAAGCACTGTACTGAAGAGCATTACCATTAATTGGCAATGATGCAGTAATTGTGCCTTCACCTTCTAAACCAAGCACTGTAACTGCAAGGTAGTCATTTGTACCAGCCGCAGATGCTGAAGTATCAGCCTTGACAGTCAAAGTCTTTGTTTCCCCAGCCTTAACATCCCAATTAATATTATTAAAGGTGGCAAGGTGGGTGTTTGTGTTCAAGGCTTGATCAGAACCAAGTTGTGCTGAACCATCATACAAACGAACAGCAGTAATATCAGCATCATATCCAAGACCATCTCTCTTTACCACAACCTTATCCAGACGGACAGTAGCGGAGGATGTGTTCTTGAATGTTAACTTAGTAAAGTCAGCGTTATAAGCGCTTTTTGCAACATAACCAGCGGCTGGGGTATCAGCAGCCAAGCTGACAGTCACAGCGCCGGCAACTGTTGGGACAGTTGTGCCTGTACCAGTACCAACTGTCTGCATTGGGTTAGCATATGTGCTAGCCGCAGTAACAGTGGTTGTGGATTTTTCTGTGGCATCAAATTGGTTTGCGGCAACTTCACGAACTGCAACATAGCCTGGTAAAGTACCATCAACCTTATTTAATTTACCACCAACAACCTGATAAACATCTGTGGTGCCGATCTTTTTGACCAACATGCCCTCAAATGTCAATTTTGTTAATGAGTCAACTTTGGTTCCTTTGGATGTAGCAAAGTCCTGATACTCATTATAAGTACTAACAAAGTTAGTATAATTTGTACCAAACAATGCTTTAGCAACATCAACAGAAACCTCTGTCCACTTGTTTCCTGCTTCTACCATGAATAAAGATGAGCTTTGCCCAATCTTTACCAAGCGAGAACCAGGCATTGGACCAACACCGGCTGGTGAAGCTGATGGAAAATTAGTAACACAATTCGGTGTCATATCAACACGAATTGGGTCAATATTTGTACCATGATAGCCACCATACCAAGATTTCAATGCTGCACCATCTGGAAAATACGCTTTCTTCATGTCAGATGTAACCATATACATCGCAGTGTACAACAAAGGATTAGCGCCTTTTGGAGGAACCGCTTTTATAATAGATCCTGCTGACACTGTCGGACATACTGGATCAGCTGCATTGACCACGGTTGGAACCAAGGCGGCTAAGCCAATGCTCCACATAATGGTAACGGCAACTACTGACACGGTAAAAGCCTTTTTAAGTAATTTTTTCATAATTAATTAATGTGTTCACTTTCCGACGCGTCCACCTTTTGAGCAGAGTCCGGAAAATGAACGATAGACACAAATTACCCTTTGACGGCTCTCATCGAACCTCGACCTTTGCCAAAGGTTTTCGTCTCCTCCACCTCATCGGCGGACGAGACGCGCCTACTGTATGGCACGAGGGTTCTTAGATTTTCAGGCCTAAGAAACCCGAGCCAAACAGTAGACTAATTATTAATAACTTAATTTTTATTTACTATTTACTTTTACTGTATTTGTCGTACTTGTTACTATTACTGGCGTTGATGTATTCACCACTATCACTATTGTAGAACTTGCAACCGAATCTATAACTTTTTCTGTTACCACTTCTACGGCCGTTTTTATTTGTTGAACAGCCTGACTGGCTTTACTTGTGGCATCGGTTGCTGTCTTCACAGCCTGCATTGCTTCAAACAATTGATTATTATTAACTAACTCTTTTGCCGTTTCCAAATCTTTTTTTGTTTCTTCTACCTGCTTAGTGGCTAAATCAACTACTATTTTAACCGATGCCCGTGTGGTTGATGTTGGTGTGGTAATACTTGGGACAACTATAGTTGATGTTGGGGTAGAACTGCTAAAAATTATTTCCGGTGCTGGAATAACCACAATTGGTTGCTGTATCTGTTTTGCCATTTCTGTAGTTATTTCCGCTTGCTCCTTAACATCACCGCCGTCACTTAAAGTATCACTGATGGCCTTTTCTACCATGATTTTTACATCAGCATCAGATACCTCTACTTTACCTGCTTCTTTTGTTACTACGACTGCTTCTGTCGCGGCAAGGTTTGTGTCTTTTACAATCTTTGTAGCTTCTGAAACGCCAACCCCACCGCTTGTTTCATCCACTTCTTTCAAAGTCTGCTTTATTTCATCAGTCTTTTTTTCCACCTCTTGCTTCACTTCCATAATCTGCTCTGGTTTGTCTTCTTTTACTGCCTTTATCGCGTTATTTACAGTCTGGATTGACTCTTCTAATTTTTGAATCGCCACTTGCGCCTGCTTAGGCGCGTCTGATTTTTTTACTTCCATAACCTTCTTTGCCTCTTTAGCTCTGCGCGAAGCAAACTCTAAATGCAACTTCGCCTTGTCCTTTTGCGTGCCTGTCATTGCCACCATTGCTGCTTGTGTTTTCTCTGCAGCCATTTTAACACCATAACATACTTCACCGGGCAAACAATTTTCTGTTGCGCTGGCTGAAGCGATCCAACCGCTGGTAGCAATCGCGCCAATTAACGCAATTGCTATCACTGGTTTAACCACTAGATAAAGCTGGTTAGGTACTAATGCGCTACAAAATTGATAAATAAAATGGAAATTAATTTTTCCTGTGTTTCTTGTTTCTATAGTTGTATTATTAAGTTGACCCATCAACTTGCTACGATTTGACGCAACCCAAGACTGGCCTGGATTTATCCGGCTATATTCAGTACGAAGTCTTTTAAGTTGTTCTTGTAAATTTTTCTCCATAAATTTAGTGAACTTGCTTGCCATTATTCCGCACCCACCAATTCTCTCAGCTTTTTTCCTGCTCTATGAAGTGTAACTCGCACGTTTAATGTTGATTTGCTTAATATCTCAGCTATTTCAGAAATTGACATTTCTTCCACATATCTTAATAAGACGACTTCTTGATACTCTTGTTTCAGTTGTTTAATCGTCAGTAGAAGTTTTTCTAATTCTTGATTGGCCTCTACACGTCGAAATTCTTTGTCTTCTTTTCCAATCTCCATTTCTGGATCAAGAAAAAATTCCTGACGCTTGCCTCTAGCACGATAAAAATCAATGACTTGATTTCTTGCAACGCGAAATACAAACCCAGCAAAACTTTTTATCTCTTTATCATTCTCAATTAAATAACCCCAAGCTTTTAAAAATACTTCGCTGGCTATATCTTCGGCTTCCTCTCGACTTCCAACTTTGAAATATACAAAACGATAGATTTTCTCTATGTAGGCATCATAAAGATAGCCGAATGCTTCCGGATCTTTTTGAGTACGTACTTGCAATAACCACAGTTTTTCTTTTATCCCCAGGTTCATATATATAGACGGATAAAATAAAAAAGTGTTACACCTAAACAACACTTCTGAACCCTACTAGTACAAATATAACTACTGTATGTGAACAACAGTATAGCATGGTTTTAACTTAAAAACAATCTAAACTGTGGATAAACCAAAGATTAAAGATTGGGGATTGAAGACTAATTTTGTATAGACTATTCTATACAAAACTTATTTATAAATGAAAATTTGGCTTAGTTATAATACTTAATTTGTATAGACTAGTCTATACATATATATTTATATGACCACTTGACTTGTTTTTTGATTCATGCTATGATTTGTATAGACTAGCTTACACAAATATGATTGAAAATACACCTACTACAGCCTCAAAAACCAAAGAAATCATTCGTGTCTCCATTTCTGACGCCGCACGCCTCTTTGGAGTCAATGCCCAAACTATACGAAGGGCCATTGCCAACAAAGAAATAACCTATGTTGTGGTAGCTGGCCGCTATAAAATTAACTTTGAAAGCCTGGTTAGGTGGTCACAACAAAAAACAACCATACGTCATAAAACTGAAAATGACGGGATTGGACAATATGTAGAAAAATGGAGAATAAAAAACACACTCTACTCCCCTTCCCCAAAAATCTTAACACCTCCCAGCAATACGTAAACAAAGACCCCATTAGGGGTCTTTTAAGTTATCCACAGGCATGATATAATAATACAAGATACTAATATACTAATGCTATACAAATGCTTGCTTAGTAAATATTAGTATAGCATTCGTATAATTAGTAAGATTTGTATATTTGTATATTTAATTTATGCATTACGTAGAACACCACCTAACCAAACATCATCTTTTTCATGCTCCGCATAAATGGTTTATGGCACTTTTATGTTCTCCGATTCATCTGGCCGAAATGCACTACAAAAACCATTACCACATGAAATTTGAGAACGCGCGCAAATTATTTGTTTTTGATATCACCCTCCTAGTTTCAATTTTGATTTTATTAGTTGGAACATCATACTGGTTTTTTTATAATCCAGAGGTGACTGACTTAATTTATCTTTCTACACAAATTTCTCAAAGCAAAATTAAGAGCGGCGACTACACCACCATTTCTTTACATTATGAAAATAACAGTGACACAAAATTAATCTCTCCAACCCTTTCTATTCATTTACCTGAAGGATTTATTTTAGATAAAGCTGAACCGAAAGACAACTTTGATGCAGTCGCCCGCTCTTTTAAACTTAATTCACTGTCATCAGGACATGGTGGAGCAGTACAAATTAGTGGTTGGTCATTTGGGATACCTGACAAAGAAGAAAAAATCACTACAGAACTAAACTATCAACAAGATGGCCGCGCCATAAAGGAAACCAAAAAAACAGTAACCTAAATGACCCATCGTGGATCTACACTGGAAACAAAAATCATTGCCTCCACAACCATTATTGCTCAAGGCAAAACACACATCACGATAAACTTAAAAAATACTGGTAATACAGAGTTGACTGAAATCAATCTCCCGCTCCCTATTTCTCCTGAAACAAAGGTAGCGAGCGCGATTACAAAATTTGGTACAATTATTAACAATGAATGGTTGATAGAAAAATTATTCCCAAACAACGAAATTAACCTAGAAGCAACTTTAGAAACCAGTCTGGATGACTCGGC
>Ga0208977_1001387_pt1 | contig 12227 bp, 10 predicted proteins | sample RifOxyA2_FD_184030 | JGI IMG/M metagenome (GOLD analysis project Ga0208977, IMG submission 184030) | Groundwater microbial communities from Rifle, Colorado - Rifle Oxygen_injection A2 (SPAdes) | ecosystem: Environmental > Aquatic > Deep subsurface > Groundwater | place: Rifle, Colorado, United...
GATTATTCAGGGGGATGTGTTATCAAAGGTTTTTGTGGAATCTCAGGGCGACATGCTTCACGCCTTTATTACCAATAATTCTTTAAGGGAAATGGCTATTCACGAGGGTGACGAAGTTATGGCAATTGTAAAATCAACAGAATTGATATTATCAAAGGAAGCATAGTCATGAAGCACATGAGTAACATTTCACCCCCTCCCCTAACCCCTCCCACCAGGGGCGGGGAATACTCATTGCTCCCTTGTATTCCTCCCCCTTGACTTCGTCGTGAGCTCAGTCGAACGATGGGGGAGGTTTAGGTGGGGGTGAACTGTTACGCAAATGAAAGTATTACACGATAAAAACTTCTTCTCTTGGCAAGTATTTTACCACCCCTTCAGGGGCTGTCTAAAAAGTCTTATGAATGGACCATATGTAGGGGCTGAAAATCTTCAGCCCCTGCCTTTTGTATGGTTTATGGACTTTTTAGACAGCCCCAAGAGGAAGGTTAAATTGTTACTACTATGCACAGTAGTGATGTTTTTGGTGATTTGTTTTTCCAATAATGTCCGGGCGGATGAAAAGATACTCATTGCCGCAGCCTCTGATTTGAATTTTGCCATGAATGAGATTTGTCGTGACTTTGAAAAGACACATTCCAGCATCAGGGTGGAAGTTTCTTATGGCTCATCGGGTAATTTCTATGCGCAGATTAAACAGGGAGCGCCTTATGACATATTCTTTTCTGCTGATGCCTCCTATCCAGCACGCCTTGAGGAAGAAGGTTTTGCCGTGAAAGGCCAGCAACAACTTTATGCTATTGGGAAGATTATACTCTGGATTCCCAGAAAGTTGACATTAAATCCCCAAAAAGGGTTAAACATAGTTTTAAAACCCGAAATAAAAAAGCTGGCCATTGCAAACCCCAAACATGCACCTTACGGCCGGGCAGCAGAGGAGTCGCTTCGGTATTATGGACTATGGGACAAGGTTCAAGGCAAACTGGTCTTTGGTGAAAATATCTCACAAACGGCACAGTTTGTTCAAACGGGTTCCGCTGATGCAGGAATTATTGCCATGTCTCTGGCTGTGTCACCCAGCATGGCTGATAGCGGAAGGTATTGGATTATTCCCACCGAATCGTATAGCAGGCCGGAACAGGCATATACCGTGTTGCAGAGAGGCAAAGACAAACCAGGCGTAAAGACTTTTTTAGAATTTGTTCAAGGAAAGAAGGGGGGAAAAATACTTTCTGATTATGGATTTATTCTACCCTAATATCAAATGAATTTTGCGGCGCCGCTTCTCTTATCTTTAAAACTTTCCCTCATTACCATGATCTCGTTGTTTATCGTGGGTATTCCGGCAGCCTATTGGCTTGTTTTTTCAAAGGCGCGATGGAGGTTTCTTGTTGAGTCTGTGGTAGCCCTGCCTCTCGTCCTTCCACCAACGGTTTTGGGTTTTTATCTCCTCATGATTGTCGGGGGCAATAGCTTCATTGGACGATGGTATGAGGTTGCATTCAATAAGACACTTGCATTTTCCTTTGAAGGGCTTGTTTTGGGTTCACTCATTTATAGCCTGCCCTTTGCCGTGCAGCCCTTTCAAACAGCCTTTGCAGGGGTTGACAGGAAATTACTGGAAGCATCATGGTCATTGGGACGATCTCATTTATACACCTTTTTTTCAGTTATCCTGCCACTTTCCCGCCAGGGTATTATTACGGGTTGCGTGCTTTCCTTTGCCCACACCTTGGGCGAATTTGGAGTTGTGCTCATGATTGGCGGAAACATCCCGGGAATAACGAAAGTTGCCTCGGTGGCCATTTACGATGAGGTACAGTTGCTGAATTATGGAAGTGCAAATATGTATTCGGCAATATTGTTGTCTTTTTCATTCATAATCCTTGCCGTAGTGTATTTTATCAACAGGAGATTTATACGGACTATCTGACGTGTTGAATATTTCACTTCAAAAAACCTGGAAAGAGTTCAGACTGGACGTAGCCTTTGAGATTCCTCGTGGAAAGGTAACGGCCTTGTTTGGACCTTCAGGCGCTGGTAAATCAAGTATACTGCGTATTATTTCCGGTCTTGAAATGGCTGATAGAGGAATGATATCTCATGGAAAAGAAGTATGGTTTGATGACACGAAAGGGATTTCTCTTCCACCCCAACAGCGTTCCATTGGTTTCGTATTCCAGGATTTTGCCTTGTTTCCACACCTGACGGTGGAGAGAAATGTTGCATTTGGAATAAAAGAAAAAAGGCGATTGAACGAATTAAAGGATCTAATGTCTCTTATAGGTTTATCCGGCTACGAACGTTATTATCCCGCTCAGTTATCCGGGGGGCAAAAACAAAGGGTTGCTTTGATTCGGGCACTTGCAAGAAAACCAGACCTCCTCCTGCTTGATGAACCGCTTTCTGCCCTTGATTGGGAGACACGCAGGCAATTGCAGGAGGATTTGAAAAGAATCACACAACAGTTTCAGGTAACGACCCTCTACGTGACACACGACATAACTGAGGTTTATAAGCTGGCAGACTATGTGGTTGTGCTGGAGTCCGGAAGGATTGTAAAACAGGGGACGCCAGAAGAGGTTTTTCTGGGGAAAAAATTAAGCACCCGTATTCAGATCGTTGGAAAGGTGGTGAGTATAGAATCTGATTCTATCATAGCCGCTGTTACTGTCCTGCACGACGACCAGTATTTTAAAACCCTGATAGATACAGAAGAGGTTGATAGGTTGAATTTAAAGGTCGGGGATGATGTTGTTATCGGCGCTAAATCTTCCGACGTAATTTTATTTAAAGTTTTAACACAATCTTAACACAATCTTAATATTCTTTTAATAAATATGAGATATAAAATTAAAGATTCTTAAATAACATTCTTGATGACATTCTGAATTGGAGGTACACATATTTTATGAAGTATGATTTGCAGTCCTCAAATTTCAGAGCAGCTAACATGCCCAATAGCACTTCCCCCGAAAGCGGTTTGAAGCGGTTTGGAGACAAACGCATTTCGGATTTATTGGTAGAATCCCGCCAGGCAAATGTTAACCGACAACGAGTACAGGAGTTTATCATAGAAAAATTATTATTTGCCGGTGGAATGGCAGCCATTCTATTCATTGCACTGATTTTTATCTTTTTATTTAAAGAAGGGGCAAAGGCGCTATTCCTGATAAAACCCATCGAATTTATCGGGACGCATATTTTAGACTTTGATAACAATCGGGTCTTCGCCTGTATGTGGCAGCCGGTGGGAGAGTCAGGGAAATATTCGATAGTCCCCCTGCTGATTGGCAGCTTTCTGGTGGCCTTGCCTGCTACGGTAATATCAACCATCTTGGGCGGAGGCTGTGGGATTTATCTGGCGGAGATTGCATCCGCGAAAGTCCGGGAGATTGTCAAACCCGCGATAGAGCTTCTTGCGGGTATTCCCACGGTAGTAATAGGGTTTTTGTGTCTGACGCTCCTTGCCACTTATGTCCAGAATGCATTTCATACCACATTTCGTTTGAATGCCTTCGTCGGGGCGATAGGTGTTTCACTGGTCATTATCCCGGTAATTGCTTCTATTACGGATGACGCCCTCCGTGCCGTACCAAATGAGTTACGAGAGGCATCCTATGGGCTGGGAGCCACAAGGTGGGAAACGATCTGGAAGGTCGTTGTCCCAGCAGGAATCTCTGGCGTTACGGCATCCATTATCCTGGGGATGGGACGTGCCCTTGGTGAGACGATGATTGTGGTAATGGCTACGGGAAATGCCGCACTGGTTACAGGAAATATATTTTCCAGTGTCCGCACCATGACAGCCACCATTGCTGCTGAATTAGGGGCGGTACCACAGGGCGGTCCGCAGTACTGTGCATTATTTCTCGTAGGGGCGATTCTTTTTTTTATAACCTTCGTTTTGAATTTGGTTGCGGAAATGATCATTAACAGGATGCGAAAGAAGCTGAGATTATGACGGTAGGAAAACGAAAGATATTTAACAGTTTTTTTCAGGGATTATGCCGTAGTATGGCTTTTCTGGCGATGGCTGTACTTATAGTGATCCTTGTGAAGGTTGTCACGAATGGTGTTGGTGTCATTAATCTAAGCTTTTTATTTAAAGCGCCTAGGGAAGGGATGACTGAAGGCGGAATCTTTCCAGCTATATTTGGTACCGTTTGCATTACCATGTTGATGATTGTTCTTGCCATTCCTGTGGGAGTCTCTGCAGCTATTTATCTTACTGAATACGCAGGAAAGAATTTTTTGGGCAGGATTATTCGAGCCTCAATCAATAACCTTGCCGGTGTGCCTTCGATTGTATTCGGATTGTTTGGAGTAGGATTTTTTGTCCTGTTTATTGGCCGCGGTATGGACAAAATACTAGGAATCCCCTTGTTATTCGGTCAGCCAGCCATGCTCTGGGCGGCTTCAACGCTGGCATTGTTGGTCTTGCCTGTCATTATTGTTTCCACAGAAGAGGCGTTGAATAGTGTGCCCGTAAGCCTAAGGGAGGCTGCATTTGCGCTGGGTGCGACAAAATGGCAGGTTGTGCGGAACGTCGTACTGCCGCAGGCCCGGTCTGGAATTCTTACCGGCGCAATCCTTAGCATCAGCCGGGGCGCAGGCGAGACTGCGCCCATCCTGTTCACCGGGTGTGCCTATTTTTTACCTCGTTTACCCGTATTCACGATTCCGTACGTCCATATCCCTGTTATAAATCCCCTTGATCAGTTTATGGAACTATCGTACCATATTTTTATTATGGCCACACAGTCCACGAATGTTGCCGCGACAAGACCCATCCAATACGGTACGACCCTGGTGCTGATTGCCTTAACTTTCCTTTTAAATCTTTCTGCAATCATTTTCCGTATCTACTTTAGGAAACGACCACGATGAAGGTTGAACACGGTATAAAAGGGCAACAAAAAACAAAGATAAAGTTAGAGGAACTAACCTTTTATTACGGGAAATATAAGGCCATAGACAATGTTTCCATGGAGTTCCTTGAGTGTAAGGTCACAGCCATCATAGGACCTTCGGGCTGCGGGAAATCGACTTTGATTAAGTCGATTAATCGCATCTCCGAGATTACCAACGATGTGCAGGTTGAGGGAAAAGTTTTGTTGGATAACAAAAATGTGTATGATCGCGATGTCGACCTCGTCGATTTGAGGCGACGCGTGGGTATGGTATTCCAGAGACCCAATCCCTTTCCCAAATCTATTTATGATAATGTGGCCTTCGGCCCACGTCTATACGGAGTGAATAATAAGAAACGTCTGGATGAGATTGTGGAATATAGTTTGGTCAAGTCAGCCCTCTGGAACGAGGTTAAGGATCGGTTAAATCAGAGTGCGATTGGGTTTTCCGGTGGACAACAACAACGGTTGTGCATAGCGCGTGCGCTGGCGGTTGACCCCGAAGTTCTGCTCATGGACGAACCCTGTGCTGCGCTTGATCCAACGGCAACAGCAAGGATCGAAGAGCTAATTGAGGATTTGAAAAAATATTACACGATAGCGATTGTTACCCATAACATGCAGCAAGCGGCGCGTATTTCGGATTATACAGGATTTTTATTGAATGGGCAGTTGATAGAGTATAATATAACTACAGAAATGTTTACAAACCCTGATAAGAAAGTTACGGAAGATTATATTACAGGGCGATTCGGATAATTATGGGGCACTATTTGGTAACTATTCAGCCGCCAATTGACACGAATAGTCACCAATAGAGAAAAATAGATAAACGTTAATTAGTGGCTAAATTATTTATGGAAAGGCATTTTGATCAACAATTAGAGGCGCTCAGAAAAAATCTCATCCAAATGGCTTCCATGGTAGAGACGGCTATCGCTAACTCCGTGAAATCACTGATCACGAGAGATACTGAGCTGGCGCGTCTTGTTGTGCAAAGCGATGAACAGGTGGATGCCCTGGAATTGGAAATCGATAAACAATGTGTTGATTTGCTGGCATTGCGACAGCCTTTGGCTATCGACCTGCGGTTTATTACGTCGTCAATCAAGATTACCAACAACCTGGAGCGCATGGGCGATCTCGCCGTAAACATTGCGGAACGTGTGATTCCCCTCAGCCAGGAACCACAACTGAAACCACTCATTGATATTCCAAGGATGGCAACGATTACTCAGACCATGGTCAAAGATAGTATCGATGCCTTTGTGAACCGGGATACGGAACTGGCACGTTCGGTATACGAACGAGACTCCACCGTAGATGCCCTGAATGACCAGATATTCCGCGAACTGTTGACTTATATGATGCAGGACCCGGCAAACATAACGCGGGCTGTCCATCTGATCCTGATTTCCCGTCATCTGGAAAGAATCGCCGACCACTCCACAAATATTGCCGAAGAAGTCGTATATATTGTCAAGGCAAAGGTAGTCAAACACCGCGGCTATAATCTGGAAGAGCCTTAGGGTGTCTATAAAACATAAAAACGCCACATATTTACAAGCAGCGCTTTCGCCAGTAGCAAGACCAAATTCTAAACTTCTGTATATACTGCTCTCGCTTATACCGCTCTGTGTTTTCCTCAACTCACTCCAAAGCGGGTTTGTTTACGACGACATCGGGGTAATCGAGGATAATTATTTTATACGCTCACTGCAGAATATCCCAAAAATTTTTAGCAGAAATTATTTTCACCTTGCTAATGAATTAAGCTACCGCCCAGTCGTTACCCTCAGCTATTTTGTGGACTATGCAATCTGGCGCCTCAATCCCTTTGGATACCACCTGACCAATGTCATCCTCCATGCAATAAATTGCTTTCTATTATATGCCGTAGTTTTACGGCTTGTAAGGAAACGCTCTGTTGCATTGTTCTCAGCCATACTATTTTCAATTCATCCGTGTGTAACGGAGGCTATAAATGCCATCAGTTACAGGGAAGATATACTTGCTACCCTATTTATTTTTCTCTCATGTCTTTGCCTGGTCCATTCGGGTAAAAAGGTTTATTACGCACTATCACTACTATCCTATCTGTTAAGCTTATTTTCTAAAGAGACAGCTATTGTGATGCCATTGTTTATCCTTTTGTATTGGGCATTTTTTATGAGGAAATACCCTTCTTCACTTTTGGCTGTTCAAAAAGATGCGGTGAATTTTCCTTCTACTTTACGATCAAACAGCGATGAATCTTTTCGTTCTGCAAAGACAGGGTGGGTTAGATATTTTACAAACTATTATCTTGGGTACATTTTAATAAGTTTTTTCTATTTAATAATACGCTTTATTGTCTTGGAAAACCCATTGGAAGCGTCCGTTGGTTACATACAAGGGAGTATCACGATAAATTTCATGACGATGATCAAGATACTAGCCTCGTATGTGAAACTCATGTTTTTGCCGTTTCACCTGAGTGCAGACTATACGATTGCCCCTGTCCTGTCAATCTTTGAGGCCTCCTTTATTACAAGTCTTATCCTGCTTGCCGTTGTGGGTATTATTATTTTTAAAACTATATATGGAATCACATCTTTATCTATTTTAAACAGGAATCGGATATGTAGTTTGTTCATGCTTTGTTTTTTTATAGCGCTGTTACCGGTCTTAAATATCGTACCGATTAGGCATATCATGGCGGATCGATATCTTTATCTTCCTGTTGCTGGATTTTGTATCGTTATAAGCGGGCTTTTATTCCACGGCGTGATTACTCAACCTCCCGTAAACAAGCGGGAAAAATTTCCTGTTTATAACCACAATATATTAAGCAAGATTGCCTTTATTATTCCTCTCATATCGATACTCTGCATCTTTTTCACTACGAGGACCATTTTAAGAAATAGGGATTGGCGGAATGAATATACCTTTTGGACAAAAATTCTTAGTGAGCAGCCACAGAATTACGATGCGCATAATAATCTGGGGAATTACTTCTATAAGCAGGGAGAGCTGGATCGGGCGATTTATGAGGTAGAAGAAGCAGTCAGATTAAAGAAGAATTATCCCGAAGGACATAACAGCCTGGGAACGATGTATATAGACAAGGGGCTTGTTGACAAGGCCATTGCAGAGTATGTTGAGGCATTGAAATATAAGCCTGTATTCCCCCAGGCATACTATAATCTGGGGAATGCTTATATTAAAAAGGGGATGGTGGACGACGGCATTGCCTTTTTTAATAAGGCAATTAGCCAGGGTATGTATAATCCCCAGGTCTTTAACAACCTCGGTAGTGCATATATGAAAAAAGGCATGATGGACGAAGCTATCATTCAGTATCAACGGGCGTTATCGGTCTATAAGGACTTTGCGGAGGCGCACAGTAATTTGGGGTATATGTATACAGAAAAAGCTGACTTAGACAGGGCTGTGTCTGAACTCAGAGAGGCATTGAGGTTGCAGCCCAGCCATGCCAATGCCCACAACAATCTGGGGGCAGTCTATTGCCAGCAGGGATTATGGGATATGGCGCTCGATGAATTCATGAAGGCCATCAGATTTGATCCGAAAAATGCCAGCGCCCACAAAAATATCGGCATAATTTATTTTACAAAAGGGGACAAACAAAGGGCAAAAGAACACCTTTTCCAAATGCTGAAATACGACCCGAATTATTTGAAGGATGCGGGTATTTACGCAATCGTTTCGCAACTCGGGTTAATAAAGGAATAATATGCCATACAGCCAATTTTTTGTCATTCCCGCAAGTTAGAACCGTATCTCTTATGCATAACAAATAATTAAACCCTCTTGCGGGTTCATGTTTGTAACGTGAACCCACATTTCCATACTCGTATATGTAGATTAATATAAACAATCTTTGAAATATATTTTTGAATATTAGTTCAAAATATTTTCTGCATATTCTTTCTCTTATCCTGCTCGATCCAGAAGAACAGAAAGGGCACCAAGTTCCTGTTTTTGTATGTGCGGGAGTGGCTCTCCAAACATGTCCTTTATCGCTTTTCTACAGTGGGGGCAGATTTTTTGTTTTCGTAACAGTTCAACTCACCGCAGAGAACGCCGAGATCGCAGAGGTTGTTAGAGAATAGACAGAGAAATTATACGGATTTTTCTCTGTGTAAGTGTTTTTCTCTGCGTTCTCCGCGCCCTTTGCGGTGAACTAGTACAGTTTTTCTTCGTGACTTGGTGTCTTGGTGGCGTGAAAAGCTGCCAAAGACATGACTTAAAATCATTTAGGATTTTCTGGAGGAGGCAGCGCTTTCCAGGATGGCATCCACCAAGCCGGGGATGGTATATTCCTTAGCCTTGATGTCAACACGGAGTCCCATTTCCTCGGCAGTTTGTGTGGTAATCGGACCGATGCTGGCAAATCTGACGTGACCATTGAATGCTGAAATGTTTTTCTCACCGACGATTTGTATAAAATTCCTTACAGTAGATGAGCTTGTGAATGTGACGATATTAATCTCACCGTTTTTGATTTTGTCAATAAGATTAATGTCCTTCGGTTGCGCCATGACGGTCTTGTAAGCCACCAGATCGGTAACCTGTCCCCCCAATTTTTGAAGCTCTTCGGGTAGAAAACTTCTGGCAATATCCGCCCTGGGCAGCAAGAATTTTTCGCCCTTTATAGCCGTTACCTTCTTTAATTCTTCCACAACTGACTCTGCAACAAACTTGGGCGGCCTGCAATCAACCTTTATGTGATACTTTTTTATTCCTTCTTCCGTTGCGGGTCCAATGGCGCAAACCTTGATGCCTTTAAGCTCCCGGATATCCTTTCCCAGTTCAAACAGCCGTCGGAAGAATGCATCAACACCGTTAATGCTGGTAAAGACGAGCCAGTTAAAGGTCTGAATATTTTTTATGGCTTCGTCCAGGGGCTGAATGGAATCCGGTTTTGCAATTTCAATGGTGGGGAATTCGATGACATGCGCGCCATATTCGTATAATTTATCGGCAAATTCGCTGGCTTGCTCCCTCGAACGCGTCACGACGATCGTCTTTCCAAACAATGGTTTGGTCTCAAACCAGTTGAGTTGATCCCGCAGGTTTACGACCTCACCGACAATGGTAATTGCCGGTGGTTTTATATCTTTGGCCTTCTGGACGATGGTATCCAGCGTTCCTACCACGGTTTTCTGTTGAGAAGTGGTTCCCCACCGGATTACGGCAACAGGGGTATCTTTGGAACGCCCGTGTTTCATGAGCTGTTCGGTAATATACGGAAGGTTCTTAATCCCCATATAAAAAGTGAGCGTGCCAATGCCGGTGCTGATCTTTGCCCAGTCAATGGAACTTTCGTCTTTTGTGGGGTCTTCGTGTCCGGTGATTAGCCCAAAGGTGGAGGTGCAGTCACGATGGGTGACAGGAATGCCTGCGTAGTTAGGCGTTGCAATGGCTGCGGTAATGCCAGGGACTACCTCGAAAGGTATATCGTTTTCGCGGAGCACCAGTGCCTCTTCTCCGCCGCGCCCGAAGACGTATGGATCGCCTCCCTTTAATCGGGTTACTATTTTGTCTTCCCGCGCCTTTTTCACGAGGAGTTCGTTAATCTCTTCCTGTTCAAGGGTGTGTGTGCCACCCTGTTTACCCACATAGATAAATTCTGCGACGGGTCTGGCATGTGTGAGGAGGCTGGCATTTACCAGATAATCATAAATGATCACATCGGCCTTTTTAATGCATTCTAAGCCTTTTACGGTGATAAGGCGTGGGTCGCCCGGACCTGCGCCTACAAGATATACCATACTGCGTTTCATTTAACAAAACCTTTCGCTAATATTTTTAATTTAAATTAAAAATATCATAATATTGAAAATTTACCTATCAATCAACTATGTTTTATTACCTTGCAAAAATTTCTTTTCTCCATTTTCATGAGGACAAGTTTTGGCAAGTTTTTTTAACCTTCCCTTCATCCCCTCCTTCGCAAGGAGGGGATGTGGGTGGTTATTTTAGTTGCGACAGCAGCGCTATGGTTTTTGTGCAGGCTCTTTAAAATAAGCCATCCGTTCTTTATTCGCTACAATTCTTTTAACTGCCTCAATCGCATTTTCCCTGATATCGATATTTTCGTTATTCACCAGGGACTGAAGTTCAGAAAGAGCTGAAGGATTACCAATCCTGCCTAATGCCCATGCCGCAGCGCTTACGACAGAAGGTTCTTCATCCTTCAATGCCCATAGTAATGAGTTAACAGCCCTTTCGTCTCCAATCCAACCAAGGGTCTGCGCCACACGTTCCCTCGTAAATTTATTAATTTCGCGCAGTGAACTTATTAACGACTTTACTGACGGGTTACCGATTTTTATCAGCGCCCATCCCGCCCTGCGCCTCGTTGATTCTTCATTATCCCTCAGGGCATTTGTCAAAAGGGGAATGGATTTCTCGCCGATTGCGGCTAACGCCCATGCAGCTTTTGTGCGCGCCCATGCAGCATCTTCTCCTGCATCGGTAATCAGGATATTGAAAAGGATGCTCATGGCCTTATCGCTGCCGATACGCCCTAATGCCTCAATGCAGGCGCTTTTGACATGCCAGTTTTTCTCTTTCATAAGCGCATTAATCAGCGCATAAACTGCACTCTGGTTTCTGGGCATTCCCAATGTCCTTGCAATGTCGTATTTAACCTCCGGGTCTTTTTCAGTTCTTAATGTTTCAACCAGGATGGGGGCTGATTGAGTTGCACCCAGCCTTTTTAAAGCAAGCACTGTTTCCCTCCGTACCTCAACATTTTTATCATTCAGGAGTGAGTGTAGGTATGCCGCCGTGCTTTCATCGCCGCAAAATCCAAGCGTCCAAACGGTAATTTGTTTTACCTGCGGATGCTTATTTTGAAGAAGTTTTAGGAGAGGTATCACCGTGTATCTCCGCGGCAGCACCATCATCGCAGAAGCGGCATTCCTTGCCTTATCGGAGTCATCGTCTGCCATTGTCTTCACTAAGGTTTTTACTTTTTCTTGAACAAAGGAAGCATTGTCTGCTTCTAACTGTGGACGATTAATTTCCCTGTCTTTAAATGGCTTTTTACCGCCCACTATGTGTCGGTTGATATTCAGGATGTCCATGGCGACGCATGGATAATCTACCAGGATGACATCCACTCCCATCTTAACCCATTTTTTCAGCATCTTTCCGTCGTCATTATTGATCAAGGATGTGAATACGTATTTCTTTTCTTCGTGGATAAGATTTAGTTTTTCTTCTATCAGTTCTTCCGGAGATACATAAACGAGTTCTTTTCCAAAGAGTTCGGCATCTTCAGGGTTGAAATTTCTCAGTGTT
>Ga0208977_1001388_pt1 | contig 12213 bp, 10 predicted proteins | sample RifOxyA2_FD_184030 | JGI IMG/M metagenome (GOLD analysis project Ga0208977, IMG submission 184030) | Groundwater microbial communities from Rifle, Colorado - Rifle Oxygen_injection A2 (SPAdes) | ecosystem: Environmental > Aquatic > Deep subsurface > Groundwater | place: Rifle, Colorado, United...
CGCGGCGCAAACCGCCATCCCCTGGTTTGTACTCGGTAAAGGGTCCAATGTGCTTATCAGCGACGCCGGATACAACGGTCTGGTCATTTCCATGGAAAAATTCAACACCATTGCCGTGGACGCGCCATTAGGCGCGGTCCGCGCGCAGGCAGGCGCGGAACTCCAGGACCTGGTTGCGCGCTGCTGCGAAAGCGGTCTCAAAGGGCTCGAACTGCTCAACGGCATTCCCGGATCAGTGGGCGGTGGCGTGTATATGAACGCGGGCGCCTTTGACGCATCGATCAGCGACTGTCTGGACTTCGCGGTTTCCCTTACAGCCACGGGCGTATGCGTTACCCGGCAGCGCGCGGACATTGAATTTGCCTACAGATCGAGCACCTTCCAGCACAACAAAGAGATAGTACTCGAGGCGGGGTTTCAACTTACGCACGGCCATGCTGCCGAGCTCTCCGCAATTGCCCGTTCCATTGAGCAGCGCAGGCGCGACCGCCAGCCATGCGAGCTGCCGTCGTGCGGTTCGGTCTTTAAACGGCCCCCCCCCGGCGGGTATGCGGGCGCACTCATTGAACAGGCGGGCCTCAAAGGCAGACGGATCGGCGGTATGCGGGTTTCAGAAAAACACGCTAATTTTATTGTCAACGACGGCACTGGCTCTTCGGCCGACGTTCACGCGCTCATAGACCTGGTGCAAAAAACCGTTTTTGATTGCTGCGGTGTTTTACTTGAGCCTGAAGTTATCTTCCTCGGTGATTTCAATGGCTGAAAGCCCTCTGGTCTCTGTCATTATTCCCACGTATAACCGGTGCAAAATGGTTGAACAGGCCGTGGCATCAATACTTTGTCAAACTTATGCGGCATATGAATGCATTGTGGTCGATGACGGTTCCACGGACAGCACAGCCTCGTGTCTGCAGGAACGGTTTGGCAGCCGGATCACAGTACTGCAACAAGAGAACCGCGGTGTCAGTGCAGCGCGCAATGTGGGCATACGCGCTGCGCAGGGCAGGTTCATAGCGTTTCTCGATTCTGACGATGAGTGGAAACCGGAAAAGCTCCGGAATCAGGTTGATTTCATGGCCGCCAATCCTGGCCTGCGCATCTGTCAGACCAATGAGGTATGGATGCGCAAGGGAGTGCGGGTGAATCCAAGGAAAGACCATTGCAAAAAAGCAGGGGATATTTTCGCTGAATCGCTGGAGCGCTGCATGATCACCCCCTCGTCTGTGCTCTGCGAGAAGTCTCTCCTCGAAGAAACAGGACTGTTTGACGAGAACCTGCCTGCGTGCGAAGATTACGACCTGTGGCTGCGCGTCACGTGCGCGTATGAGATTGGTCTGGTGCCCGAATTGCTTCTGGTACGAAACGGAGGCAGGCCCGACCAGCTTTCGGCGCAGCACAGCCTTGATAAGTATCGGATCATGGCGCTAAAAAAGCTGCTTGTGAGTAACAGGCTCTCATGCGGGCAGGTCCAAAGCGCGTTTGAGGTCTTTGCCCGTAAATGCCGCATATACGGTGAGGGGTGTATAAAACGAAGCAGAGAGGACGAGGGACGCGATGTACTGCGTTTGCCCGAAACAATCAGCCGGAGGGTGTCTGTGTCATGAATCACGACGCATTTTCACCAGACCTTGCCAGTGCCCTGGAACGTAAGGCCATCAGCCATGGTACAGCGGTTTTTCTTTCCGGCCTTGGGCCTTCCTACCGGGCGCCCCTTATCGATTTGTTTACCGCGATACAGCTGAGTGTCAGCCGTCAGCGAGAGATTGCCGAATGGGTGCACGACATTGCACAACGTGAAGAGACCACTGTTGCTGAAGCGCTTTCTGCTCTTGATGTTCCTGCTCTGTTGGCTGATGAGAAAATAAATGTCCCGCAAAAGGCCGCGCACCTGCGCTCTCGCGTTTTTGCCCGCCGTTTTCCCCAACTCGACGCGTGTCTTGCCGGCGTAAAGGAACGGCTGAGAAAAATTGATATGCCGCATGGCGCCTCGATCGCGGCCATGAGTCCGCTCGAAGACCGGGAATTTAAGCTTGAGATAGTTTTTTCCTCGAGCGATGAGATTGTCCGGATTATCGATGGTCTGCGGGCCATGGTGAATAGCTGGGAATTCGCGGATTTCAGCGATTATCTTGCCAGCGGCCGTTCCGGATGAGGACCGGGGGTGAAGAAATCTTTTTCTTCGCGTTGTTGTTTTTAATTATCTGATAGATTATTCTATATGGCTTACAATGTATCTTTAATTCGTTTTGAAATATCTTTAAAAGCGGTTTTAGCGGTTTTAAAATTTCCTTCGTTCCTATTTTTTGTACTGCAGGCAAGAATTTTAAGTAGCGCAAGGCTGTCTTGTGTCTGTTCGTATGATGTAACGTCCTGTACGACAACTTTTGCGGTTCCATTGTGCGTAATAACATACGTCATGTGACTTGATGTAATATCACGAACAATTTCTGATGCGTGGGCTTTAAGGTAGCTTATTGGGTGAAAGCAATTTTAATGTGAGAATACGCATATGACCATAGTATATTATTGTCATTCCCTTACAATCAAGCTATTTATGCCAAGGCGCATCCGCACAATCCCTACGCCACCGTTCAGGCCGTGAACAGGAGCAAATGCCGCGCTGCCGTCCGGGGTGATTACCACCTGATCGTCAATGCGGTAGGCAGACAGGCGGTGCGTTTTCCTTCCGTCAAAAATAAAGAGCGCCCGCTGGTCCCCGGTTCCTTCACCTGTTGCGGTATAAAAAAGGCCCCTTCCCGCAACCCATTTCACGGGTTTAACGGCCGTGCCTTCAAGATACAGCTGCCGCGTCTCTGCCCGGGGAACAGCAACCTGGTAGACCTTGCCCGCCGAATCGGAAAAGAAAAACCCCGTGCTGTCACGCCGCACCGGGCCGTTCGCAAACCGTCCTTTCCAGATTCTGGCGGGTTTGTTATTCTGTATCCGGTAAATACCCGTACTATCGGCATAAGTAAATATTCCGCCGTATATGCCCAGACAGACAATGCGCCGTATTTCGCTGGAACAGATAACCCGAGCGGTATGCGGCCCCACGATTGAGATATCGGCCACATCATCGATCCAGAAAACTTTTTTTCCAGTATGCACAGTATAGCGTACCAGAAGAAACAGATTGTTGTCAAGAGCATAGGCATTTTTCAGGACCCCGGAAAAAGGCACGGGAAAAACGCGGCGCACGCTGTCGGAAGACCAGCGGTGAAGATAAAAACCGTCGAAGAGATCGAGCGTATTGTTACGATCTTCGTCGGTCTGGGTCTTTCCAAACAAGATCGAACCGTCCTTCTGCGCGGTCATACCGGTTGTCAGCTGCGTGCATTCGAACAGAGGAACAATCCGTTTTTCATTATCAATTCTATAGAGTGTCCGTTCGGGCGGCCTTGCATTGTTTTCTGACTGCGTATAGCCATAGACAAACGGCAGGTTGTACGACGGATCAAAAGGGACAATGGAATAAAACAGTGTCGGAACCCCGGCTGTTTTCCGATCCCGGCCGTTGAAAAAACCAAGCGAGAATCCGTCAAGAGGATCTATCCGGTTGTTCCGGTTCCGATCCTCAGTTGCGACCGCATAGGCCATGACCTGTGTGCCTGCGTAGACAATTTTACCTACCTGGGAAACGGGCACAATGGTGTCGGCAGTGAAAAGCAGGGTCTCCCGGCGCACCTCATTTTGCAGGGAGTCTGCTGGCACGCGGCCAAAACAGGCGCGCGCCGAATCGTCGTTTTCCTGGCTTGCGTAGAGCGCGCCAATGTCGAACCAGTCGCGTGCTGACAATATTTGCTTCCGGGCAAGGGCCGCAATAGCGCCCTCGGTCTTTGCGTGGCGTTTTCCCGCGTCGTAGAGCCTGCCGCGGACACGGTCCATGCCCGGACGGTTGTTCATCGTACGGTAGTGGCGGAAGGCGCTGCCCCATCTGCCAGCCTTCTCGTACGCGGTTGCCAGGAAAAGACGCGCACCAACGCTGTCTGGATAGAGGTCGCAGAGGTTTTCAAGCAGGGCCGCTCCTTGGCGCAGGCGGCCCTGGATAATGCCGATCCTTCCGCGCAGGGCGATGAGTGCTGGGTCCTCGGGAAAGAGGAGCAGCGCCTCGTCAGCGCGGGCGCGCGCCTCCTCAGTGTTTCCTTGTTGCGCCAGGAGCGCCACGCACCGGGCAAGCGCATGACGGTTGCAGGGGTTGCGTTCAAGCGAGAGCCTGAAATAAAGCAGGGCTGAATCCGCGTTGCCCGCGCGTTCGTACAAGTCGCCGATTTTGAAAAAAGGCTGGAAATCGGGTCCGGTCGCGTCGGGCTTCAGCAGTTCCGCGGCCTCGGTGTGCCTGCCGCGGATGGTCAGCGCGCGCGCCAGGCCCTGGCGGTCAGTAGCGCGGATCGAATCGCGTTCGTGCGCGCTGGCAGCCTGGTCCGATGTATTTGCTTGTCCGGGGTCCTTCGCCAGGGGAAAGACAGCACAGGCAAGCGCAGTCATAAAAACGGCCGGCGCGGACATGGATACAATACCCGTCATATATCCTAAAATAGTATATTATCGTATTGTGAAAAAGGAGGAGTGATCCTTTTCTTCAGAGGCATACGGTTTTCGTATACGGGCCACGGCGCGCTGGTACTGCTGCTCGTGGCGCTTGGCGTTTGTTTTTTCCCATTCGACGCCACCGCGTCTGTACGGCTACGCGTGATCATCGCTATTCCCATTGCGTGCGCGCTCGCCACGCTTGTCGTGGCGCTGTATCGCGCGAGCAAGTTCCGCGAACGATACCATTCGCTCAAAGACCAGCTCGAGAAACAGAAGGTGCTTACCAAGCGAAAGGAACGGCTGGCCAACTATTTCGACCGGGTGCTCAAGGACGCGGCCGATATTATTTTCACCCTTGACGTTGAAGGATTTATTCTCAAATTCAACCTGGGCGCCGAAGCGATCCTGGGTTTCAGTCAGCAGGGGATTGTAGGAACGCCCTTTAAAACCATGTTGCTCGACAATGCCGAGGCCGAGGAGATTTTCGCCCTGGTGCGGCGCGACGTGCGGGTTCAAAACCGCGAGACGCGCATGCGCGCCAAGGACGGGCACGAGATCGACGTCTCCATGAGCGTGTCCGAGATGCGCGACGAAGCCAATCGGATCATGGGCATGGTGATCACCTGCAAGGATGTCACCGAACGCAAACGCCTTGAAAAGGAGCTTATCGAGAAAAACGCGCTCCTCGAATCGCTCGCGATCACCGATAACCTGTCGGGCCTCTACAATGTGCGCCATTTTCACGACGAGATCAACAAGACCTTCACCAGGCTGCGCCGCGGACTGTACGGCAGGTTCGCGCTCCTGCTCATCGACATCGACAAGTTCAAGGAGCTCAACGACACTCAGGGCCACAAGGCGGGAGACGCGGTCATTGAGAAGATGGGCGAGATCATCAGGGTTTGCATACGTAAAGACCTCGACTCGGCCTTTCGGTATGGCGGCGATGAATTCGTCGTCATTCTTCCGGACGCTGATGAAAAGAGCAGCGTTGTGGTGGCGGATCGTATTATCACCAAATTCGCCGCGTTCCGGTTCGGCAGGACCTCGCTTTCCGTGGGCATTACGGCCGCGATTGCCGAGGACACCGAGGAGACGCTGGTGCACCGGAGCGACTTTGCCATGTACCAGGCAAAACGGAGCGGCGGCAACCGGTATAGAATCTACGAGGAAGGTACCGGCATCCAGGCCCAGAAATAGCGGTCGCGGCCGTTCAATTCATAAGGGAGTTTTATGAGCGCACTTATGGTCAGCATCTCGGGCGTACGGGGCATTGTGGGCGAAACGCTCACGCCCGAAGTTGTCCTTGCCTATGCATCGGCATTCGCAGAATACTGCGGATACGGGACCGTAGTTGTTGGCCGCGATTCCCGCGTAACCGGGGAATTGGTGAGACAGGTGGTTTTTGCGGGACTGGTGAGTTCGGGCTGCAAGGTCATTGACCTGGGAATCTGCACCACACCGGGTGTGCAGGTCATGGTCAAACACCTGAAAGCGGACGGCGGCATCATTATCACAGCGAGTCACAATCCGGTCCAGTGGAACGCGCTTAAATTCGTGGGCAACAAGGGCTTTTTCCTCTCTAAAGAGGACAATACAATATTCATGCCCCTTGCCGCAAAAAGCGGATTCAAACGGGTCTTATGGGATGAGGTCAAAAAGATTGAAGCGTATCCCGATGCTATTCGCATTTATACGCAAAAACTTCTAAAATTCAGTCTTATCAATAAGCTGGCCATTAAAAAAAAGAAATTCAAAGTCGTCATCGATTGTGTGAACGGCGCGGGCAGTGTCATGTGCCCTGGTCTGCTGCGCGCATTGGGCTGCCGGGTGGTAGAACTCAACTGCAAACCCGATGGCCTTTTTCCCCACGAGCCAGAACCCACGCCCGCCAACCTGAAACAATTGTGCGCTGCGGTAAAGAAACACAAGGCCCACGTTGGTTTTGCCGTTGATCCGGACGCGGACCGGCTGGCCATTGTGTCTGAAAAAGGCGTCGCCATTGGCGAAGAATACACGCTTGCCCTGTGCGCGGATTATTTTCTGAGCAGGAAAAAAGGGCCGGTCGTGGTCAATCTCTCGACATCGCGCATGATCAACGATGTATGCGAAAAATACGGGGTCAAACTCACGCGTACGCCAGTGGGAGAGATCAATGTGTCAACCGAACTGGTGCGGCAGAAGGGTGTGTTCGGCGGCGAGGGCAACGGCGGTGCCATGGCGCCCGAGATCCACGCGTGCCGCGACGCCTGCACGGGCATGGAACTGGTGCTGCAATACATGGCAGCCTCGGGAAAGAGCGTTTCCGGCCTGGTCGCATCATTACCGTCGTACGCCATCGTCAAAACCAAATACGACTGTTCAGCCGTTGATATGGCCCGTGCGTTTGACCGGTTCAAGAACGGTTTTCCCGGCGGTGCGGTTGACGAACAGGACGGCATCAGGGTCGACATCGGGAAAAGTTGGGTCCAACTGAGGAAATCAAATACCGAGCCTGTCGCCCGTATTATTGCGGAGGCGCCCACTGCCGCGGAGGCGCAGCAGTTGACCGAGCAGGCGAAAGCATTGCTTTTCGGATAATCAGAAAACCTATAAGTACCAGGAGCAGGGAGACCGCCATTCCCACGGCCCGCGGGATTCCCACCGCGGGCAGCATCCACCACCAAAGCGCCACCACTTTTTGCATTTCCTCTTCCCCGGTTTCTTTTCCTGCGTTTTTAACCAGGGAGCGCACATCGGTGTTTCGCGCGTCGCGCACCTGTTGCATGGCCGCGGGCCAGGCGCGCACCAGGGGCGCATACGCGGGCGACCAGAGGAGCGTTCTCTCGGATACGCCTTGCTGTGTGGCTTTGGCATAATATACTTGATAAAAAGAAAATAGTGTTGGCGCGTTGATCACGCATCCCGCAAGAGTAAAAACGATGATCCAGCGTCCAAACCGTTGCGAAAGCAGGCCCAGGGCCGCACACGCGAGCGCCAGCGCCGGAAGCAGCAGACGGGGCCCCCACGACCATCCGCCATGCCAGAAAAACCACGCGCTATGCAAAAGAAGAAAGCAGGCTGAGATAAGGGCGACAACAATGGCCTCGCGTTTTTTTGCCGCAAGTCCCACGGTAAGGCCCATACAGGCAAACAGTACGATTGGTCCATACCAGACCAGGCCCCGGCCCGGACTTATCAGCAGTCCCGCGATCCCAATGGGAATGGACGCAGGAGAAAACGACCATGGCTGCCCCACGGTCGCGATGCTGCCGAACCGGACATAGTTGTAGAGCATATAGAGACAGAGGCCCAGCGCTGTCCCCAGCGCCGGAGAAAACCAGGCGCCGCGCGGTTTTTTTTGCAGGAAAAAATAGGCCGCCAGGATGCTGCCCGCGATAACGCCCGCTGGTTTTGCCAGAACCGCGGCGCAGCAGAGCAGACCGGTCATGGTTGTGCGCGCAGAGGTAACTGGTCCAAACGCCAAAACTAACATCCACACAAAAAGGGTGCTTAACAGGGGTTCGGCAAAGAGGGTCCTGCCATACACAAGGGAGACGGTGCCGAATGCGTATGAGAGAGCGGCAAGGCATGCGCCAGCGGGCGTTGCACCCATGAGCCGCGCAAGCGCCACAATGCCCCACGCTGTCAGACCCGAGAGCAGGGCTGACCAGACCAGCATGCCTGCTGCGGCAAGGTAGTGGGAAGGGAGGTGCAGGAGCGCTGCCAGGGCCATGCCCGCGGCCGCAAATGGGAGACCGGTGAAGGAGAGGAGCGGATACCAGCGCGAATAGAAGCGGCCATCCGGACCGGGAACGCCCAAAAGCGGCGGCACCGTGACATCGCCGTGGCGTAGTATGGATTCGGCCACAGCGAGCATGGAGTTGCCATCGGTCGAGAAATTGCCGGGAGGGAGAAAGGCGGCATAGATGAGGAAGACGCCTACTGCTGTAAGAAAACCTGCGCGCACATGGGCAAAATACTTTCCATTCTTGATCGATGTCCAATTATATTATATCTTATTGCAGGGTTTTGAACAAAACGTGCGAAAGGGTCGGGCTCAATGGACATAACCACCGGCGTTTACGGTGATTTCATCCTTTTCAACCTTACCGGCGATTTTACGGTAAAGTCCCTCTCCGATATGCGCAAACTTTTCGAGGAAACCCTGTCCCGGAGCCAGACCTACCTTGCCCTGAACATGAAAAATGTACGTTTTATCGACACCTCGGGCATCGGGCTCATCAAGAACATGAAAACCATTCTCGATAAAAAGCAGGGATATTTCTGCATGTACAATGTTTCTGATTCGGTGTTTTCCATTTTCAAAACCACGGGCTGCACCGATTATTTTCATATCTTCAAGACCGAGAAGGAATTCCAGGAGAATACCACCATCTGATGGAGAACTACGAAGTCACCCTCGACCTCTTCAAGGGGCCGCTCGATCTCTTGCTCTATCTTGTCAGGAAAGATGAAATATCGGTCCGCGACATAGAGATCAGCAGGATCACGGACCAGTATCTCGGATACATTGAGATCATGAAGAGCCTCAACCTCACCATTGCCGGAGAATTCCTGGTCATGGCCACGGTGCTCATGCGCCTCAAGGCTGCTGAACTGCTTCCCCAGGACGAGCGGGCCGCGGGCGCCGAAGGCGACGATTTCATCGATCGCGAAAAGCTCATCAGGCAGATCGAGGAATACGAGCGTTACAAAAAGGCCGCGGACAAGCTCAGGCGGCTTGAGGACGAGAACTTGGGCACCTTTTACCGGGCCGGGCCCGAGCATGTGGCATTTTCCCACGAGGATTTTCTAGCCCAAAAAGACGTTGAGATATACGACCTTCTCGTGGCATTCAAGGCGGTCATGGAAGAGGCAAAGAAAGAGCTGGTCTATTACATGGAAGCGGACAATGTCACCATTGACGACCGCATTGAACACATCATGGCCATCATTGCCGATAAAAGGCAGTGCCTCTTTTCCGGACTCTTTCTCGACGACCGCCGTAAGATTGTCATTGTGGTTACTTTCATGGCAATGCTCGAACTCATTAAAATGGGTCACATCGGCTTCAGGCAGGAGGGCGATCTGGCCGAAATCAGCATCTATGAACGGGACCCGGACGAGATTGGGGACCTGGGACCTGCGCTCCATGCGCCGCTTCCTGAAGAGCCCCCCGAACCCGGACCAGGCCCAGTCTAACATCTTCTCCTAGAAAGGGGCATTGAGTGGACGACGCAAATATTGTGAACCAAAACGCCTTTGACGAGGAACAGGCCCTGGCTGAGCAAATGGCGGCTGAGACGGCATCACAGGAAACAGCCGCGGACGAGACAGCACCGCAGGAAACAACCGCGCCCGACGCCTCCCTCGAGACCGAGCTTGAACTCACCGAGGCCGACGAAGCGGCTGAACAAGAAGAGGCGCAGGCCAGGACCGCGTCAAAGGACGTGCCGAAAAACCTTCCCCATGTCATCGAGGCGCTTCTTTTCGCCTCAGACGAACCGCTTTCCGCCTCCAAACTCAAGGACATTCTTAATGTATCTCTTGACCAGCGTGAATTACGGAACGTGATCCTCGACATCAACAAGCGTCTCCAGACCGAGCGGCACCCTTTTGAGATCGTTGAAGTGGCCGGCGGGTTCCAGTTCCGCACCATTTCCGCCTATGCGCGCCACATCAAGGAATTGTTCAAGGACCGGGCCATCCGCCGCCTTTCGCAGCAGGGACTCGAGACCCTTGATGTGGCCGGCGGGTTCCAGTTCCGCACCATTTCCGCCTATGCGCGCCACATCAAGGAATTGTTCAAGGACCGGGCCATCCGCCGCCTTTCGCAGCAGGGACTCGAGACCCTTGCCATCATCGCCTATCAGCAGCCCGCAAGCAAGTCGGAAGTCGAGAACATACGCAGCGTATCAACCGACGGAGCGCTCAAGACCCTGCTCGAACGCAGGCTCATCAAGATCCTGGGACGCTCGGAGACCAAGGCGGGAAAACCCATTGTCTATGGCACCACCCGCGAATTCCTCAAATACTTCGGCCTCAAGAAAATTTCCGAATTGCCGCGTCTCGAAGAACTGTCCGAGACAGCTGCTGCGCGGAGCGAACTGATGCATGGCCTCAAGCGCGATCACGAAACAGAGGAGACCCTGGCGCCTGTTGCTGCGCCCGCGGCCCCTGCGTCCCAGGACGCGGACAGCGCGCCTGTCCAACCCCAGTCTCAGGAGGAGGCCGGCGCCGCACCCGCGCAGGAAGAATCCGGTCAGCAACCCGCGCAGGAAGGCCCCACGCCTCCGGAAACCGCCTGATATCCCATGGCCACGCCCCTTATGGCCCAGTATCGCAGAGTCAAGGAACAGCACCCCGGGTCCATCCTGCTCTACCGCATGGGCGACTTTTACGAGATGTTCGAGGAGGACGCGGTTACCGCGTCAAAGATACTCGGACTTACCCTTACCTCGCGCAACCATGGCGAGGACGCCAAGACCCCGCTCTGCGGCTTTCCCTACCACGCGCTCGATAGGTATTCTGCCAAGCTGGTCCAGGCCGGCCGCTCAGTGGCTGTGTGCGAGCAGACCGAAAACCCCAAAGAGGCAAAAGGAATTGTCAAACGCGACATTGTTGAAGTGATTACCCGGGGCACTGCGACCGCGCCCGAGGTGCTGTCGGAAAAGAGCAACAATTTCCTCGTTTCAGTCTGTAAAAGCGGCGACCGTTTCGGCTTTGCGGGCGCTGATGTCTCCACAGGCGAATTTTTCTGCGCTGATATGGACAGCCGCACGCTCACGGCCGAATGTGAAAAACTTTCCCCAGCCGAGATCCTTGTTCCGGATGAAAAACCGGGCGATCCTGTCCTTGCGCAGCTTAGGGAAGCGCTCGCCTCTGCCCTGTTTACCCCCATTGAACCATGGCGTTTTTCACCCGATTCCTCGTACCGCGATCTTGTCGCCCATTTCCGCACATCGTCGCTCGAGGGCTTTGGCGTTGAACCGTTCAAGGCGGGCATTGCCGCCGCGGGCGTGCTTTTCAATTATATCAAAGAACAGAAAAAAAACCGCGTGGGCCACATCAACCGTCTTGCGGCCTATGCTGCGGGCGAACACATGCAACTCGACGGCGCCACGATCAGGAATTTTGAATTGGTAACGCCTTTGCATGAGGAAGACCGTGCCAGCACGCTCTTGTCGGTAATTGACCGAACGCAGACCGCCATGGGAGCGCGACTCCTGCGGCGTTTGACGGTAAATCCTCTGCTCTCGCGCGACCGGATCATTGAACGCCAGGATGGGGTTGCTTTTTTCGCGGACAACACCCAGGTATGTGCCACAGTACGGACCGCTCTTTCATCGATCAGCGATATTGAGCGCCTCACGGGCCGCATTGGCTACGAGCGCGTTGGCCCCCGCGACCTTGTGGCGCTCCGCAGTTCTCTTGCAAAAGTTCAGGAGATTGAAAAGATCCTCGCACCAGTGGACTGTCCCATCATTGCCTCTGCTGTACATCAGCTCAAAGGCACTGAGGTAATTTCCAACCGGCTCGAACAGGCAGTACGCGACGATCCGCCTCTTACCCTAGCCGAAGGCAATATTTTTAAACCCGGATACAACGCTGATCTCGACGCCATTGTGGCTGGCAGCAAGACAGGCAAGGAGTGGATCGCAAGCCTGCAAGCGCAGGAACGGGAGCGGACTGGCATCAGCT
>Ga0208977_1001391_pt1 | contig 12175 bp, 10 predicted proteins | sample RifOxyA2_FD_184030 | JGI IMG/M metagenome (GOLD analysis project Ga0208977, IMG submission 184030) | Groundwater microbial communities from Rifle, Colorado - Rifle Oxygen_injection A2 (SPAdes) | ecosystem: Environmental > Aquatic > Deep subsurface > Groundwater | place: Rifle, Colorado, United...
GATTTTAATCCTCCGCTTGTGTTAATTGGAGTTTTACCCTCAATTGCTGTACGTCCTTCTTCTGCAGCCGGTCCGCCGCAACCTTTTTCACAAAATCCTAAATCTTCATAAACAACTGCTTCGGCAATTGTAAAGCAATCGTGGACCTCTGCAAAATTTATATCCTTAGGAGTTACATCTGCCATCTTATATACTTTTTGGGCAGCCGAAACAACCGAGTTTAATGTTGTTAGACTTTTTCTTGAATGAAGAGCAATTGTATCGGATGCTTGTGCTGTGCCTTTAACTTTTACAATTGTGTCGGTAAATTTTTTCGCAATATCCATTGAACAAAGAATAACCGCAGCACCCCCGTCACTCACCGGAGAGCAATCTAATAATCTCAACGGATCTGCCACAAGCGTGGAGCTCATAACTTGTTCAAGTGTGACCAGATTTCTGAATTGAGCATTAGGATTATTTGCCCCGTTAGCATGATTCTTTACAGCAATAGCCGCAAGCTGCTCTCTTGTAGTTTTGTATTGATGCATATGTGCATTGGCAATCATAGCATACAAACCGGGGAAAGTAACTCCCTGGTAAACTTCATATTCCTGATCGGCAGCAGTAGCGAGTGCATCAGTAACATCGGCGCCGTCGGTCATCTTCTCAACACCACCGGCAAGAACGATCTCACTCGCACCGGATGCAACTTCAAAATAAGCTGCACGAAATGCAGCACCGCCGGAAGCACATGCAGATTCAACTCTTGTTGCAGGAATGGGATTTTGCCCAAGATAATCTACAAGGACTGCACCAAGATGCTCCTGCCCGACAAACAATCCACTCGACATTGAGCCGACATACATCGAATCAATGTGATCAACACCCGCACTCTTAATGGCTTTCAAAGCAGCTTCAACAAAAATATCTTTTATGGATTTTCCCCACAGTTCTCCGAACTGTGTCATTCCAACTCCAATTACTGCTACATCTCTCATAATTTTTTCCCTTTATAATTTTTTATAATGTCATTACGACCCGCCGAAGGCGGAGAAGTAATCTCTTTTGCCTTATTGAGATTGCTTCATCCGGCAAAAGCCGGACTCGCAATGACAATCGACTACACATTCAGAATAATTTTACCACGATACTTTGCATATTGTCCATAATCGAGGTAGATTTTATTATTATCAAGCATATCTCTTAGCTTAACAGCTTTATCCTGTACATCTTTTATTTTATCTGTTACCTTAAAAATAAATCCATCACTTCCTGCACCTGATCCAAATGAAACCATAAAAATCAAATCGCCAGGATTTGCAACATCAAGAATGGCTGTAAGTCCAGTTGGTGATGAACCAGAATATGTATTGCCCATCCAAGGAATAATCCACCCTGCTTCAAGCTGTTCTTTTGTAAAGCCTAACTGTCTACCTGCCATCTGAGGAAATTTTCCATTCGGCATATGGAACACCGCATGCTTAAAATCTGATGGTTTCATTTTAGATTTTTCAAGCAGAGCTTTACCAGCGTTCACGATATGCTTGAAGTAAGCGGGTTCACCTGTAAATCTTCCAGCATGCCTTGGATAAAATTCATGTTCTCTTCTCCAGAAATCTGGTGTATCGGAAGTGTATGAATGTGTAAATAATATTTCTGCAACAACATTTTCATTCCCCATAATAAATGCTGCGCCGCCCGCCGAAGCGGAATATTCCAACGCATCGCCCGGAGCACCTTGCGAAGTATCTGCTCCGATTCCCATTGCGTATTTCATTTCACCTGCTTTAACTAAGCTGTAAGCTACGTACATCGCTTCGGTCCCGGCTTTACATGCGAATTCGAAACTCGCAACATGTACATCAGGTCCGATTCCGACGGCATCGATTAAAACCGTTGCACTCGGCTTGACAGCGTAAGGATGCGATTCAGAACCGATGTACACCGCACCGATTTCCTGAGGATTTATTCGTGCACGCTGAAGTGCGTAACGTGCGGCTTCAACAGAAATTGTGATTGTGTCTTCATCTTGTCCGGGAACTGTTTTTTCGTAGAGCATCAATCCGCGTTTAATTGCTTCGGGATCTGCACCCCACTGCTTTGCAATGTCTTCAACTTTTATACGATAACGAGGAAGGTATGATCCGTATCCTACAATTCCTACCATGTTTCCTCCGTAAGAGTTATGGAATTATTTTTTAGAAGTACACACTTTAAATATATTGAAAAATGCTAATGGATAGAAGAACCACTTTTGGAAAGTTCTCCCGATAAGTCTCTAATAATTTCCTCTGAGATTTCATCAAATTGGCTAATGCTGAAAACTTTAAACCACTTAATTCTGTTATCCTTTCTGAACCAAGTCAGTTGCCTTTTAGCATAATGCCTTGTATTTCTTTTTATCAGTTCGACGGCTTTTTCTAAACTTATCTTATTTTCTAAAAAAGAAATTATTTCTTTGTAGCCGACTGTGTTTAAAGCATTGATATCTTTATTATAGCCCATTTTTAATATTGATTTCACTTCATTAACCAAGCCATTGGATATCATGTCATCTACTCGCAGATCAATATTTTTATAAAGTTCTGGCCGATTCCAATCAAGTCCGTACTGCTTGAAAATAAATTTATTTCTTTTCTCTTGTACTGAGTGAAAATAAGCAATGGGTTTCCGTGTTAAATGAAAAACTTCGAGTGCACGAACAACACGTTTCCAATTTTGAGGAAGCATTTTAGAAGCTGAATCAGGATCAACTTTTTTTAATTCGTCATAAAGATATTCATTACCAAATTTTTTTCTAAGTTCATACAGTTCATTTCGATGATCCTCATCCGTTTCAACTTCATCGATTATACCATCAATCAATGCTTTGATATAAAGTCCCGAACCACCGACCGCAATCGGAATCTTTCCATCTTGTTTAAGCTTATCAATTACCTTTGCTGCTTCTTGTGAAAATGTACTTGCATTAAATTTTTCATCTGGATAAAGCGTATCAACAAAATAATGTTTTACTAATTTCCTTTGGTCATCTGTCGGTTTAGCCGTTCCTATATTAAGATACTTATAAACTTGTCGGCTATCAGCTGAAATTATTTCTGTATTTAATTTCAAAGCTAACTCAATTGCTAAAGAAGTTTTACCAGAACAAGTTGGAGCGACAATAACAATTACTGCTGCTTCCAACCTTCTTTACCGATGAGTGGTACAAACACAAATTCCGGGATGTCTACAGTCTCAAATTTATCTACATCAACTTTTGTAACTATTCTTAATTTTTGAGATACTTTATCACCCACGGGGATTACCAATTTTCCACCCACTGCAAGTTGTTTCTGCAGCGATGGCGGAACATTAGGCGACCCCGCAGTTACTAAAATGCCATCGAAGGGTGCGAATTCTTCCCAACCGATTGTTCCATCTCCACATTTTGTATTTACCCGAATTTCAAGCTCATCTAAAAGCTTACGGGTGCGATCATAAATTTCAAATTGTCTTTCAATACTGTAAACTTTGGCTCCCATACGGTACAAAAGTGCTGCCTGGTAACCTGAACCGGTCCCTATTTCCAAAATTTTAGAATCAGGTTGTACCTTAAGCGATTGTGTCATGAAAGCTACGGTGTAAGGCTGAGAGATAGTTTGCCCATACCCGATTGGAAGTGCTACATCTTTATAAGCGTGAGGCAGCAAAGCTTCAGGAACAAATTTGTGACGCTCAACTTCGCTTATGGCTTTTAGCACATAAACATCCGTAATGCCATTCTTAGAAATTTTATCGACTAATTCTTGACGTTCTTTTTCGTACATGTTATTAAAATTTTCAAAACAATAATAGTAAAACTAAAGCGTTTGTCATCTAATTCATTGTCATTTAAAAATAATAATTGAATCGAGTTAAGCTTGAATATGGTGTTTCAAATTTTTTGCCTTCTGAAAATTTGCAAGAATAACCACTAAGAATTATATTTAGGATAGATATTCAATTTTTTTAAATAAAAAATTGCTTGAATAACCTGTCCGTCTGAGGCTGATAAATTAGTAGAGCGCAATCCCAATGGGATGATGTTGCGGGTTCATTGAAAAATTTTAAAAAGGATATATGCGGGAATAGCTCAGCTGGTAGAGCGCAACCTTGCCAAGGTTGATGTCGCGGGTTCGAGTCCCGTTTCCCGCTCAAAAAATCCACCAAAGTGGATTTTATTATTTTGGCGCTGTACCCAAGCGGTCTAAGGGGAAGGTCTGCAAAACCTTTATTCGTCGGTTCGAATCCGACCGGCGCCTCAAATTTTCTTCGCATCACCTCCATCCTTTCCTATCATTTAATTTTTCATCTTAAAATAGACAGCAATTTGTTATTTTAGCACAAGTATAAATATTTTTTGGATGATAATGGAATTTATAATCAGTTTACTTTTAGGATATGTTATCGGATCATTCCCAACAGCATTTCTTCTTCTCAAAAAAGTTAAGAATATTGATATAACTACTGTTGGTACAGGCAATGTTGGTGCGATGAATTCATTTGAAGTTACAAATTCAAAGGCAATAGGAATTTTAGTACTCATCCTCGATTTGCTAAAGGGGATGCTTCCAATACTGATTTTGAACATGTTCTCATTGAATGATTTTTCTTTTCTATCGGTAGCTCTGATGGCTTCTATATTTTCTCATTGTTATAACCCTTGGCTCAAATTAAAAGGTGGACGTGGTTTAGCTTCAGCCGCAGGAGGTGCAGCGCTCATTTTTCCATTTGCACTTGTGGTCTGGATAATTCTTTGGGTAATATTTTATTTCATGAAGAAAGACATTACAATCGCAAATGTAGCAGCATCAGCAATGTCCCTAATGGTAATTGTGACTTCCATTTCAACTGCAATTAAATATGCATTCCCAAAACCCGACTCAGAAGCTATTTTAGTGTTGTTTACTCTCGGAATGTTATTGATCATCATTTCTAAACATACTGAACCGCTGCAGGATTTATTTGAATCTATGAAATCACCAATAAGGAAGAATTAAAATGAATTTGTACAATAAAAGATTGATTTCAACTTTAGCATTACTCGCCTTTTCTTTCTTTATTACCCAGACAATGTCATGTAACTCTGATCAAAACCGGAACGAAGCTGAAGTCGTTTACAAGAACGCTGCCTATCAAGATAAATCAAAATTAAATGATGAGATCAGTAAGTCAAGAAAAAATATTTTAACCGAAACAGTAAAGAATGTTAGTCCCGCAGTGGTTGGAATCAACGTAACACAGATTCGCCAGTACCAGGATCCATTCAGTTCCTTTTTTGATGATCCGTTCTTCAGACAATTTTTTGGCAATCGAGGTTCTTATAGTCAAAAAGTAAAAGGACTTGGCTCAGGATTCATCATTTCGGATGATGGATATATTTTGACTAATGATCACGTTGCCGGCAATGCAACTGAAGTCACCGTAACAATGACAAACGGAAAGCACTACAAAGCAAAAATTATTGGCTCCGATCCAGTTACTGATATTTGTTTATTGAAAATTGATGAGAACAATTTACCGTACATTGAATTTGGTAATTCAAATGAGGTCATCATAGGCGAATGGGTTATTGCTTTAGGAAACCCGTTTGGATTATTTGAAATTAACGACAAACCAACGGTAACAGTTGGAGTGATTAGCGCTACAGGTATGAATCTTGAACCTATCAATAACAGGTATTATTTGAATATGATTCAAACGGATGCTGCAATAAACGGAGGAAATAGCGGCGGACCACTTGTTAATAGTTTAGGTGAAGTAATTGGTATGAATACACTAATATTTACTGGTGGCAGTGGAGCTCAAGGAAGTATTGGTTTAGGTTTTGCTATTCCAATCAACAAAGTGAAAAGGATCATTAACGAACTTAAAGATAAGGGAAAAATTGATCGTGATTTTGATATCGGTCTTCGAATTCAATCGCTTGATGAGACGATAGCGAATTATTATAAACTTAGCGACACAAGAGGAGTTATTATTACCCAAGTTCTACCTAAATCTCCGGCAAGCCAAAGCGGCCTAAAGGTTGGTGATATTATTCTTCAAATTGATGATTACAAAATCAATAATGAACAGACTATTGTAGGTGTTTTCCAGGAGTTTAGAACCGGACAGACTATTTCACTTAAAATACTTCGCGATAATGAAGAACTTATTAAAAAAATGACCTTAGGAAAATAATTATGATTGAGAGATACACTCTTCCCGAAATGGGGAAGATTTGGACTGAAGATTTTAAATTTTCAACTTGGCTCAAAATTGAGATTCTTGCTTCTGAAGCAAGGTGCGAAATGGGTGATATTCCTAAGAAAGATTTAGATGTTATAAAACAAAAAGCCAATTTTAATTCTGCCAGAGTTTTAGAAATTGAAGAGACCACTAAACATGATGTAATTGCTTTTTTGACCAATGTTGCAGAATATGTCGGTAATGAAGCGCGTCACATTCATTATGGCATGACTTCATCAGATATTCTCGATACTTCCCTTTCCTTTCAGATGAAAACCGCCGGAGAGATTCTTCTTAAAAAATTGACAGAACTTAAATCAGTTTTGAAAAATAGAGCGATAGAATTTAAATACACTGTTTGTGTAGGACGGTCACATGGAATTCACGCAGAACCAACAACAATGGGATTAAAATTCGCTTTGTGGTTTGAAGAATGCAAAAGAAATATTTCTCGATTGGAAAAAGCAATTAAAACTATAAGTGTTGGAAAAATATCTGGTGCTGTTGGAACATTCGAACACTTATCACCTGAAGTAGAGAAATTTGTATGTGAGCATCTTGGATTGAAACCGGCCCCAGTTTCAACCCAAATAATACAACGCGATAGGCATGCTGAATTTCTAAGCACTTTGGCTATCATTGGAACGAGTTTAGAAAAAATACGGCACTTGCAAAAAACAGAAGTGCTTGAAGCCGAAGAATTTTTCTCAAAAGGTCAGAAAGGTTCTTCAGCAATGCCGCACAAACGGAATCCTGTTATTAGTGAACGAATCGCAGGCATAGCTCGAATAGTTAGAGCAAACGCTTCTGCATCTTTGGAAAATATTCCACTCTGGCACGAAAGAGACATTTCTCATTCTTCAACTGAAAGAGTGATTATTCCAGATAGCTGCATCGCATTGGATTATATTCTTAATCAAACAACAAAGCTGGTGCAGAATTTAATTCTGTATCCAGATAACATGCTGAAAAATCTTAACCTTACTCGTGGTTTGATTTTTTCGCAAACTGTATTGCTCGCATTAATAAATCAAGGTGTTTCGCGTGAAGATTCTTACAAGTTCGTTCAGGATTGTGCAATGGCTGTTTGGAACGATCAAAGTAAAAACTTGAGAGATGAACTGAATAATTCTGACATGATTCGAAAATATTTAGCTAAGGAAGAAATTGATTTTATCTTTGATAATAAAAAAATGCTGAAGAATGTTGATTTCATTTTTAAGAGAACTGTTGAAGCCGACTAAATTACATTCTATCACTCAAGGTAAAAGTAAATATGAGAACTACTAAAACTATATTGATCGTTCTTTTTATAATTTGTATCAACGGAGCGTACTTTGCACAAACTGCTACACATCTTCGCGAAGGCATGAAGGCGCCAAATTTCAATTTGCAAAACCATCAAGGCAAATTTTTTAAGCTGTCATCATTTAAAGGAAAATCACCTGTAGTAATTTATTTTTATCCTAAAGCCGGAACACCTGGATGTACAAAACAAGCATGCGGAATTAGAGATGATCTAACTAAGTTCAAGGAAAATAATATTGTTGTTCTTGGGATAAGCAGTGATTCAAAAAAAGAACTTAGAAAATTCGTTCGTGAGAATAAGCTAAACTTCCCGCTTCTCTCTGATAACAGCAAAACTGTTTTAGCAAAATACGGTGTGCTCAGAGATGATGGTAAAGCGAAGAGAGTGACTTTTATAATTGACAGAAATGGAATGATAGCTAAAATACTAGAGGTCTCAGGCGTTTCAACACATTCACATGAAGTGTTTGAAATTGCTTCTCAGCTTTAAAAATAAATCAGTACAAAAGATAGCTTTATTTATCTGTTTTTTTTCCGAAAAATAATCTATACAAACCATAACCAGCTAAACCAATACCAATCAAACCGCCGGTAGTTCTCAATATCTTCGAGTTTGCAAGCCTCTCAAGACGCATCCCTCCACCAATTTGCTTCATTTCATTATCGCTGTAAATCGAATCCATAAATTCAACTCGATCTTTGAGAGATTTAAAGGTAATAATAATGCTTGATGAATCTTTCGTAGGGGTAAATTGCACTGCACATTTTTCATTATCGCCCTCATCAAGATCATCTATATTCTCAAATTCCCATTTCCCACGAAAAATAGAATAATTGACAATGCTTCGATTTTCCTTTGAATGAAGCGGATCTTCAAATACTAGAACTTCCTTTCCCTCTTCATTTACTATTGTCTGAGGTTCTGCTGATTCAGAAGCTGCTGTTTTATTTACTTTATCATCAATCGATTCTTTTAACATCTCGCTGCTTTTAGCTTTTTTCTGTAATATCTCTTTAGATTTTGACATCTTTTAACTCCCGTAATCTCTTGTTTCATTCTCTTGAGTATCATAATTAACAATTTCTATTCCAAAGGATTTCAAATTTGCGATTTAATTTTAAGTACCTAAGAATAAGAGCAATTTGAATATAAACAAATATATTTTTCAATTTAAATTTATTAGAAAGTTTCATCGAAAAAAATGAACTAAAATTTCTCCGGCTACCGAGCAGTAATGTAGTAACATAAGATTTCTGTTTTCCGCAATTGCTACTAAGTAAATAATTATAGAAGTAATTATCTATTTTTTTATAACTTTATATTCATTTAATTAGCCAAAGTAAATTTAGAATTCTTTATAATTACATTTTGAGGAGACATGAAATTCGTAAGGCCTGGATTATGCTTTCTTATATCATTATTATCATTATTATCATTCTGCACCTTGTTTAGTTCAAGAACAGAAGCAAGATTTTTTGCAGATTCAACTTCTTTATTAATTCCTCAAGATTATTTCCGAGAAGAGGAGCAATTAGTTAATACGGTTTTGACCCGTTATCATTTTAAAAAATTTAATCTAAATGATTCGCTTTCATCAGCAATCTTTGACCGTTATATAAAATCCCTGGACTTTAATAAACTTTATTTTTTACAAAACGATATTTCAAATTTTGAATCTTTCAGATTCAATATAGATGATTATTTAATTGATGGAAATCTCAAACTAGCTTATGATATATATAACACTTATCGAGATCGTGTAATTGAACGAATAAATTATGTATCTGAAGTATTGCAAAATGAATTTGATTATTCTGCCGATGAATATTTTGAAGCAAGACAAGATAGTTTCAAGTGGGCATCTAATGTTTCCGTTCTGAATAATATCTGGAGAAAAAGAATTAAATACGATGCGTTAAATTTAAAACTCGCCGGTAAAGATTGGCAATCGATTACAGAAACACTTAAGAAAAGATATGAGAATATTCGAAAAGCAATTTATCAAACCAAAAGTGAAGATGTTTTTCAATTGTATTTGAATGCCTATACAGAAACCATAGATCCTCACTCAAATTACTTACTACCAATTACATCCGAAAATTTCAAAATAGATATGACCAGGGCGCTTGAAGGAATTGGTGCACAGCTTCAAGCGGAAGATGAGTATACAAAAGTGGTTGAAATAATTACCGGCGGACCGGCATTCAAGAGTGACTTGCTTCATCGCGATGATAAAATAATTGGTGTCGCACAAGGCGAAGACGGCGAAATGGTTGATGTTGTAGGTTGGCGGGTTAATGATGTGGTTAAGTTGATTCGAGGACCAAAAGGATCGATTGTGAGATTGCTTATTCTCCAAGCAAGCGAAGGTGTCAATGCGCATCCGAAAGAAATTACACTTGTACGTGATAAAGTTAAACTAGAAGATCAATCTGCCAAAAAACAAATTCTTGAGCTAAACAATAATGAAATTCTATTTAGGATTGGTGTTGTTTCCATTCCTGCATTTTATGTTGACTATGAAGCTGAGCAAAAAGGTGATCGTAATTTTAAAAGCACTACACGCGATGTTCGTAAATTGATTAAAGAATTACAGTCTGAAAAAGTTGATGGTATTGTGATCGATCTTAGAAACAATGGCGGCGGCTCGCTTAACGAAGCTATCGAGCTTACAGGTCTTTTCATTAAAGATGGGCCAGTTGTTCAAGTAAAACAATCCACTGGCTATATTGACGTTGGGGAAGATCCTGATCCAGGAATTGCTTATAGTGGACCATTAGCTGTTTTAGTAAATCGTTTCAGTGCATCTGCATCCGAAATTTTTTCTGGGGCAATTCAAGATTATGGAAGAGGTATTATTCTTGGTGAACAAACCTTTGGTAAAGGTACAGTCCAAAATTTAATTGACTTGAATAGAATGTGGGGCAAGACTAGCAATAAGCTTGGACAAGTAAAAATTACTATCGCTAAATTCTATCGAATTAGTGGAGGAAGCACACAGCATTTGGGAGTCGTTCCAGATATAAAGTTTCCCTCACCAATTGATGCCCACGAATTTGGTGAAAGTTCTGAACCAAGTGCATTACCTTGGGATCAGATAATGTCGACAGATTTTCTTCCTTTTACGAATTTAAGTGATCTCATTCCACTGCTGCAAAATATGCATGAGTCGAGAATTAAGTCCGATCTTCGTTTTCAAGCATTTATCGAAGATGTAAATGAAACTAAAGAAATTCGTGGGAAGAATTTTATCTCGCTTAATGAATCGATTAGAAAAAAAGAGAAGAAAGAACAAGATATAAAACGTGAGCAGAGGAAAAATGCAATGCTAGAATCTGGTAAAGTAAGATTAATAAACAAGGAAGAAGTTCCCCCAAAAGAATTGAATTCCGAGGATGTGTTACTAAACGAATCAGCTTACATCTTATCAGATCTTATTCTTTTAGCAACAGGATGATTTTAATCAATTCTGCATCTGGGTAATTGCAGACATCAATTTTCTTTTAGCAATAGGAAAAACTGTTTCGGCAAAAGGAAAATCAAGTTCTGTTTCACATCGAAAAGTTGCGGGGTTAGGTAAGTCATGATATTCTCTTATCAATTCCAGTTTAATGTTATCCAGCGATAAACTTAATAAACCTTGATCATAAGTTTTAAGTAATTTTGTTTTAAGTGCTCTATATTTTTCATAATCGGATGAAAAAAGAGAGCACTCGAATTTGTGAATCTGTATGGATGAAACTTCATTATTCGGGATAATGAGATAACCCTCGCTTTTATAAATCGGAAGTATTCCGACTTGCTCAATCTTCAAATTATTTTCTACATATTCACAAATAACCAATGCTTCTTCGATTACGCTTTTTAGCTGCGGCAGCGACCACTCAATCAATTCAAAAAGACAATTTATTTCCGGCTGTTCATTTTCCAGTGTCTCGAAAATTATTTTGTTGTTTTTGAAATCAAAGCTTTTAATTTTTTTGGAGAACTTGTATTCAAGGTCATTTTTCTGTTCAATTATATCCTGAAGCTGGGACGTAATGTTTAGAATATTTGTGAAAGAAGGATATAGCTTTTTCCTGTTGAATTCATTTCTGAATTCTTTAATTCCCGCAAGAATGTGATATTGATTCAATTCCAAATCGCGGTCTGCCGAGTAAAATGATTCAAGACTTAAAAAAGACAAATTTATTCTTTCAATGATATCTATGTTAAGAAATACAACTATTATACCATCGAAGAATTCGTTGAAAAATTAAGTACGAACACATTTTGGCGAGACGAAACTTCCGCTAAATATAAATTATTTCCTTTGCGAGGAATGATTTGTTTTGAGAAAAATACGGGAAGTAATCTTGCGAGACTACTTCCCGATTTTGAAGAATTGACTAAATGTCGAACTTAATCCCTTGTGCAAGCGGTAATTCAGTTGAGTAATTGATAGTATTAGTTTGTCTGCGCATGTAGGCTTTCCAAGCATCTGAACCTGATTCTCTGCCGCCGCCGGTTTCTTTTTCACCGCCGAAAGCTCCGCCAATTTCCGCACCTGAGGTTCCAATGTTCACATTTGCAATTCCGCAATCAGAACCCGAACATGAAAGAAATTCTTCGGCTTCTCTTAAATTGTTTGTA
>Ga0208977_1001395_pt1 | contig 12142 bp, 26 predicted proteins | sample RifOxyA2_FD_184030 | JGI IMG/M metagenome (GOLD analysis project Ga0208977, IMG submission 184030) | Groundwater microbial communities from Rifle, Colorado - Rifle Oxygen_injection A2 (SPAdes) | ecosystem: Environmental > Aquatic > Deep subsurface > Groundwater | place: Rifle, Colorado, United...
TATTCCTACTCCCCGGAGTAGTATAGTTTAGCCTGGCCTATTCCCCTTATGTTAGTTTAATTTTATTTTATTTTAAAAAATTTCTCCGGGATCCATATGTATTATATAAGAGAATTCATCAAAGGTCGCTCTGAAAAGCTTTAAAGTGTGTAGTAAGGCTTTGTATTGATTAGTACATCTTAACCTTTAGCACCCTGTATCGACCTAACACTATATGGCCTGTGCTTATTACTAGTATATGCACTGCAATGTTATACTTAAATGCTACGCATTTAAGGCAGTGCTAGTATTTATACTTTACTATACAGCACAGGCCTAGTTAGGTCAATAACGATTATGGTAGCTGTGGGTTAGGTCAATATTGACTATTACAAAGCCGAATTAAGCCTTAATTAGCTCTTCTAGAGCATATTTGAATAACGGATAACTACTTATATTTTAATTCTTTGGATCCGGGGGGGTTTGGAAGAGAAAAGAATTTATACTATATGGGGGGTTTGGAAAGGCAAAACTGTTTTACTCCCCGGGGGGTTTGGAATATGGGCAGTGTCAAATCAAATTTACACCATGTATTAAACCGGATAACTCAATAACGATTTTACTAGACGGGTAGAAAGTTCCACAGGAAATATAGGTTAGTTTAGCGTTTCCTGTGGAACTTTAGGCTTATTCAATCTATCGAGGATAAAAATATTCTTTTCTCCATAGGAAACGAGGGTATCTTTACCCACGCTTCTTACGAAATTTAAACAAAAACTATCGAGGACAAACATGATTTTCCACAGGAAATCAGTTTATTAATCTGTTATTTTCCATTCAAACCAGCCTTCTGTAATTTGTTTAAAAACTTCTTTATCCATCCTACAAAAGACCAAATCAGCTCCTCTCAAATTAGCTTCACTCAAATTAGCTCCTCTCAAATTAGCTTCACTCAAATCAGCTCCACTCAAATCAGCTCCTCTCAAATTAGCTTCACTCAAATTAGCTCCTCTCAAATTAGCTTCACTCAAATCAGCTCCACTCAAATCAGCTCCAATCAAATTAGCTCCAATCAAATTAGCTCCACTCAAATCAGCTCCACTCAAATTAGCTCCACTCAAATCAGCTCTACTCAACTTAGCTCCACTCAAATCAGCTCTACTCAATGTTTCAGAGTTAATCTCTTTTAAGACTTTTTCAGTATATTTATGTTTTATTTGTATCATTTTGTTACCTGTATTGGCTTCTTAGGCATATTTAGACTTGCATTCAATCCCTTAGCTTCACAAACAAATAAGCTATTCTTTCCTTTCATGGTCCCAAATTCAATAGGCTTAACTTCGAAGCTCCATTTACTATGCTCCCACTTAGAATAGTCTCGTCCTAGCTTGTTTACTATGGTTCTAAGGCTAGTCATGTTAGGATAGTAGCTAACTATTGCTCCATCTGATAGCTCAACCTTTAATTTAGTTTTCTTAATTAGCTTAGACTTGTCTTTAAAGTCTTCTAAAAGCTCATCTTCTGCGTGTAGAATCTCAAACGCTGTATCTTCTAATTTAACTACCTCATCTGCTGAGATAGGAAATCCATCAAAAAAATCTTTATCTTGTTCTGTCATTTTGTTTTATCCTTTGCCTATGCCTTTCGGCTTGGCGATTTAGTTATTATGATTTTAATTCTGTTGGAAACTTAACTAGCATTAAGTTATTCAGCTGTTCTATTGTTTCAAGAACAACACTCATGCTGTTAGTCTTATCTAATATCTTGATCTCCCAATTATATCCACGTGTATTTTTTATCAATTTTATATATTGGACTTGTTCTTGTATGTTTGGTTGTATTTGTTCTGTCATTTTTTCATGAGCTTTCTTTGTTTATCTAAAACTAATTCGCCAAATATTCGAAGAATCTGTTTCTCTTCTTCATCTTTTATACCAATTTCTTTTAATGTGTCTTCAATTGCCTTATATCTTGTTATCATATTTTTACCCTAATTATTCTTATGTGTGCTGGTAATTTATTTTGTTTGTTCTCCTTTCAAATCTTCTTCTGTGATATTGAACCTGTTTTTCCATCTCTCTATTAATAAAAATAATAAACCCCTTTGACTTAAAGAATTAAGATTATAATCTTCTGGTAGTTCTCTATCTTTTTTTATCCACTTAATCGCTTCGGCTCTTAATACTTTTTTTGAAATAACAACGCAATTCCCTAAATCTAAACTTTTAATATCTTTTAATGTTTTTAGTTCTGTCATTTTGTTTGTTCTCCTTTCAAATCTTCTTCTGGAATATTAAAAAAATCCATAAATGAAATAGCTGTATGTCTGCACTTATCACAACCACATTTATATGCCTGTTCTATCCACTTAATCGCTTCGGCTCTTAATGTTGTATCTGAATAAAGTTTATTAGAAGAATTATCAAGTTCTAAAATATTTATTTCATAATCAATATCTTTTAATGTTTTTAGTTCTGTCATGTTGTCACCGTCCATATTGTATTTGCTTTTAATAGATCCTTTATTGCCCTATCTAGATAGTTAGAAAAATATTCATTCCTCTCTTTAGGTATTGTTCTTTTAAGTCTAGATAATGTAGATTTCTTTAGTCTGATTAATTTTGTTTTTCTCATGGTTACAGATGGTTACACTAGTATATAAATGTTTCTAAGTAGCTTGTGTTTGAGCTGTAAGAATTCCATTAACAAAAGTCATCGAGCCCTGAGCACCACCCGGGGTTAATTGTGCTGTCGTTATCGTTGCAGAAATACCCGCTGTCCCATTAACAGAAAAGCTTTGACCATCAATATTTTGAGCTTCAAAATCGTCATCTGTTTTTAGTATGTCCGTTCCACCCTTGTAAAGATTAACATCTGCGTTGGTATCTTTATCTCCACCAAATAAAAGTTTATCAGTCCCTCTTATTCTTGTATCTCCGTCTCCTATGTCTAACTTATATCTTGGTCTAGCATATGTTCCATAGTAAGGCGTTGTTAATTGTCCGGCTTTACCTATCCAAAGTTTGTCGTGTAGAATCCTAAAATTAACATTAGTTGCTGAGCCATCTTCATTATATCCGTCATCTGTCCAAAACAATAAATCATTAGCGTCCGGACCACCGGTATAATCATTATAATGAGCCCACAAAGTCCCACCAAAATAAACCTGTTTTAATGGCTCGTCAGTGTATCCTGTATATCCTGTATCCCAATCGTAACCACAGAATAAAACAAAAGGCTCGTTATCTAAATCCCCTCTTGTAGAAAATACACCCGCCCCTCTACCGTATCCATCATTATAACCATCATAAACTGCACCTATTCCGAAACCATCCGTAATTCCATATGCAGTGACTAAAGCATTTGTTCCTAATTTTGCAATATCTATGTTTGAATTTCCTTTTAGATTAACATCTAGCTCCCAGTTAAAAGTTCCAGTAGTTCCATCTATCCCACCAAATAAAGTCCCGTAACCATTATTATAAAATTGCATTCCTCCAGTATATCCTACTGGGTCATAAACAGTATTGGGTATGCTCATCCATGTAGTTTGGTCGTAAGTTGAGCCTCCAGTATCATAAGGCCATAACCAATCATAATGAACCGGCACTTCTCCGTTTGAATTTGTAACTCTAAAACCCCCATCTTGCATTAAAACAAATTTAGTTCCTGCACTTGTAATCGTTGAAGAATAAACAGCATTTGCAGAAAGAAAATTTCCACCAAGATAAACATCTCCAGTAGCCCCATTATAGGGTACATATCCACTTAAATCAATAGAAGCGAAAACATCGTCTACATACTCTTTGTTTGCGATGTCCTTATCTGCGGTTGGTACTTTCTCGATGGTCCCCTCTTTTGTAGCAACATTCTTTCTAACTGCGAAGTCATCAAGAATACCTGCACTATGAGGCACATCTACAAATTTAGATTTAGAATTATCTTTCTTTGGAATTAAAGGATTAACCATGGTTTAAAATAAACTTAGAAGTATAAATATTTTTCTAATTAAGCTGCTGCTCGAACATACTTAATAACTGCAAAACTAGAACCTCCAGTTGGAACTAAATCATGATGGTCTGTTGCTAATGCGTCGTTTCCTGCGTCCATTGCTGCAACGGCTAATGCTAATGAAGCATAAACGCCTACGATTGTAACTGTTAAATCTCCTAGTGCCATTTTAAGCGGAAGTCACATCCTCCCATGATGCTGCTCCTGCAGCTGCGGTTATACAAACAGAAAGTTTTCCTTTTGTTACATCAAAAACTAAGGTTCCAACCTCTGCGATTAAAGTATCAATAACAGCGGTAGTTAACTTAGGAATGATTAAAGCTCTAGGATTAAGAATTTCTTCCATCTTATCACGCCCTTGTATTTGTAATTTTACAAATACCGTTAGGTGCTTGAACTTGAATACAACCTCTTTCCCATGCTCTGATGGTTGTTGATTTTCCAGGGTCATCGATTGTTATACTCTGAAGTGCTTGAGCTTGTTTCCAAACTAAAGACTCTCCTTTGTGAACAACAAATGCTGTATCTGCAGTGATTGTTTCAGAAATCATGATTTTTAATCCGACTAATTCATTAACTACTCCATTCTCTACAACTGAGACTGATTTGAATGTTGGGTGGTTTAATATTTTAGTATTTGAAATTACATTAGTATAATCTGTCCCATTAAGAATTAAGTATCCATTTCCATCTAAAGCGTTTATTCCATCTGCTCTTAACATTTGTATTGAGTCTAGAATATCCTTGACAGGATTTCTATTGGCCTCTGTTGCTGAATTCCATTCGTTGCCTGCTGTAATTGCAACGGTATTTCCGAAGCTTGCTGCCATTGCTGCTTCGATAACTGTATCGATTTGATAATTAATTTTTCTTGCCATTCTAAGAATATGTCTTTGAAGCATTGGGACTGTTGCTGCTTGCTGCATTTCTAAAGAGATTATTGATTCGTCTCCGTATTTTAGAATTACTGAGCTAACCTTTGTTTCCGTTACTTGAACGAATGGGAAAGGTGCCATTTGGGGGATTCCGGCTATTGAGGAATAAGTACCTCCGCCTGTTGAGTCGTCATTGGTTTCTCTGAAATATGATTCTGTCCATGAGTCTGATGTGTCTATTGTACATAATGTTTTAAGAACTGCCATCTCTTTACTGACTGCTTTAACTGCTGAGTCAATATATTCTTTTCTTAAGTCTGCCTCTCTCCATGTATCTGCCATTTTAGATTACAACCCCCACTTCTACGATTGCTGTTCCACCACCACCACCTAAAGTATTTAATATTTTTCCTACAACTTCTCCTGACATTAAGTCAGCTTGAAGAGCTGCTCTAACTGCGTCTGCTCCACCAATAGAAACTAATCCTCCGACTGTAATTGCTGCTGCGGTTGAAGTTATTGACCATCGTCCATTCATTGCTACAGTTACTTCTGTTATTCCGTCAGAAGCTGTTTTTTCTTCCCATAAAATACCTGCGAATGGATCATTATCTGCTGAAGAAGCTATTGCTGTATTATTATCTGTTAATTTTAGAATTGTCCCGATTGGAATTGCCGTCGCATTTGCTACTGTTCGTCTTGCGAATCGAGTAGGTGTTTCAATGCATGTTGCGACTGTCATGATTATTCTAGAAACAACTTATATTTAAATGTTTCGTTTATTGGGGAATTAAGCCTTAATTCGACATTCTAGCCAACACCCGTAGGAATATCTTTTATTTCTACGATGTCGTCGGGTAGAGCAGAAATTTTCTTTTTATAACATTCGACAGAATACTCTATCTCTTCGATGTCTTGCTTCATTTTCTCCAACTCTTCAAATTTCTTTTTTAAAAGATTCTCTAAAAGTTCTAAAGAATCAGTCCAGTGTTTTTTATCCATGTTTACGAATTGCCCTCTCGATTTCTGATCCTTTGAAAAACTCTAAAGCTCCATCTTTTTTTATATCGGACTCTGTTCTTTGAGGTTGCATTTGTCCCGCGTCGGTTCTACCGCCTAGAAGTGCATTTGCTCTGATTCGTTGTTCCTCTTTTATTAAAGCCTCTTTTCTATCGTTTTGAGCTTTTAATTCAGCGACGACTTTCTCTGTTCTATCTAAGAGCGTTTCCTCTGTTTGTGGTTGTGTTGGTTGTTCCATTTTATTTATTCCAGTGTAATAACCAGTTTCTAGCTCCTTCTAAAACAGGTATTAAAAACAAGAACATAGCATTGTCAGTAAAGTATACAGCCAAAGAGGCTAAAATTACTTCTCCTGTTGCAATACCGACTTTCATTAAAGTCTTTTTCCAGTCATATGTTGATTTTACCATTATAAAATTTTAGGGAGTACAAATTGAAGAGCTATAACGATACCCATTCCAGTATAAACTATTTTAATAAGATTATCCACTTTTTGCTCTAATTCATTATGAGCTATTAAAAACTCTGTTCTTGTTAAATATTCTTTCATAGTCCGTAGTTTGAAATTATAGATTTAGCTTCTGCTTTTGTTCTTAAATCTCCAATCATTTTTCTTTTTTGCATTATTGCTGTTTGTAAATCTGCTCCTTGATTTTTCCAATATCCAGCATTTAAAAAACCGTAGTATTTAGCTTCGTCTTCCATAGCTGATAAAGAATCCTCTGCTGTTCTTAAATATTGGTTTACTATAATTGGGTCATTTCCCTCTTTTATTTCTTTGTCAATCATTCCAATCCATGTATTTGTAACATCTTCAGCATTATTAAAATCAGCATTAGTTCCCTTAGCATGAGTAAAAGAAACTAAACCTTTAATAAATCTTTGTCCAATATTCATTGAAGAGGCAAAAACCCCGCTTTTTTTAGTTTCTGCTTGTGTTGATAAAACAAAATTGCTTAAATCTTCTGCAAATTTCTCTCCTGTAATTGCTTTTAAATTATTATCAATAAAATCCCTAACCCTCAAATCTACGGGGTCAGCGTAAGTTTCTAATTTATTATAAGGAAGTAATGAGTCTGTTTCTTGTGTAGGCAGACCACCTGTTGTATCTTGTGTTGGTATTTCCCCTGTTTGCCCAATAGGTTGCGTCCCTATTGCTTGTTCTTGTCCAACAGGCGATTCAGTTTTTTCATATTTCTTTAATGCCTCTTGCTGAGCTATTGCCACATCATTTTGTCTAGCTATCTCATAAGCATTTGCTTCTCCCTCTGCTTTAATATCTTGTGCTTCTTGAGTCTCTCTTAATTGGTCTAAAGCTGGAGAAGTCCCAGGAGCTATCTTACCCTTATTTCCTTTTGCAGCCATAACAGCTAAATTATAATCTTTCTCTTCCATCTTTTGCCCTTGAAAATAATAATCAGGCTTAATCGTGTTTGCTTCTCTAAATGTTTCTTTTTCCTTATCTGATTGAATCTTTTTATCTACGCCCTCTGAAAAGGATTTTAATGATTTCCCCCCAGTGTTTGCATGACCCTTATATCTACCACCATAAACAGTTCCCATTATCTACCCACCCCCGCTGTTGTATCTGAAGCCTGAGGCATCATTCCCCCATCTTTTGCAGTATCTTGCTGTAATCCTACACCCATTGTCTCAGGCGGAATTAAATCAATATGGATAAAAAGTTGATTCCAAATCTGACTTTCTAAAAAGTTCTGTTCGTTTTGACAAATCTGTTCGAATGAATAATAAATTGTTTTACTTTCGGATTCTGTAGAATTTCCACCAGCTCCTGGGACAATTTGAGGTAATTGAATTGTTCTATAAAATCTATTTCTTAACTCATCTCTCCATGCAAAGATATTAGCTGAAACAACCAATTCTACAACTTCATGAGTTACGGTATCATCATCATCTGGAATACACATGTCAACCCCAATTTTTCTCGCTTCTAAAACATTAGATTTGAATACCGCTATCTTTGTTGGGTCATCTGTCTTAAGTTTCCAGATAATAAAAGGCATTGCTTGGTTACGCATGATTTGTTGGACTAATTTGAAGTTTTCAGCATCAGCCAAAATTGTTTCCTTAAGCACAGAAATATCGCTGATTCCATGAATTTGGTCGCACATTCGATTATTACATAAATGGAATATGTCCTTAGGTTCAAACTTCTTTATATTTCCATCGGCTTGATGATAATCATATCTTTTAATTAACCCGTCCTTTCCTGTTATTATTTCCATTCTTTCGGGATTTAAAGGTTTAAGATTTAAAAGAATATTTGTCTCTTCGTCTCGAATAATTTCTGCGAAACTGTCTCCGAAAACCTTTCTGCAAACTTCCATGTTAAAAAGAATATCCCTGAATGAATCCTTACCCCAACCTGAAATATGTTCTAAAATTACGGTTGTTCTTGTATCTGCTTTCCAACCCTTACCAACATTAAAGATAGCCTTCATTAATAACGCACTCTTTAAATCGGGTACCGAATTAAAAAAGCCCCATTGCTCAGAAGCGTTACTATTCATCCACTTGGTTTCATCTAAGCTGGATGTTGTAGAGTCAACACTCATTGAATTGATGGTTGTCGCTGTTAAGGCGGTTCCTATTTGTGTGTTACTTAAGTTTATTCCCGGCATTTTATTATTTTTGTAATTTGAAAGGAAGCATGATAAATAAATCAGTCCCTACAGTTCGACCTACAATATCAACGAATGTTTTTAAACTTGCTGGGTCATGATATAAATCAAAATCGTCTTCGCAATTTGAAACTATTTCTAATCTTATTCGGTCACCGACTGCGAAAGCTTTCTCGGTAGTTGTTATTTGAACATAATCCCGCACATACCATGATCCATCTCCTGTAGTTGCTTTAGATGTTGCTGTCCCTAAAGATGTTTCAACCCCTGCGGGTGTGACATGATAAATAGTGTATGCAAGAGTGTTGTTGTTTGAATCGGCTAATAAATGTTTAGTTGCTTGAACAAAAGCAGTAGAAGTAGCTAAAACCATAGGAATTTGAAAAGTCAAATCAAAATTTATTTCAGTTATTCCAGCTCCAACATTAAATTCAGTCCCATATCCATAACAACCCGAAGTACCTACTGCAACCGCCCCTAGTGTTGGAGCATCTAAAACTTGTGTTGTTAAATAATATCCTGAACCGGTTACCTGTGTTGCATAAATCCCGTAAAATTTAAGATAACCAGCATTATTAACATAATCTATCCAATCGAAATTGATATTAACAGCCGAATGTCTTCGAAACTTCAAAGGTACGCCAATTTGTTCGTTAATTTGTGAAGGCATTTTTACGCACTCTCTATATAGTCTCTACATTTAATTAGCATGGCTATATCCATATCGAAAGAACTCCAAAGAACATCTATAAGAAGTGAGGCAGCTTCGAGAGAAGTATATCCACTAGTTTGAAAAGGTACTATAAATTTAGAGACGAAATTACTTTCTGCGTCCGCAAGAATTCCTTTAACATCGGCATTTAAAGAAGCGTATTTGTCACTCCAATTATATCTTGTTGCCGTATTGATATAAGCTTCAGCTTGTAAGCATAAGGCGTTAATTCTTGCTTCTGTAATAAGAACAGAATAGTTAGCTCCCGCTTTTACTAATATTTCATCTGAAGTTGCAAAGATTCCAGTGTGAGCCATTAAGTATTTCTCCTTATCGCAAGTGCGAGATTTTCCATTAGTTGAAATTTAATTGCGTCAATAACAAACATCTCTACCTCTATCATTTTTTGAGTTACGGGGTCAAAGAAACTTCTAATACACTTGGTCGTATATGCGTCAATTGCCATGTTTTTTAAATGTTAGTGAATTATTTAAATTTATCTATCAGTAAGAACAATACAAATCTAAAGCATTGTCTTGTTTTGCGAGCCATAAACTACGAGTTAATCCTTCTGCGATATGAGTATCTTTGCCCCAAATCTCCCATTTACCATCTTCATTACTAATTTGAACAGAAGCTAAAGAGTCTTTAATTTCTTTATCATCTAAAAGTTTTAATTCTCCTTTCTCCATTAAATTTAATAAATTAAAGTACATATCTGTTTTTAAAATCTTTTTATGTTGTTTATCATCTTTGTCTAATGGTCTCGACGCATTATTAAGAGCTATTGTTTTTGTTCTTGTTTTTGTGTTATTCAATAAGTCTGAAAACACACCCCAACCAACCCCACCGTCATCAACACCAATTCTACGAACATGAAATTTACTAAATAATTCTATTGCAGTGTTTACAGTCTCGTGAACATATTTTTTAGTAGTTGTGATATTCTCAATTTGTCTAATTGAAGTTTTATGAATTTTATCCACAACCTCAAAAGTATTCAAATCCTTACCCATACCTGCACAATCAATTCCCATGTAAGTTTTACCTCTAATAATCCCATCACGCTTAAGAATACAAACTTTAGAGATTAACTCATCAGAAAACATTCTTTTCAAATCTTCTAAGAACAAACCTAAGTACTCTTGCCCAAATTGGAGTTCTGTCATCTCGTTCTTTTCTTGTTCTAATAATTCAAGAGCTTCTTTTCTTTGTTTTTCAGTCCAATTCACACTAATCGGTCTTTCATTGATTACATCAACCGTAGTTTTATAGAAAACTGTCCAAATTCCATTTTTATTTTCATATGCTTTATAAAAATAGCCTTGTTTTCCAAAAGGTGTACTATCCATCCATAATTCCCCGCCCGTAGTTAAAAGCATGGCTTTTGAGGCTTCAAATGCAAACTCTGGAATCCTGGAACCCTCATTTATCCATAAAACCCCTTTTGTGAATCCTCTGATAGAAGCTCCCGTCGTACCAATAGCCTTACTAATGATAGAAGAACCGTTTTTTAAAAGAATTTTCCCCTTAGTTGTATCTTGTAGCTTTCTTGATAATAATTGTTTGTAATCGTGCTCTAAGAATTGTAAAACCATCATAATAACATGCTGAGCTTGTTCTTCGGTAATCGAAACAACCATAATCTCTTCATGAGGGTTGTTTGCTAATCTATCAGAGGCTTTTTTAGCTAAAACAGTCGTTCCACCAATTTGTCTACCCTTACAAATTAAAATCCTTTTAGACTTACATTCTAAAACTTCCTCTTGCCACTTATCAAACAACATTGAAAGAAACCTCAAACACCCCATTTAGTTCTTTTAGTTCGTTTAATAGCTCTTGAGTCTTCTTATCTGAGAAATCATTAGGCTTACACTGAATAAACTCAATTCGTCTTAGAAGTAAGTTAATTATAACTACATCGACTTTTGAGTGAGAACCCGCTGATCTAAAAGCTATCAAACCCTTAGCTCGTGCTTCGTTGACTATCGCTCTCTCTTTTCTCACACCCTTTAGATAATTCTTGTTTGGCATTTTTCAGTCTCTTTATTTTATTAAGTCTAGATTTCAATTCTTTATAAGCGTCTAGTTTAATTTCCATCTCTAAGCATTTTCTCCTGGCATGATTTTTTAAGGCATACACCGTTTATAATTGTTGCACATTTACAAATAGGGCAATATTCTAACTCTTTCTTTGGTAGAACACCTATACCTATAAGTTTTACCATTTTAACTCATCCTAGTTATAACCCTTATCAGCCATACCTTTTTTAATTTTTTCTATGTAAGCTCTATCTTCTTCAATTTCTACTTCTGTAGCTACACCCCCATGATGTTTTATAATTAAATTTCTTATTCGTTCTTCTTCTTGCTTGAAATTCAAAACAGTCTTTTCTTTTTCTTCTTTATTTTCTTCAACTTTGTTTAAAGTTTCTTTTAATACTTCAATTTGTTTTTCAGTTTCCATTTTTTAGATCCTCCAATCTTTTTTCATATTCTTTTTTTAATTCAAGTTCTGCTATCTTTGCTTTTATTTCTTCTTGTGACATTTTACTCATCTTTGTTTTTTCAAAATATTCTCTTAGAAGAGTATCTATAAACTCCGATCTTCTTTCTATCTTTATTAACTCTACATACAAATCATCTTTTATTGAAAAACATACTCCTGGCATTTTTTTCTCCTATACTATACTATACTATACTATACTATACTATAATATTATTTATTATTATTTATTATTATTATCTAAGTTTAAATACTTTTTCTTTTTCTTTTCCATAAGAAGTATAGGTTATTTTATCATTGATAGAATTTACCGTCGATAGATTTAGTTTATCGTCGATAGAAGTTCCATAAGAAACATAGGTTAAGCTCAATTTCCTATGGAAAACTTAAATTTTTGA
>Ga0208977_1001397_pt1 | contig 12114 bp, 10 predicted proteins | sample RifOxyA2_FD_184030 | JGI IMG/M metagenome (GOLD analysis project Ga0208977, IMG submission 184030) | Groundwater microbial communities from Rifle, Colorado - Rifle Oxygen_injection A2 (SPAdes) | ecosystem: Environmental > Aquatic > Deep subsurface > Groundwater | place: Rifle, Colorado, United...
AACTGAATTGGGAGATTTCCTTCAAGCACTGGATGGATTATTGCCGAACTTTGTATTTCTGTTGTCAGCAACTAATGATAAAGGCTTGGTTGATAAAGCTGCATCCCGGCCTGGAAGATTTGATATGATACTCGATATTGCAGAGATTGAGCCAAAGAACTATTTATCTTTAGTTAAAAGAGAAACCTGTGATGAAAGGATAATATCCCTTTTTGATGAAGATACTCTACTTTATTTAAAAGATAGAAGAGTTACGGGAGCTTTTATTGTTAGTTTATTAAAACAAATCAAAAGCTCCATTATGTTGAATGGTGAAATATCTTGTGAGGAATTTTCCGAATATTTAAATCTATGCTATCGAGGTTTCTATTCAATAAATGATGATAATTTTAATAATGTTGTTGGGTTTGGAACATGAATTAATGTTTGTAGCTTTAAATAGAGTTATTATACTTAAGTAAAATTCAGTCAATGGCACACAGATGACACTGATTAAACAGATAACTGCAGATTTAAAATCAGCGTAAATCAGTCGCATCTGTGTCATCAGCGTTCTATTGATTTTTTTCAACTGGCTTCTTGCCGATAAACCAAATTAAAATTAACTTTCCTCTGAAATTCCTCTCAATAAGAGTGTTATTGTGAAAATATTTTTGATCACCTTATTAATCTTTTTCATTGCTGCTACAATCTTTGCTCAATCGGATACGGCGTTAGTTTTATCCGAAATAATGTTCAATCCGCAATCGGGAAATAATGAGTTCATCGAAATCTACAACCGCAGCGAAACACAAAGCTTTGACTTGGCTAACCACAAAATAATTTATTACACATCGAACGCTGATCTAATTACCTCAGCAGGATTTGGAACTGTACTTCCGCCAAAATCTTATGCTGTTATCTTCGAAGGTGATTATGATTTTGCAGCGGGAATTTATAATTCAATAATTCCTGCCAATACACTTAAGCTTAAAATTTCCGATAACTCATTCGGTGCTTCCGGAATGGCAAATACAACTGATAGACCTGTGTTATTTGTAAATGCAGCAGATGATACACTCGACCGTCACACTTATTCGGCTAACAATTCTACTGGTTTTTCTGAAGAAAAGATAATTATAAATCGTGACAGCCTTTCAATTAACTGGGCAAATTCGCAGGTGTTTAATGGAACACCTGGATTCAGAAATTCCGTTACTCCGCTAAACTATGATTTAAAGATTAAGAGTCTGACAATCTCCCCGCAAATTCCAATTCAAGGACAGGACGTGCAAATCTTCACTTCAGTGATAAATGACGGATATTTTTCTGCTGCTTCATACACCATCGAAATTTTTAACGATGCAAATTTTGATTCCCTAGGAAACGTGTCAGAAATCATATATTCTCAAACATTTTCTAATTTATCTCCCCGTGATTCAATATCGGTTAGCACAACTATGCCTTCAATAACTCCAGGAAATTATCAAATAATTTCAACAGTAACTTTTAATTTTGATGAGGATACAACAAACGACAAAAAGATTTTAAGATTCACAGTTCATCCTCCGGGAAATAATTATAATGATTTGGTAATTAATGAAATTATGTACGCACCATCAACCGGCGAACCGGAATGGGTGGAGTTATACAATAGAAGCGGCGAACCGATAAATCTCAAGAAATGGAAGCTTGGTGATAATACAACTTTAACAACTATCACCAACAACGATGCATTTATTCAACCGTTTTCTTTCTTTGTGTTAAGCAGGGATTCTTCGATAACATTTTTTTTCCCCAACATTATAAATTTTATTGTATTCAATTTACCTGCTTTAAATAACACCGGCGATGCGGTTGTGTTGAAAGATTCTCTCTCGGTTTTAATAGACAGCGTAACTTATGCACCTGATTGGGGAGGAAGTTTAGGAGGCAAATCGCTCGAAAGAATTTCTACAAACACATCAAGCACGGTGAAAGAAAATTGGGGAACTTCGCAAAGCATATTTAATGCTACCCCGGGATATATTAATTCACTTACACCGAAAGCTAATGACCTAAAGATTTTTTCATTCAGCAGCATTAAGGATTTTTTCATTATTGGTGAACAAGCTGAATTTAAAATTGAAATTCAGAATAAAGGATTGAATTCATCATCAAACTATCTCGTAAATATTTTTAACGATGTTAATAAAGATTCCGTTTCTCAGATCAGCGAGCTTATTGGACAAGTAAACCGAACTTCTCTTGCTTCAGGTGACAGTTATCAACTAACTTTTTCAACAACAAATTTTATTCAAGGGAAAAATTATTTTATCGCAAAGCTTGAAGTCACGCCTGACGATGATACAACTAATAATATTTCATTTACAGACTTTACAGGTGTTTCCGTCAACGAGATCAGAAATGATATCGTGATAAATGAATTCATGTATGCCCCAACTTCTCCTGAACCTGAATGGATAGAAATCTATAACCGCAGCAGCAAGATAATTGATCTTAAGAATTATAAAATTGCCGACAACTCGGATTCAATTCTTGTCGTTAAGAACTCGACAATTCTTAATCCCGGAGAATATCTCGTTATCGCTTCCGACACTACCTTGAGGAGATACTACAATGTTCTATCTCCAATCGTCTCTACAATTATTCCTTCTTTAAATAATACTAGTGATAAATTAATTTTACTCGATTCGCTAAGTAGAACAATTGATTCTCTTCAGTATTTTTCTTCGTGGGGAGGAAGCAGCGGCAAGTCGCTTGAAAGAATTAGTACAGAACAATCTTTATCGGATTCATCTAATTGGAAAACCACTCAATCAAAGTACAAAGCAACCCCAGGATACATTAACTCTATTTCCCAAAAAGATTTTGATATTCAAGTCACTGATATCGTTTTCATTCCAGAGTTTCCATTCTTTGGTGATAACGTTTCTGTTTTTGCTAAAGTTAAAAACATAGGAACAAGCACCGCTAATTTCAACTTAAAACTTTGGGAAGATACCGATCTCGATTCGCTGCCAAATACTCTTATTTCATCGCTTGATGGACTCAATCTTCTTCCGGGTGATTCTGTGAATGCCCAATTCGGTCTTTTAATTAGCAATCTGCAAAGCGAAAAAGGATTTTTTATAATTGCTGATTTCACTCAAGACCAGGACACAAGTAACAACTACTTTTATAAAAGGATTTCTCCCGGTTATCCTCCGAACACAGTTCTGGTAAATGAGATTATGTATACACCAATTAACAGTGAACCGGAATGGATTGAAATATTCAATAACTCAACTGATACGATTAATCTTAAGAATTGGAGTGTGACTGATATACTTACAACTCCAGCATCTGCCAAAGTTGCTGGGGATATTTTTATTTCTCCAAAATCATTTTTGGTTTTAGCAAAAGACACAACGCTTCACTTTTTTCATCGGCTAATTCCATCTAAGGTCATTAAACTAAATCTTCCCAATCTTAATAATGATATTGATGGTGTTGTGCTCAAAGATAATCGTGGAATGACAATTGATTCCGTAAAATACTTTAGCGATTGGGGCGGAACAGGCGGCAAATCACTTGAAAGAATTTCGCTTACATCACCGTCTAATTTATCAGGAAATTGGAGCTCATCAACAGATATTGAATTAAGCACACCGGGAAGAATAAATAGTATTACTCCCAAACAATTTGATTTATACGTTGCGGAGATTTCTTTCAGTCCGAGATTTCCTGTCAATGGAGATAACGTTTTAATTAATGTAAAGGTTAAGAACAACGGCTCATCGGCTGCAAATAACTTTTCGATTGAATTTTGGATTGATACAGATTCAAATCTTATTGTTGATCTGCTTTTATCAAAGACTGATGGATTAAATTTGGGTTCGGCTGATTCTTCCATTTTTACTTCTGCAGCTTCAATTAATAATCTCAATTCAAAAATTTTGACTGCTGTTAGAATTATTTTCACTCCTGACGAAGACACACTGAATAACTATGCCGAAAAATTTGTTGAGCCAGGATTTCCGGAACAATCAATCATCGTCAATGAAGTAATGTACGCCCCAGCCAATAGCGAACCGGAGTGGATTGAGCTTGTAAATATTTCAAACAAAACAATTGATATTAATAATTGGTCTGTTAGTGATATGCTTACCACTCCGACAAAAGCTTTTATTACCAGCTCAAGTTTAGAAATTCAGCCAGGTGAATATTTCGTTTTGACCCGTGACACTTCATTTTACAATTTTCATTCGCCGATTGATTACAAAGTGAAAATTGTGAACTTCGGAACCCTTGGCAACACTGAAGATGGAATAATGATTTACGATTTTCGCAACGGAATTATTGACAGCTTTTTCTATAAATCGTCTTTTGGTGGAAACAACGGATATTCACTTGAAAGAATTTCGCTTTCACAAGCGACAAACGATAGCAGCAATTGGATTACTTCTTTGAGTTATAATCGAAGCACACCCGGTCAACAGAACTCAATTTTTAACATTCCATTTTATACGAAGAATGATTTGGTAATTAACGAAATCATGTTCGATCCCGACATTGACAACAGCGAGTTCATAGAATTTCTGAATTTGTCTTCTGATTCCATAAATATTGGCGGCTGGCATATAAAGGATGAAAATGAAAATGCAAGCATGCTTTCTGAAACGAGCTTAACTCTTCCGCCAAATCAATACTTTCTTTTTATTGCTGATTCAATAACGGTAAGAAAATACAATCTGCAAACTTATCCTTACAAATCTGTACTAGATAAATCGAGTCTTGGTTTAGTAAATACAGGAGAACTAATTCTACTCAAAGATGCAAGGGGAAATACAATCGATTCGGTTTGGTATTCCGATAAATGGCACAATAAAAATTTTGTTACTACAAAAAACATTTCGGTTGAAAGAATCAATCCACAATTAAATGGAAATGATTCAAAAAACTGGAGCAGCAGCGTAAATTCGAATGGTGCAACACCGGCTAATCAAAACAGCATTTTTACCGATAACCAAAATCGTTCAAATAACATTTCTGTTTCTCCAAATCCTTTTTCACCGGATAACGATGGATTCGAAGATTTTACAATCATAAATTACACTCTCGGTCAACAGACCTCGCAGGTAAGAATTAAAATTTATGACAGCAAAGGGAGATTGGTAAGAACAGTAAGCAACAACCAGCCAAGCGGTTTATCCGGTTCAGTCGTGTTCGATGGAATTGGTGACGATGGTGCAGCTTTACGAATTGGTATCTACATAGTTTTCCTCGAAACGTTGAATGAAACTGAAGGAGTGGTGGAAACTCTAAAAACAACTGTCGTGGTAGCGAGGAAGTTATAAAATCAAGAGTAAAACAATGATTTCTAAATCAAATTCCCAGTTAACTCCCGGTTTCGGAAATAAAAAATTCCAGCAAATACTGTTAACTATCTTTGTGTTATTCTGGGCAGTATTTGCAATCTCTCCGCTCTACAGACCGGAATGGTGGCTTGAGAATTATCTCGTATTTGCATTCATTTTGTTTCTTGTTTTATCTTACAAAAAACTGCAGCTATCAGATTTATCATATTTACTAATCACAATATTTCTACTGCTTCACACAATTGGAGCGCACTATGGTTATTCAAGTGTGTCGATAGGTTTTACAATTAGAGATGTATTTGGATTGATAAGAAATCCTTATGACAGAATTGTTCACTTTCTTTTCGGTTTTCTCTTTGCTTATCCCATTTACGAATCATTAAAGAGATACAGCAATCTGAAAGGTGTTTGGCTATACATACTTCCGATTAATTTTATAATCAGCTTAAGTGCAATTTATGAGATAATAGAAGCTGCTGTTGCATGGACATTTCCGCCTGAGCAATACAATCCTTTCGTAGGACTGCAAGGCGATATTTGGGACGGTTATAAGGACATGCTGCTTGTGTCAACCGGCGGAATAATACACATATTAATAATTTGGCTTACTGATAAACTGAGAAAAAATTAATCATGCCTTACATTAAAGTAGATAGCAGCATTTTCCTTTCTCAGATGCGAACAAAGGATATTAAGCAGCTTGTAAAATATTTGAATGATAAGGCAATCTTTAACAACACACTAACTATTCCATTCCCTTTTACTGCGAAAGACGGAGAATTTTTTATAAATCTTTGTGAGAAGAAAAGAAAGAAATACGGCAGGCTTACCAATTGGGCAATTCGTGATAAAAATAAAAGATTGATCGGCGGATGCGGATTTCAAATGAAGTACAGGCGCAATTCAAAGAAAGATGAAATCGGATATTGGATTGCAAGACCATTCTGGAATAAAGGGATAATAACAAAAGTAGTAAATAAACTTTCCGAAATTGGTTTTAAAAAATTTGGTTTGAAGAGAATTGAAGCAACAATTTTTATTCACAACGATGCATCATGCAGAGTTCTTGAAAAAGCGGGTTTTAAGCTTGAGGGAGTATTTCGTAAAGCAGTTAAAAAAGGGAATAGATTAATTGATGTTAAGTTATACCATAAGGAAATTTTGTGAAAATATGTTTTTTCCCTATAGAATTTTAATTGTATCAATTTTCTTTATTCTGTAAGGTGACTGGTAAATGTTTTTAATTTTTGGACTAAAACAATCAAAAATATTTAACGGATTTTTTAGGTATTTTTAATTTATAAAAGGTAATCATTCTAAAATTATGATTGAAATTTACAATCTTCACAAGAGTTTTGGCGGTAATAAAGTATTAGACGGAATAAATCTTAAGATTCATACCGGCGAAACGATTGTGATCATCGGAAGAAGCGGTTCCGGCAAAAGTGTTTTGATAAAACACATAGTCGGACTTCTTAATCCTGATGATGGTTATGTTAAAGTTGAAAACCAACGAGTCGATGAACTAAATGAAAAAGATTTATACAGCCTGCGACGAAAATTCGGTTTTCTTTTCCAGGGTTCTGCTTTATTTGATTCTATGACAGTTGAAGAAAATGTTTCACTACCGCTTGTTGAAGCTTCAAACGGATATTCAAAAGATCAAATTAAAAAAATAGTTTTAGAAAAGCTTGAGCTTGTTGAGTTACCAAATATTCAGCATTTAAAACCAGCCGAGCTTTCAGGTGGAATGAAAAAACGCGTCGGGCTTGCGAGAGCATTAGTCACAAACCCTTCTTACATTCTTTACGATGAACCGACAACAGGACTCGATCCGATTATGTCAGATTCTATTGATAATATGATTAAAGATCTCGGCACAAAATTAAATGTAACATCCGTTGTTGTTACTCATGATATGTACAGCGTTAAAAATGTTGCTGACAAAGTTGCTATGATTCATGAAGGAAAAATTTATTTTGTTGGTAAGCAACAAGAACTTCTCACTTCGGATGATCCTGTAATTATTGATTTTATTAAAAGGACAGGAGTTTAATTGCCATGATGGATAAAATTTCTATTGTCGAAGTCATTCAATTGATGCTTGCTCCGGGCTTGATGATTTCGGCTTGCGGGTTGCTTTTGCTTGCAATGAACAATAAATACTCGCTTGTTGTAAATAGAATACGATTACTCAACGAGGAAAAAAGAAGATTTATAAGTAAAGTTTCGGGAAAAGATTTTAACTACGAGGAAACAATCCGTCTTGAGAGTATCTCACTTCAAATAAAAAAATTGGCTTTCCGTGCACGTCTCGTTAGAAATGCCGTATTATCTTACACAATTGGCGTTGCTCTTTTTGTAATTACTTCTCTTTTAATCGGATTCAAATTCATCTTCGATCTTGAAAGATTAGGATCAATTATTACAACTCTTTTTTTAATTGGAATGTTGTCCGTATTAGCCGGGGTAATTTTTGCAGCTTACGAAACTATTAAGGGATACGAAATCATTCAGCTTGAAGTTAAAGTAGACTAAAGGACGACGTTTTTTATCCACTTAAAAGATTTTATCATGTCCTCTAAGAAGGAGTTTTCATATAAAGAATATCTAGAACCGGAAATGATGAAATCTTTTAAGTGGATAACCGGAATTATCAATTGGTACCTGCCTGAGAAACGAACAATCATTCCACTTAATAATTACAACTATCCCCGCTCACTTAAAAAAGCTATTTCAGATTTCAACTTTGAATTTAAATTTGATACGGATTTCATTTCAGTTGTAGATATTTGTGCAAACAGAAAACCAACCTGGATTTCTGAAGAATTAATAGAAGCTTATTTGCGGCTCGATAAATTAGGCTTTATTCACACGGTTGAAACATGGCAAAAAGAAAAGCTTGTCGGCGGGCTTTATGGTGTTACAATACGCGGCGCATTTTTCGGTGAATCGATGTTCTCAAAAGTATCGCAGGCATCAAAAGCCGCATTAATTAAATTGATAGAACATCTTAACAAAAGGAAATTTGTTTTGCTCGATGTTCAGTACATTACTCCTCATCTTAAAATGTTTGGAGCAATCGAGATTAGCTTTGAACAGTATGAGGCGCTTCTTGCAAAAGCCTATAAAGCCGATTGTAGGTTTTAATAGCAATCAGATATAAATTAATCCTGCAAAAAATAAAATAAATAAATATTAAAGTAATTTGGTGCGATATGAAAATTATTAATTTTCCCTTCACACAAATTGATTGGGCAAAGATTGAAGCAGAGGAACATTGCGGAACAACCGGTTTTGCCTCATGGAAAACAGTTTTACTCGACGATATTAGAATCAGACTAGTGGAGTATTCAATGGATTATTTTGCCGATCATTGGTGCCACAAAGGCCATATTATTTATTGCATCGACGGGGAAATGACAACCGAATTAAAAGACGGCCGAAAAATTACTTTTAGAAAAGGTATGTCATATCTTGTTGGCGATGACTCTCAGAGCCATAGAACATTCACCGACAAAGGTGCCAGATTATTTATAGTGGATTGATTAAATAAGATGACCAAATTCAGAAAGTCCAATTTTAATTTAAATGATAGAGACACTGTTTCTATTATTGATGAACTTCCGCTTTGGTCTGCCCCTTTCGGTTTAAAGCTGCTTGATACGATAAGGCTTAGACAACACATTACCGCATTGGATATTGGCTTTGGATTAGGATTTCCTCTTCTCGAAATTGCTCAGCGATTGGGAAACTCATCAAAAGTATATGGGATTGATCCATGGAAAGCTGCTATTGAAAGAACTCAAACTAAAATTAATATTCTCGGTTTAACTAACGTAGAGCTGATTGAAGGAGTTGCAGAGAATATTCCTTTGCCCGATAATTCCGTTGACTTGATTGTATCTAACAACGGAATTAATAATGTTCAAAACCTTGAAAAGGTGATGAGCGAATGTAAAAGAATCGCAAAAAAGTCCGCGCAGTTTGTGGCGACAGTAAATTTGAATAAGACGATGATAGAATTTTATGATGAACTTGAGAAAGGATTAATTGAGGAAGGATTGAATGAAAATGTATCACAGTTAAAAAAACATATCTATCACAAACGTCGACCGCTCGATGAACTGAAAAAACTGTTTCAAAGTAATGGATTCAAAATAGAAAAGTTGATACATGATTCTTTTAAACTCAGATTTTTAAATGCGACTACCATGTTTAATCATTATTTAATAAGATTAGCATTTCTGGATAGCTGGCTTGATCTTGTTCCGGAAGTGCTGATTCAAGAAATATTTACCCGAGTTGAAAATCGCCTAAACCACAAAGCACAAGATGATGAGGAAATCGTTCTAACCGTTCCGTTTGTTGTAATTGAAGCTGAAAAATCCTAAGTGAAAATTTCTTCCCAGTGTTTTAGGTATCGCATTAATGCAAAATCTACAAAAACAAATTCAATTATTGGATTGAAAATGTTTAATAATAATCGTAAACAGTATCACTAATTTTTAAGATATTATCATTTGAAGGATGAATTTGAAAAGCTTATTTATTTCTTTATTCTTACTCATTGCTGGAATTAGTTTAGCCCAAAGTGGAAAAGATGAGTGTATTCGTGGAAAGATTGAACGATTCAATCGCCTGCAAAAATTTAAAAATATTAATTATCCGGGTGACTCCAAGTACGATGTTAAGTATTACAAACTTGATTTGAATGTTAATCATATTGCTCAGACAATTTCAGGTAATGTAACTTGTAAGGGTGAAATTGTTGAACCTAATGTTACTGAGATTTATTATGATCTCACAAATTCTTTAATTGTTGACTCTGTTTTAATTAATGGAAATGCCGCAACATTTTCTAGGGGATCAAATAAATTAAACATTTCACTAAACACTGCACTTAATCAGGGTTATAATTTCACAACAGTTGTCTACTATCATGGTACACCAGGTTCAAGCGGATTCGGTAGTTTTGAATTCAGTTCTCACTCAGGAATTCCGGCAATATGGACTTTGAGTGAGCCTTACGGTGCAATGGATTGGTGGCCTGTTAAGGATACTCCCGCAGATAAAGCTGATTCTGCGGATGTTTGGATAACTGTAAGCACTAGTTTAACTCCAGTCTCAAATGGTAAGTTAATGGAAATTGTAAATAACGGAAACGACACACATACTTACAAATGGAAAAACAGCTATCCGATTGCACAATATCTTTTATCGATGGCAATAACTAACTATGCACAGTACACCAATTATTATCATTACAGCCCTACAGATTCAATGCCTATAGATCATTTTCTTTATCCAGAAAGTTTAAACTCCAATATCTCACAGTTAAATAAAACCCCGGGAATGATTGAAATTTATTCACAGCAGTTTGGTCAATATCCGTTCATTAATGAGAAGTATGGACACGCACAATTTGGCTGGGGAGGTGGAATGGAGCATCAAACAATTAGTTCAATGGGAGGATTTAGCGATGGTTTAATATCACATGAACTTGCACATATGTGGTTTGGTGACAAAATTACCTGTGAAGATTGGCATCACATCTGGCTTAATGAAGGCTTTGCAACTTATGCTGAAGCAGTTATTATTGAAAATTGGTTTGGTAAAGCAGGATACGCTAATCAAATTGAAAGCGAAATGAATTCCGCAAAATCAGGGAGCTGTAGTATTGCATATGTTAAGAGGCATAGTTGGCGATTCAACCTTCTTTAATATTTTAAGAAGTTATGTTAATTATCCAAAAGTTGCTTACGGCGTGGCAGTCACTGAAGATTTTCAGACTATCGCCGAGAGCGTTTCGGGTATGGATTTAGATTATTTCTTCCAGGAATGGATTTACGGTGAGAATTACCCAAAGTATTCAGTCGTTTGGAGCACACAAAGCATTGGCAGTAATCTAAATGATTTAGCCATACAGATAACACAAAATATTAACTCATATCCTTCCTATTTTACTATGCCAATTAAAATAAGGGTGAATTTTACAGGTAGCGATACTCTGATCACTATTTTTAATAATGCCCAGGTTCAGAATTTTAATGTAACTGTCCGAGGGAAGCCAACCTCAATTTCATTTGATCCGGAAAACTGGATATTAAAAACTATTAACTCTGTTGCAACCGGGGTAGGTGATAAAATAGAGTTGAATTCATTTTCACTTGAGCAGAATTACCCGAATCCTTTTAATCCTTCAACAAATATTAAGTTCAGTTTACCGCAAACGAGCATGGTTAATCTTTCGGTTTACAATTCACTTGGTGAGCTGGTAAATGTTGTTGCCCACGGTGAATATGATGCGGGAGTGTATGAAAGAGTTTTCAATGCATCCGCCTCAGGCAGAGGTTTAGCCAGCGGAATTTATATCTACATTTTAAGAGCTGATAATGTTGTATTACAGAAAAAAATGATCCTCCTTCGCTAAGCCTGCCCTCTTTTGGAGGGCTTCGGCGGATAAGTTTTGATGAAGTAAGTATTGAGATGAAATAATGAAACATCAATTTTTGGTTTAAATAATAGCTTGAATGAAGAACAACGAAAACTATATTTCGCTCTAGCTCTATTGAATAACACTTATGCTCAAAAAATTTCTCCTTACCTGTATATCGTTTTTTTCATCAATAATTTTCATCTCTGCACAAGATTGGAAAACTTATCCTTATCACCCGATAGGGAGTAGCATCCATTTTCCGACTGATGAAGGCCGGCATCCTACTGAGCCAACAGAATGGTGGTACACAAACGCCCAGGTTAAAGGAAACATCAC
>Ga0208977_1001417_pt1 | contig 12015 bp, 10 predicted proteins | sample RifOxyA2_FD_184030 | JGI IMG/M metagenome (GOLD analysis project Ga0208977, IMG submission 184030) | Groundwater microbial communities from Rifle, Colorado - Rifle Oxygen_injection A2 (SPAdes) | ecosystem: Environmental > Aquatic > Deep subsurface > Groundwater | place: Rifle, Colorado, United...
CATTTGAATATACCGATATAGGTTGGCAGAATTACATTAGCTTTAAAGATTCCGGGTTCGATAATCTCCTGTGCTTCCCCAACGGCATACTGCACCGCAAATTATCGCGCATAGCGTTCGAGTTGCTGGGCGATGCATGGGAACCCTTTGCGTACGGACAGAAAGCATACGCCTTCCAAATAGCGCAAAAGTTCGGAATACCTCTTATATTTTACGGCGAAAGCGGCGAAGTGGAATACGGCGGATCGCTTAAAAACGCATCCAAAGCATATGAAACGCCGGAGGATTGGAAAGAATTCTACTACAAAGGTTCCGGCATTGACGATCTTGTCAACCACGGGTTGGAAGCCGGCATATTTACAAAAGAGGAAGCGCATAACAACCCTTTCCAATTATACAAACCGCCTCACCAGGAAGAGTTACAAAAGATCGGCGCGCAAATGCACTGGTTCTCTTTCTACAGGAAATGGGTGCCGCAGGAGAATTATTATTATTCCGTTGAAAATACCGGGTTCAAGGCAAATCCCGAACATTCCGAGGGCACATATTCAAAATATGCCAGCATAGACGACAAGCAGGATGGGTTTCATTTTTACCTGGCCTACATGAAATTCGGCATCGCCCGCGCCACGTCCGACGCGGCACACGAAGTCCGCGACGGCCATATTACGCGCGAAGAAGCAGTCGCGCTGGTAAAACGCTACGACGGCGAATTTCCGAAAAAGCATTTCGCATGGTTTTTGAAATATCTTAACATATCCGAAGATGAATTCAGGGAAATCGCAAATTTCTACCGTTCACGCTCGGCACACGTCTGGAAAAACGTTAACGGCGAATGGAAACTGAGGCATACCGTGTGGGAGGGCGGAACTGATGACAAACAACCGTAAACGCGCATTAACCGACATTGCAATAAGCGGAATAAAACGCGCCATGTATTCGCTTTCCGAACCGGCGCTACTGCATTTTGCCCGGCAAAAATATGAAAGCCTTTATTCAAACACCTCTGATGAACCGCTTATTTCAGTATATGTGCCTACATATAATAGAGGGAAACTGCTTATGGAAAGAGCGGTGCCTTCCGTTCTCGCGCAAACCTACAAGAATTTTGAGTTTATTATTGTAGGCGATTGCTGCACCGATAACACCGCACAACTTGTAGAAGGGCTTGACGATAAACGGGTGCGGTTTTATAATCTGCCCGTGAGAAAATACCGCTACCCTCCTACCGCCGAAAATCATTGGCTTGCCGGGCCGGTTGTGCCGGCAAACCAGGCGCTAGATATGGTGCGCGGCAAATGGATCGCAAGGATTGATGATGACGATACGTGGACAACCGATCATCTTGAGACGCTTCTTAATTTCGCAAGGCGGGAAAATCACGAATTCGTCTCCGCCGCATACGAAACCGAGAGGCATGGCAAAAGAATAATTGTAAACGTTAAAGATGAAAAACCGCGTATCGGCGGGACGCAGACATGGCTCTATCGCTCGTACCTGAAGTTTTTCAGGTACAACATACACTGCTGGAGAAAAAGCTGGAACCGCGTCAACGATACCGACTTGCAGGAAAGAATACACCGCGCAGGCGCCAGGATGGGTTTTCTTGACCGCGTAGTCGCGTACGTTCTGCCCCGGCCGGGCGAAACAACCGTCGGCCTGGAAGCATACAGGGCATCTGAACAGGAAAAATTGCAGCATTTCAAATTCTAACATGGAACACTCTCTTAGAAAAAGATACGTATATAAACTTGCCACAAATATGGCGGGTTTTGTTATCAGCATGTTTTCCGCAGGCATGGTACCTCGCGGCCTGGGGCCTGAGATGTACGGCAATTTCTCGTTTCTCACAAACTTTTTTGGCGAGATTAAAGGCTTCCTGGACATGGGCGTTACAATCGGGTTTTATAACAAGTTGTCACAGCGCCAGAATGAAACCACTTTAATCGCTTTCTATTTCCGGTTCATTGCCGTTTCTTCATTACTGTTGCTTGGCTTTGTTTTATTCACTCACTTTACGCCGTTACCCGGTAAAATCTGGCCGGGGCAGGAAATGAAATATGTTTACCTTGCCGCGATAATGACAATCCTCGCATGGGCGAGCAACGGGCTTGATAATATCGTTGACGCTCTCGGGCTTACGGTTTATTCAGAATCGCTGCGGATCGCGCAAAAAGTTGCAGGCGTAACAATACTGGCGGCGCTGTTTCTACTTAACAACCTGACACTTAAAAACTATTTTCTGTATCAATATTTCAATATTATATTACTGATTACAATGTTCCTGTTGCTCGTAGGCAAGAAAAGATATTCACTTTTGACAAATCTTTCGTTGCCTGCCGGCCAAACAAAAAAATATGCCCATGAATTTTATCGTTTCAGCTTTCCGCTTTTTATCGGTTCCTGCATAGGGCTTGTTGCAGGTATCATGGATCGCTGGCTGTTGCAGCGGTTTGCGGGAAGCATACAACAAGGATTTTACGGCCTTTCTTTCAACGTAGGTACGATTTGCTTTATTTTCACAAGCGCGATGACACCGTTGCTTTTGCGTGAATATTCCATAGCTTTTTCACAGAATGACAAAAATAAAATAGCAATACTTTTTGACAGGTACGTTCCCATGTTGTACTCCGTGGCCGCCTTTTTTTCATGCTTTATATTCATACAATCGGACGCCGTTGCCTACCTGCTGGGCGGCAAGAAATTTGAAGCTGCATCCATACCCATGAAAATCATGGCGCTATATCCCGTGCATCAGACGTACGGGCAACTGAGCAGTTCGCTTCTCATCACGGGCGAAAAAACAAAACTATACAGGAATATAAGCGTAGCAATGTGGCTGGCAGGCCTCCCACTTACTTACTTTCTTATCGCCCCGCCCGACAAGTGGGGCATTGGCGCCGGTGCCATAGGCCTGTCCATTAAAATGGTTGCCATACAGATAGTAGCCGTAAATATCATGTTGTTTTATAACACGAAGATGATACCAATTTCATTTTTCAAATACGTGAAACTTCAATTCGTGTCGCTTGCCGGATTTTTTGCCATCGGAATGGCTGTTTCATATTCTCTCAAGCTTTTTCCATGGACGCAGAGCAATATTATCCTGAATTTTATTTTGTCCGGTTTTCTTTACACGATACTCGTGCTTGCAACAAGTTCCATATTCCCCGGAATATTCGGATTACGCAGGGGTGACCATAAATTCATACTCGCAAAAGTGGCTGCGATGCTACAACCTCAGCGAGGCAAAGACGAAGGGCTTATAACATAATGATCAATAAAGTATATTTAATTTTAGAATCTCCTTTCTCGGCCAGGGATTATAAAAGGCTGGGCATTGAAATATTGCAGCGCAGAGGATTCGAGGTTGCTGTATGGGATTTAACAAAAGTTTTCCATCCGCAATTGTCTTTAACTCCTCCCGATCCCATCGCTTTTGAAGGGTTACGTATTTTCAAAAATAAAACTGAAGTTGGCGTGGCAATTAAAGAATTATCCACGCACGATATGATAATTACATGGTTTGCATACCCAAGATTTTTCTGGTTATACCGCATGATAAGTAAGAGCAAGCCTTATTATTCATCAATCTTCCTTGTTACTGTCCCTTTCAATTATAATGCCTCTAATGACTGCTATGCGAGAAAAAGTTTTATAAGCCGTCTTCGCAAACTTCTCAGTGAGAGCCCGCGTGAATTACTGCAAAGAATCGTTGGTATCAAAAATAAAATATTTACTTCCATACCTTACAAATTGTTAGGTATCAAACCCATAACCTTCTGGTTTGCGGCTACTGCTGTTACGAGGGAAGTTAATTTGTTCCCATGCGATAAAACAACAAAAACAGAGTATATTCATGTTTACGATTACGACCTGTACCTTGAAAAACAAAAAGAGAAACCGGCATCATGCGAAAACAGCGCGGTGTTTCTGGACGTATACTTTCCTTTTCACGAGGACAACGATATAACCGATTCAACACCGCTGGTTACGGCAGAAAATTATTATCCAAGCCTTTGCAGGTTTTTTGATTACGCTGAGAAAGAGCAGAATGTCAAAGTTGCCATCGCGGCGCATCCCAGATCTCACTACAACGAACACCCTGACTATTTTAATAAAAGGACGTTGCGTTTGGGCCAGACCATCGAAATGGTCAGGGACGCTAAATTCGTTATCAGCCACAATAGCGCTTCTTTCAACTTCGCAATTATGTATCATAAACCTATAATTTTTATTACAACCAGGGAAATGAAGCGGCATAACAATCTGACAGAGATGATATATAATATGGCAGCCTGGCTGGGCAAGGAACCCATAAATATTGACGAACCTTTTTGCATTGATTGGGAAAAGGAACTCGCGGTTAATAAAGAGAACTATGACGCATACATAGAGACATTTATAAAAATGCGCGGCACAGAGCAGCTAAATTCATGGGAAATAGTCGCCGACACATTAACAACATTTTCACAAACTAAATAAGCACCCGTCCATACCCCCCACAAGTTCCTTCTCCCCGCCGGGGAGAAGGCCAGGATGAGGGGAAAGTCGTCAGAAACAGAAACTTTAGCTCCCCCTCGCCTTAATCCTCTCCCCGTCGGGGAGAGGAAACGAGTCACCGGGGAGAAGACCAGGGTTACACGAGAGGATAAAATGAGAATTTTACTTGTAGTCTATGACAATGATTCTTACATATCGGTTTTTCCGCTGGGAACAGCGTATATCGCATCGGTTTGCAGGAAAGCAGGGCATGAAGTTATTATATACAATCAAGACGTTTATCATTATCCTGAATCCCATTTAACTGCCCTGCTTAACAATGAAAAGTTTGACGCCGTCGGAGTCGGTGTAATAGGAGGCTATTACCAATACAGAAAACTGATAAAAATATCCCATGCGATCAATGAGTCAAAAAACAGGCCGTTCTTCATAATCGGAGGGCATGGCCCGTCGCCAGAACCGGAATATTTCCTGAAAATAACTAAAGCCGACGCAGTTGTTATCGGAGAAGGCGAACAAACCATAATCGAATTATTAAGGGCTTTGGAAGAAAAAAGCGCATTGGAAAACGTTCAGGGAATCGCTTTTAACAAAGAGGGAAGGTTTATCCAAACGCCGAGGCGTCCCCTCATACAAAATATTGACGATATACCCCTACCCGCGTGGGATTTGTTTCCAATAGACCATTATGCATTATTGCGCGGCCCAAACAGTAAAAGCAGCGAACGCACAATGCTTATGCTTTCCGGCAGAGGCTGCACATTTAAATGCAATTTCTGTTATAGAATGGACGAAGGATTCAGGCCCAGGGCATCGGAACGCATAGTCGAAGAAATCGGGCTATTGATGAAGAACTACCATGTTTCATATATAGATTTTCAGGATGAACTCCTGATGAGTTCAGTAAGTAGAACCACCGAATTATGCGAGAGCATTCTTAAATCAAAGTTGAAATTTAAATGGTCATGCAATGGCCGTTTAAATTATGCAAAAGCGGATTTATTAAAGTTAATGCGCGAGGCGGGTTGTCTTTTTATCAATTACGGAATCGAAGCTTTGGATGATGAAATATTAAAGAACATGAACAAAGTACTGACCGTTAAACAAATCATAAGCGGCATAGAAGCTACAATGAGCGCAGGGATAAGCCCGGGTTTCAACGTGATTTTCGGCAATATCGGCGAAAACGAGAAGACACTGGAAAAAGGCGTTGAATTTCTTTTAAAGTACAATGACAATGCCCAGATGAGAACAATAAGGCCGGTAACTCCCTACCCCGGAAGCCCGTTATATTATTACGCGATCAAAAACGGATTGCTTAAGGATTGCGAAGACTTTTACGAGAACAAGCATCTAAATTCCGACCTGGTCTCGGTGAATTTTACCAGTTTAAGCGATAACGAATTTCACAGGATACTGCTTGAAGCGAATAAAAAGCTCATAGAACATTATTTTGCCGTACAATTAAAAAATTCAATTAAAAACGCGGAAAAACTTTATTTGCAATTGGATTCTTCCTTTAGAGGCTTCAGGCAGACATAAAACTGAGAGGAACGCTTATGCATACTATATCGGAAAAACAACCGTCTTTATTTCCTTTTTATGAAGGCATAAAGCTTGAAAAAACAAAAAAACCCTACTATTTCCGTCTCTTAAAAGACATCTTTGACGGAAAATATAACCTGGAACAGGTTAATGAGTGCCAGTGCCGCTCACGTAATCTTGAACCGTTAAGCCGGCAGGATCGTTTCGGCTTACCATTCGGCACTGTAATATGCAAGGACTGCGGATTAATCCTCACGACTCCACGGCTATCCGCAAAGGATTTGCCGCAATTTTACAGAGATATATACTGGGGATTGGTGCTCGGCGAAAACAGCGCTGAACTATCAACCGGTGACAAGGAAAAAGCTGCCGACATTTATCAGCTTATGAAGAATCACGTTCCGTCCCTGGATGATAAAAATCTTACGATTATAGAAATAGGCTGCGGCAGCGGTGTTAAACTTAACACGCTTAAGGAGCTTTTCAGCAAAGATAACATTTTAACAACTGTTTACGGCTGCGATTTTTCAGAAGAAGCCGTATCAAAGGCAAAAGATAAAGGCCTTGAGGTTTACAAGGGCGGGCCGGAAGTTCTAGCAGGTAAAAAAGCCGACCTTGTAATATTAAGCCACGTCCTTGAACATTTTATAGATATAAAAAATGAACTCAAAGCCATTACCGGCCTTATGGACAATGGCGGTTACTTATACATAGAAGTCCCGGGAGTTTGCGACCTGCTGAATAAAAGCGAATACGGCTATAACTATTTAGTATACTCAATCATGGCCCATACCTATAATTTTAACCTCACATCGCTGCGTTCCGCCGTTGAACCCTCGGGATTTAAGTTTATTGCGGGCGATGAATATGTAAGGAGTATTTTTCAGTATAGTAACACCCCTGTGGCCGAACGTGTCAACACTGCAAACAATTACAGCAGGATATTGTCCTATTTGGAACAATTGGAAAAAATGCGCAAAGCAGAAGAATCAAAATTATCGCGAAAAGTTAAAAAATGGTTTTTAAAAAAGTTATCAGGAGAAACTCATGAATAACCACATAGAATTACTAGACATTCAACTGCTTGATAGTAAAAGCAAATTAACAGAAATTGATCATTGGCTGAATATTTTTAACTGGCCTAATGGCTGGCATTATGATCTTGATATCATATGGATATTGGACAACCTTGAACGCATGACGCTTCCGCGGGGCGCTACCATAATTGACGCAGGGGCCGGCCTGGGCATGACACAGTTCATACTCGCGGCAAGAGGGTACAACATAATCAGCCTTGATTTTACAGACAGGAAAATACCACATTTTTCCAAAAACATTTTTACAATTAACCTGCACAATCGCGACCTTGGCGCTTACAAGCATGAATACATGAACTTTATGACATACGGAGATAAAACAAACATTCAAGGACAAACCCGGAAAAGTTTTTTTGAAAGGTTAAAAAATGTAAATAGCCCCGAAAAACTATATATTTACCTGGGCGCAAAATCGTACCAGCTCAGTAAAAACCTTAAAAATACACTTAATTTGCCTTATGTAATGGAAACATTCAAAGATCATTCCTCGTTTGGGAATATCACGTTCCTGCGTGGAACGTTTAACAGCATACCCTTGCCGGATTCCACCGCCGATGCAATAGTGTCGGTTTCGGCATTTGAACACAATACGTATGAAGACATGCCCGGCAGCGTTAAGGAATTTGAACGTGTGCTAAAAAAAGATGCCCCGATGTTTATTACCACCAGCGCATCGCAAGACAAGGACTGGTACTTTGAGCCGCCCAAGGCATGGAATTTTTCAAAGGAAACACTGGCATCGTGGTTCGACGTGCCGGCGCAGAATATATCATTTAATTATAAAAAGGTATTTGAAAATATAACCAACAGCGAAATACTCAAAAAGAGGATGTCTCCATTTTATAAATTCGGCAGAAATAACGGCCTTCCACTCGGCAATTTGAAGGAAGCAAAATTTTTGCCGGTCGGCATAACGAAGGTAAAAAAATAACATGAAATTCATACGTAGTGACGAAATCTCCTGCACAAAACCATCCATAGAAAGTTTCCTGGGCGAATATAACACGGCATTGGCTTCAATTCTCGCCGAAAATGCCGGCAACCTTGCTTATATCGCTTCGCCGGTCATTAACCGCATGGAAGCACAAACTCACTTTTTCGAATATATTGAAAAGTATATTCAAATCAGAAATCTTCTTCTCAAAGACAATGATTCCGGGGTATTGCTGACGAAGGACGATACATTTCTTTATGGACAGTTAAATGGTGAATTTAACGGACGGGTTAGAAAAGAAACTGTGCGGAGCGGAAAAATAACACATTCGATAAAAAGATATTTTAAAGAAATACACCTGCTGGTTTTTATTTATAGAGCTTTCTCGTTTCTTTCTAAAACGTTTATTCTGATATGGGCATCCCGGCGAACCCGCAGGCCCTCAAAAAAGTATGCGTCAATTATGACGGGTTACTTTGATTTTCGCTGCAAAGGCAGCGATGGCGCGCTCCGGGAAGAGTATTTCGGCCCTTTTGCCGTTGACCTCGCCCGGCATGAAAACCTGCTGGTAGTTTTCAGGATGATTCATTTGAAAGACATCAGCGCCTTTATAAAACTGTCTGACGAACAGAAGAATTTCGATAGTTGCCTTAAGGAATTGTTTCTTACGCCACTTGAGGCGATAAACTCCCTGGTGAAGTTTGCGGCCGGTAAAATCAAGCTGACAAAAAAGTGCTTCTACAAGAATACGGACATTACCGCCCTTCTTCAAAAAATGATAGATATTAACTTTTATACCCTTCATGGGATTGATGTTTTTACTGAATATGAAATCGCAAAGAAAGTTTTAGGCCTGATGCCCGACAAATTTTATATGCCTTACGAAAACCAGACATGGGAAAAAGTCTACCCCCTGCTTAATAAAAAAACAACCGGAGTTAAAACGCACATAACAGGTTTCCAGCACACGGGATTATCGTATAAACTTCTACAGCATTTCCCGGCACAGGCCGAGGCCATGCTGCCGTTTTACCCCGACAGGATCTTAACCGTAGGCAAAATATATCAGCGGTTATTGAAGGAAAAAGCGCATTTCCCGTGTCAAATATTTGAAGGAGCCGCCTTGCGGCACGCGAAGTACATGACAAACGGCGCAATCAACGTAAAGATGCCTCACAAGGCATTGCAGGGCAGGATAGCGTATGCGTTTTCATACGACACATCAAAATATGCTAAAATAATTAACCTGCTTAAAAACGTATTCGGAGACGGTAAATTAACCATATACCTTAAAATGCACCCTGATTACGACGAGAATGTTGTATTGCGTTCATTGCGGATACGTTTACCGGATAATTTCGTACTCGCCCAGAAAATGCCGTGGAGCGAGGTGTTCGACAGCGTTGATTGCGTATTATACGACGATAATTCCATCGGCATGGAGGGCATGATAAACGGCGTAAAAACATTCATGCTCGATAGCGGAGAACCGATATACGATTGCGGAAGGATGTACTATTTCAACGGCGGGAATACATCAATAGGCGCAAACGAGCTAAAGCAGCTGAAAACCGATTTGGAAAATTCGACTTTTGACCCATCATACGACATCAACAAGGCAAAAGAATACATTTATTCATATTACACGCCATACGTGAAGGAAAAACATTTTTTGCTTTACCTGAATCCTGGAGGAGATTATGAAAATGTCACTGAAAGAAAAGATTAACAACCGCCAGTTCACTCTGGGATCATGGATAACGCTGGGACATTCGTCAATCGCTGAAATAATGGCACAGGCGGGCTTCGACTGGCTGACAATTGACATGGAACATAGCGCCATAACGCTGTCGGAAGCGCAGAATTTAATCCAGGTTATAGAACTCTCCGGCGTAACGCCGCTGGTGCGCGTAGGAGAAAATAACCCTTATCTCATTAAACGGGTTATGGACGCGGGAGCGCACGGCGTAATCGTTCCCATGGTAAACAGCGCCGACGATGCTCAAAAAGCCGTGAAATCGGTTAAGTACCCGCCTTACGGTTTCAGGGGCGTCGGGTTGGCGCGTGCGCAGAAGTATGGCGCGGGTTTCGAAGATTATAAAAAATGGTGCGAAAAAGAGAGCATAGTCATCGTCCAAATCGAACATATTGACGCCGTAAACAATATCGAAAGCATATTATCCGTCGAAGGCGTCGACGGCTTCATCATCGGGCCTTATGATTTATCCGGCTCGATGGGAAAACCGGGCGAATTTACGGATGCCGCCTTCCTTGCAGCCGTTACAAAAGTTAAGAATGCGGCCGCGCGGCATAATTCGTTGTCCGGCTATCACGTTATCGCCCCAGACGTCGGCGAATTGAATGAAAAGAAGAACGACGGCTATAAATTCGTCGCATTCAGCCTAGACACCATGTTTTTGGGGCAGACCTGCAGAAATTTAGTTACTGAAATACGGAGGAGCTGATGGAAAAGCGCAGCGTATTTTTCGACCACATAGAGGTTCACGTGAAAAACGTGCCGGCATACTGCAAATTCCTGTCCGTCATGTTCAACGGCGGGCGCTACAAGGTTATAAGCGACAGCGGAACGTCAATGTTCGTAAGCGACGACGGCATAAACATTGAAGTAAAGAAAAAAGCCATAAACCAGGCGCCGGCTGCCTCGGGGTTTTGCAACCCCTGCCTGCGAATGAAGAAAGCCGGGGATTTCATAGTAAATACGCTGAAATTGAAAATAGATAAGCGCTTAAAAAATCCCGACGGTTATTGTTACTTTTTTACCGATCACGAGGGAATAACGTGGCATATAAAAGAATACCTTTTAAGAGATTCCTACATTAACTGGTAAAAAGTAAGATGTCTCTTTAGCGTTTAGAAGTTGTCGTCGTCATTGCGAGCCCAAAGGGCGCGGCAATCTCGCTTTTCATCAGAAGAACGTCAAGATTGCTTCGTTCTCGCTCGCAATGACCTCAAAGTGCTAAAGAGATACAAAGTAAGGAGAATTGATAATGGAAAACAAATCATTGCTTATCGAAGGCTATTATCAGCGTTATGATATTCTTGCCAGGAATTTCCTTAACGACAAATCGGCATATGACAACATGAGCAAATGCGTCGGCATTCTCGCCGACACTAAAAAGACGGGATCGAAAATATTTATCATAGGCAACGGCGGCTCTGCTGCAATTGCCGAGCATATGGCAATTGATCTTACAAAGAATGCCGGATTAAAAGCATTGGCAATAAGCGGCTCACCCATGCTTACAACGTTTTCAAATGACTACGGGTATGAAAATGTTTTCAGGAAAGCGCTGGAAACGTTTGCCGATAAAAATGATATTCTCATCGCAATCAGCAGCGGAGGCACATCAAAAAATATACTAAACGCCTGCGCCTGCGCACGGGAAAAAGGCATGAACATAATAACCCTGTCCGGGTTCGAAGCAAACAACCCTCTAAGAAAGGCCGGAGACATTAATTTCTGGGTTGATTCAAAGGCATTTGGCTTTATCGAATTATTTCACAACTTCATCCTGCATTACATAAACGACTCGATAATCGGATCAGAAGTATATATGATACGTTAAATATAATGCCGTTTAGTTAAAGCTTTTGCTCTGAGAACACAATTCATTTTTATAGCTCACGTTCCTTCTCCCCGGCGGGGAGAAGGACAGGATGAGGGGGAAATCGTCGGAATATTGAACCACCCCTCACCTTAATCCTCTCCCCTCCGGGGAGAGGAAACTGATGAGGTTAAATACATGAAAATATATTTTAACACGAAAGCATTCGATTGCCTGCCGGGAAAAGCCGATCTGGACGTTACGGATAATATTTTTGATGCGGAAATGCTTGTCCTCGGCGCAAAAGCAGAAAAGTATGACGAATTAAAAAAGTTGAAAGCGATATACCGCTTTGGCGTCGGCAGGGAGA
>Ga0208977_1001424_pt1 | contig 11925 bp, 11 predicted proteins | sample RifOxyA2_FD_184030 | JGI IMG/M metagenome (GOLD analysis project Ga0208977, IMG submission 184030) | Groundwater microbial communities from Rifle, Colorado - Rifle Oxygen_injection A2 (SPAdes) | ecosystem: Environmental > Aquatic > Deep subsurface > Groundwater | place: Rifle, Colorado, United...
AAAGGTGATCAGGACGCTACTCGCAGCCATGAATTGCATCTAACAGATTTTAAATGAACGGGCCGCTATAACAGAATTGAGCTACGCAGCCCTGATTTTCCCTTTTATCAAAGGTGATCAGGACGCTACTCGCAGCCATGAATTGCATCTAACAGATTTTAAATGAACGGGCCGCTATAACAGAATTGAGCTACGCAGCCCTGATTTTCCCTTTTATCAAAGGTGATCAGGACGCTCGCCTGCTACACTTCCTATCGTGTACCAGCAGGCACGAAAGCGGTTACTGCCCGCAGCCATTATTTAAAATCTTTAAAATAATAAAGTATTCTAACATTTTGATTGACTATTTTCAAGTTTTTCCAGAAGGCAGGAGGGCATCATTTTTTTAGCGATAGTTGGTGTCCATTTAGAACACTATGTTTCAAAAATTCTTTCAAGTTTTTTTGTATATTCAATATGCTTTTGTTTCGGCATGTTGTTTATATTTATTAGTTTCCACCGTATTCCGGGCAATTTATCTACACCTTCAATGCCCAGTAATTCCCATTCAGGATTTCCTTTTTTAACAGATAATATGAAACTTTTGTCTTTATCGGAAAGAATTTTGATGATTTTTCCCGGAAGGGCTCTTTGAATCGCAAGCAAATCTTTATAACTTACTTTTTCAGATGTCATATTTTCAAATTCAGCTAAGTAAACTTCCTTGAAATCCTGGAATCTTGGATTTAGCAGTTCATGAATTGGCCGATTGTGGCTGATAAGATAAACTATGAAAGCTTTTTTGATGTCTTGTGTAATTCCTTCCTTTTCAAGCAGTATTTTTATGTCAAATAAATCTCTCGGGTGCTGCCTATCTAACGCAGCACAGAGCTTGCTCCCATAAAGGTCGGCAATAGAAAGAGATTGAACAGAAACAAACATCTCAAATATTTCTTGTGCTTTCTTGGAAAGTGTCAATTTTTCAACAGGGAAAACGGATCCCCGAAATATCAGGTTTGGTTCAATCTTAACCTGAACATCATTAGTGCGTACAAATATTTTGTATTCCTCTTTTCCTTGCAAATTTTCATTTATTGTCAATCTTGGAATATTTCTTTGGGCAGTTTTTGATATCCGACGAAGAGCTTCTTTGATGTTATGGAGAGTTTCTTCCCTCGATTTCAGGGGCATATATGTTAAATCAATATCAACAGAAAGCCGTGGTAAATCCCTGACAAACAAATTTATCGCAGTCCCGCCCTTTAAGGCAAATCCTTTTTCCTGTGATACAAATGGCAATAATTTAAGAACAAGCTCGGCGTATTTGTAGAATATACTATTTTTCAATTGAATATTCCCCGGGTACGGTTATATTATATTTGTTATTCAGCACGCCATTTCTCACGGTCATCCTTTTTCCCCTGCCAAAATTAACCTTTCTTAAGTTAAGGTGTTTAACCCATTCGTGATTAAATAATTCAGCAAGAACCATGAATAAACGTTTAACTTTTATTGAATTGCATTTTTCAAGTAGTTTTTGAACTATTTCAGGACGCAAAGCATTTAATCCTTCCATTAACAATTTTATTTCTGCAAAAGTTGAATGCTTGGGCAAAGAATACAAAGTTTCCATTATTGCCCTTTCAGCCGAGGAAATAAGCACATTACAACCGTTTAATTCTTTTTCTTTTATACCGTCTTTTATGCCTGCGTGAAACAGGTTTGTGGGGTAATAATATACCTGAACATTGCCTGGCCAGGCATATTTGCTGAACCACGATGGCAATTTTTCATTGGGATTTCCATATAAAATTACATGGTTGTTGCCTCCGGTATGAATTGTATGTGCAAAACCGAGATGTTCTAATGCAGTTATTCCGCCTGTATGGATACTTAGATTGTCATATTGTTGTAACGCATACAGGCCACCTGCCCAACTTACGTCTTTATCATCAGCGCGCATGAAAGCACCCGGGCCTATACGCTTAATCCAATGGCCGCGCTGATATACAGAAGCCAGCTGCCGCGTCACACCAGCACGGTTAAGGAACGAGTAAAGAGCAACAGTGCCTTTTGGCCAGGCAATAAGCAATTGGTTTATTTTACTTCCATTATGTCTATCCATTATGTACATATTAGCACAAATATATACAAATATCAATATTTAGTTTATAAATATACCATTTTGTATATTTTTAGTAGACATATAGGCGTATATTTAAACTATAATCGTACCAACTTGACGTACCAAGGGAACAGGTTGTGGGTAAAATTGAGATGGGTAAAAGGTTTATGGGAATTTGGGGATGAGGGTGAAGTCCAATATTGTTTTTTGAGCGAAAATAATATATATTGATGTTTAGTATTGAAAAATAATAAATTATATTTATTGGAGGAAATAGTATGAAATCCGGCAGAATTCTAAAAAAAGATGACCGTTTAGTGCTGGCCACGCCGAAGTTAAAATTAAATTTTTATGACAACATGTATCTTGTTCCGGAATACCTTAAAGATAATAAATGGATAACCCTTTGCATAGACAAAAACACCAGCTATGCTAAACCGGCGCATTATGCAGTAATTGAAGGTAAAGAAGTCAGTAAATTTAAAATTCAGAAAGAATTAGCAGAAGAAACAGAGATCCAGGATTATCTTGGTTCAGGCGTCAGGTTTTCCATAAAGGGTATTGATAAAGAAAGTTTTGAGGTTCCAGTAAGCGTAGAACTGCTTATAGAAGTTTTTGATGAGTTTCCTTCAAGTGCAATTATCCGCTCTATATTCAGGGTAGAAGGCAATAAAGAATATTCTTTTGACCGGTTATATGCCAATAACCTGGTAGTAGATTCCAGATTGCTGGCAGGAAAAAAACCGTATGAATTTTTTGGTTTTTTCGGCAGCGGGGAAATGAGAGAGCATCTCGTGCAGGAAATCACGGAAGATTTCAGAAAAGATTCTTATATGGGCATCTATGATACTCATGACGGCGGCGGTGCCAGGCCTGATTACAGGTGGGGCACACAGCCCGGCTACGGCGGTGGCCTGCCGTTAAGTTATATCTGGCAGAAGAATTTAGGAATAGGTATATGCAACATAGAAACGAAATATAAAATATGTTACCTGCCGGTAAAAGTAGAAAAAGACGGTATAGTTACTATGGGCCTCAATTATAAAACAAAAGAAAAAATCAGCAAAAAAACCCAGTTCATTTCCATGAAAACGGCAATAACATTGCAGGAAGGCGATTATTATAATGGAATAGAATCTTATTCCAAAATGATGAAACGCCAGGGGCTGCATTTTCCGGAAGGAACCAATGAAAGTTATGAGCCCAGCTGGTGCACCTGGGGGTTCAATTCAACTTATACTAAAGAAGAGATACTGGCTCTTTTACCATCGTTAAGAGAGATTGGCATAAAATGGATAACTTTAGATGACAGGTGGTACGGCAATATTGGTGACTGGGATTTAAGGGCAGATATGTTTCCCGGCGGAGAAGAAGACTTTAAGCAGTTTATTGAAACACTGCATAAAGAAGGTTTTAAGGTGCAGTTATGGACCATGCCCGGGATGATTGACGGCATAACCGATATGAAAGAGTTTTTAAAAGATTATCCCAACGCTAATGTGGAAGCATCCAAGCATCCTTATCATACAGTATCCAAGCTTGTTGAAAAAAATCCTGACTGGTTTATTACCAGCCCTAACGGAAAAAGAGAAATTACTAAAAGAGGGTATTACTTCACTTGTTCCTGCCATAACGGCGCAAAAAAACATTTTCATGAGCTGGTAACAAAGTTTTTTGCGGACTGGAAAATAGACGGGCTGAAACAGGATTCGGTATATATTTCCCCGGCCTGTTACAACGAAAAACATCATCATATGTACCCCGAGGAAGCCATAGAACGGTTTGATGAAATAGCCCGTACAATCTATGAAACAGCAACCGCAATTAATCCTGATGCTGTTATTGAATCTTCGCCTCCCGGCACGCCTGTCACTTTTTCAGTTTTACAGTGGCAGAATCAGGGAATGGTGCCGGACCCGTGGACCTCATGGATTTGCAGAAGCTATTCAAAGTTTCTGAAAGCGCTTATCGGCCCGAAGGCGGCGATATATGCAGACCATGTGGAGATACTTGATAACGGGGATGATTTTGCCAGCCAGATCGGGATAGGCTCCGTTCCCGGAACCAGGTACAATATTGAAGGAATAGACAAAACAGCCAAAAAGGAAGTGCAGGGCTGGATGGCGTTTAAAGAAGATCCTCTTACCCGGGAGAAAATTGACTGCTGGAAAAAATGGATTACAATTTACAGGGATAAAATGCTGTCCAAAGGTGAATACTTAAACCTGTATGATTTAATTTATGACAAACCGGAAGCGCATGTTGTCTGCAAAGATGGAAAAATGTATTATGCATTTTATGCCACAGAGCCGGACGGCCTGGTAGAGCCCTGGGGCGGTATAGAAGAATATATAAAGTTTGACGGCAAGTTTGGAAGCAAACAAATGGCTCTTGTGAAAAAGCATTATGAAGAAATGAAAGCCCCGCTTATGAGAAAATTTAAAGGAAAAGTGGAACTGCGCGGTTTAGATAAAAACAAAACATACAGTGTCTATGATTATGCAAATAACGTAAAATTTTCAGATATAACGGGAACCCATCCTTTTATTGATGCGGATTTTACAAACTTTCTGCTTCTGGAAGTTGTGGAAAAAGGGTTATAAATATAAAATAGCTGAATCAATAACGTATCTTGTTAATAATAGATTCTATTATGGACTGGTTTCGCTTTTTTTCATTAGGAATACTTTTTTTGTTTTGTGTTTATTTTTTGTTTTTTGTCCTGCGATAGCTTTACTTTTGCCTGCCTGAGTATAAATCATTTTTAACTCTATATTTTTGGTTTTTATTATAAAAACATTGAAAAACAGCTGTTAAAATTATAGAATGAAGCCTGTTGAAAAATTATTGGGGAGTGGCCAAGCGGCAAGGCGTGGGACTTTGGATCCCATATTCGAAGGTTCGAATCCTTCCTCCCCAGTTTTTACCCGTCCTAATTTATCCCAGCCGTGAAAAACCAATGAAAAAGTTCGTAAAAAAACAGGTTAAGAAAACAAAAACCATAAAATTACCGGTTTTTTTCAAATCATTGTCACTAAAATCAAAGCAGAAGGCAAAAAAACATGCCCCCTGGTATGTGTATATGGTAAGATGTGCCAACAAAACATTTTATACCGGTATATCAAACGATGTAAAAAAACGAGTAAAAGCACATAATACCGGTACCGGCGCGCGTTACACCAGAGCCAACGGACCTGTAAAACTTATTTATACAGAAAAACACCCCGATAAATCCACTGCCATGAAAAGAGAACATGAAATAAAAACATTTTCAAAAAAAAGAAAACGCGCATTACTGAAAAAATAATATTTTACAAGCAAATCCGGTTGTTATTTACACGGTTAAATAAATATTCTATAATCAAAACAGCAACAAAAGCTTCATTGAAGTTTTACCGCCTTTACGGCAAGGTTTTATGAGTAAACATAAAATACTCATTGCTGACGACAATGTCGAGAATATTGAATTTTTGGAAGCACTTTTAAAACTTGATGATTATGAAGTAGTTGTATGTTACGACGGATCATCAGCTCTTAAAAAAGCCCAGGAACTCAAGCCTGATTTGCTTTTACTTGACTGCGACATGCCCAACATGAGTGGTTATGATGTTTGCATGAACATCAAAAAAGACCACGCCACCTGCTATATACCCGTTATACTTCTCTCCGGTACCAGAACAAAAGTTTATGATAAAGTTATAGGGCTTCAGGTAGGCGCTGATGATTATATGGTAAAGCCCTACGATTCAGATGAGTTAAGGGCCCGTGTAGCGCAGTCTATCCGCAGGACAAAAGATTTTATTTCATTAAACCCGCTTACCAAGCTTCCAGGCACATCAAGAATAGAAGAAGAAATAATCCACCGGATAAAAAGCGGTGAAAAATTTGCCGTAGGATATGCAGACCTGGATAACTTCAAGGCATACAATGATTTATACGGTTATCCCAAAGGCGATAATGTAATACATCTTTTACAGGAAGTAATATTTGAAGCTATAAATCTTTGCGGTACACAGGATGATTTTTTAGGGCATATCGGCGGGGACGATTTTATTATGGTAACTTCTGTTGATAAAATTGATAATATCTGCACTTATGTAACAGAAAATTTTGATAAACGAATTCCCGCCTACTATACCAAGCCAGACCGGGAAACAGGCCACGTAATTACTACTGACCGGAAGGGAATAGAGCATAAGTTTCCTATTATGACAGTATCCATAGGCGTATCTACCAATGAACGGCGCGAAATAAAACATTATGCTGAAATAATAGATATATTAATTGAAATGAAAAAGTTTGCAAAGTCAGCAGAAGAAAGAGAAGGAAGCCTGTTTGTAAAGGACCGCCGGCTTTCAACCACCAAAACTTTCTAATCCCCGCCTTTCTGAACAATTAGCAATAAAAAACAAAATAAACTTATGAAAATAAATGAAATAACAGTTAAATCCCTGTTAAGGAAACACAAAAAAATAGATTCCTGGTTTATCACGCACCAATCTATGAATTTGTACCGGGGCTGCAGCCACCGCTGTGTATATTGTGACGGTCAGGCGGAAGGCTACTATGTAACTGAAAAGTTCGGTGAAGAGGTAGCTGTAAAAATAAATGCCCCCGAAATACTAAAAAAAGAACTGGACCCGCACAGAAAACGCACCCCTATTAAAAAAAGTTATTTGAATTTAGGCGGCGGCGTAAGCGACAGCTACCAAACCCTGGAAGAAAAATATGAATTGTGCCGTAAAGTGCTGGGCGTAGCGTGTGATTTCGGCATGCCGGTAAGCATACTTACAAAATCCGTACTTGTAAAAAGAGACCTGGACCTGATAAAACAAATTCATCAGCAGAGCGGTGCCATAGTAAGTTTCAGTTTTTCAAGTATGGATGATGATTTAACATCCATTTTTGAGCCGGGCGCTTCTGCGGCATCCCAAAGGCTGGAAGCTATAAAGTATTTTAAGCAAAATGGTATCCCCAGCGGAATATTTCTGATGCCGGTTATACCTTTTATTACAGACAGTCCTGCCTTACTGGAAAAAGCTGCCAGAAAAGCCCGGGAAGCCGGCGCAGATTTTATAATTTTTGGCGGTATGACATTAAAAGAAGGCCGGCAGAAAGAGAATTTCCGGAAAACATTGTTTGATTATTACCCGCGTCTTGAACTTGAATACCAGAACTTGTACACAAAAGATAAATACGGGCTGGCAAAAGATGAATATTATCAGTCCTTAAACGAGACCTTTGCAGTTATTGCTAAAAAATACAACATACCATTGCGCCTGCCGCTGAAACTGTTTAAAAACCTGCTCAATGAAAATGATTTGGCCATAGTTATTCTTGAACATATGGACTATTATCTCAAACTTTCAGGAAACAGGTCGCCTTACGGGTATGCCGCTTACTCAATTTCCCAGCTGAAGGAACCTTTAAGCGCACTAAAGGGGCAATTGAGGTCCATAAAAGGCGTGGGGGAGCAGACCGAAAGAGTAATTAAGGAAATACTTAATACAAAAAGCTCATTTTATTATGAAAGATTGTGCGGTATAGCAGGCGACAGGCCAAGAAACCTGATTTACAGCGAAAATATGCAAAATTTGTAAATTTTTTTCGATTTTTTATAGACGCAATTTTTATAGTTAATTAATATTCCGCGTGGTTTTCTAAGTTTCTTAATTATCAAGGAGCAAAAATAAAATGAAAAATTACACAGCCTCAGAAAGAACTTTTTTTATTGTGCTTGTTATGCTGGTTATTGTATCGTGCCTAGCAATATTTTTACCGCAGGGTATTTATACGCCCAAAAAGGAGTTGCCCACATCAAAAATAAATATTGCTGTGTTTAATGCTGTGGCTGTAATATTTGTTTACGGCGGGCTGGGGCTGGCAGGCCTGCGCCTTTCAAGAAAAATTGGTTTTACGGATATGTGGGAATCCGGAATAAACAACAAACAAAGATTTCTTATTCCGGCGGTTATTGGTTTTGCTTTAGGGGCTGTGTTTATTGTGGGGGATATAATTTTCGGTAAGTTTCATGGCTTTGGCTCCTTACCTCACCCGCCTTTTCCTTTATCTATAGCGGCATCTTTTACTGCGGGCTTTGGCGAAGAAATGATTTTCAGGTTATTTTTTGTTTCGTTCTGGGTCTGGCTTATTTCCGGAGTATTTTTAAAAAACAGGTTTCAGGATGAAATCTTCTGGGGTGTGTCAGCGGTATCTGCGGCATTTTTTGCCGTTAGCCACTTTCCTGTAATGATGGTGCTGTATGATTTTAAAAGTATTAGCGAAATACCGCAGATTTTGATGGTAGAAATTATACTGCTTAACGGGTTACTATCGTTATTTACCGCATATTACTTTCGAAAATACGGCTACCTGGCCGCCGTAGGCATCCATTTCTGGGCTGACATTGTGTGGCACGTCCTCTGGGGCCTGAAGTAAAGACGCTCAGTGTTTGATTTTGTAGTAAACATGTTGTATACTACTGTATACTTACAACAAGGGCAATATAATGTTATCAGAATTGGAAATAAAAGCAATAAAACAAATACGAAACAGTATTATGCAAAAAGGTTATTCTCCTACAGTGCGTGAGCTTATGAATTTTATGGGTTATAATTCTCCGCGGTCTGCAGCTATGGTTATTGATAAACTGATAAAAAAGGGATTTCTTAAAAGAAAACCGGATAATAGCCTACAAATATTAAAAAACAACGAAGAAGATAACTCAAGAGCTGACACAATTGAGGTTCCTCTAATAGGGGCTGTCGCTTGCGGATCACCGGTTTTAGCGCAAGAGAATTTTGAAACCGCTATCCCTGTTTCAATTAAAATAGCCAAACCACCGTATAAGTACTTTTTCCTCAAAGCTAAAGGTGACTCTATGGATGAAGTAAATATAAATAATGGAGATTTTGTATTGGTTAAAATGCAATCAACCGCAAAAGAAGGTGATATTGTCGTAGCCTTGATTGATGACGAGGCTACTATAAAAGAATATCATTCTTATGATGATCATGTTATTCTCAAGCCCCGTTCAAAAAACACCAAGAATAAACCAATAATTCTTACAAAGGATTTTCAGGTTCAAGGAATAGTAGTAAAAGCTATGAATAAAGACAGTATAGGAAAATATTTTTGAGGTTTATGAAATACAAAATAAAGAAAAGAAAAACATTATTACTCAAAGAAGGCGCCCGCCAATACCTTGGAGCAGCTAAAAAAGCAGAACCATTTTTAAAATGGGCCGGCGGCAAGTCTCAGCTTTTATCACAATTTCAAAAATACTTATTAAATGACTTTAATAAATATATTGAGCCATTTCTTGGCGGGGGAGCGCTTTTTTTTCATCTCTATTCAACCGGAAGGCTTGAAAATAAGGACATAATACTTATTGATTCAAACAAAGAGCTGATTAACTGTTACAAAATTATACGTGACAATGTTGAATCACTAATAAATACGCTAATGAATAATAAATTTATGAATGATGAAATAACTTTTTATAAAATAAGAGGTGAAGAACCCGTTAATTCTATAGAAAAAGCAGCAAGAATGATATATTTGAATAAAACCTGTTTCAATGGGCTTTACAGGGTAAATCAAAAAGGTAAATTCAATGCACCGTTTGGAAAATATGCAAATCCTTTAATTTGTGACAGTGAAAACCTCAAAGCTGTTTCAGTTGCGTTGCAACATGTGAATCTTATTAATGCTGATTTTGAGGAATGCTTAAAATATGCCAAGAAAAACGATTTTTTATATTTTGACCCGCCATACCACCCCATAAGCAAAACCGCTAATTTTACGGGTTACACAGCCAATTCTTTTAAAGAAAAAGATCAACAACGTCTTTCAAGGGTTCTTGAAGAATTGAATAAAAAGAAATGTAAGGTTATGTTAAGTAATTCAGCTAATCCTATAATTGAAAAATTATATAAAACATTTAATATTGCTTACGTAAAAGCTCGCAGAGCCATTAATTGCAATGGTTTAAAACGCGGTAAAATTAATGAATTAGTAGTTTGTAATTATTAAGGAAGGTATTATATGAAAACTGGTGGAAGTGGCGGTGGAAATACGATAACGGGATTAAATTTTGAAAAAAAAGTGAGTTTTCAATCACTTTTAGAAAAAGTCCCAGGATATAACATAAGAAAGATTACTGGAAAGGCAGGTTTGGGTGTCTATTTTGAAAACAATTTAGTAGCAAGATGTTTCAGAAAATATGATTTTTATCAATTTCTTTCAGAAGAAGGTGTGAATTGGGGAATGATTCTTTCTAAAAAGCTCCTGCCTGATGATGCCTTGTTAGTCATTGTTCGTGAAACTTTGTTTATCATTGAAGTAAAATACCAGCAAGTTAGTGGTTCTGTTGATGAAAAACTTCAAACATGTGATTTTAAGCGAAAACAATACTTAAAACTAGTAGCATCTCTAGGATTAAAAGTAGAATATGTTTATGTGTTAAATGATTGGTTTAAAAAACCAGAGTATAAAGATGTTTTGGAATACATACACACAGTTAATTGTCATTACAGATTTAATGAACTTCCTCTTGCCTGGTTAGGCCTTCCGATAAAAAAGTAAATTATGAACAATCTAAATCCTGAAAAATTTGAACTTGAATATTCTACGGTCTGGTCTTTCCCTAAAAGGGGCAACTGGGCAACTCATAAAAGTGATTATCGCGGTAATTGGGCACTGCAGATACCAAGGAATATTATATTACGTTATTCCAAAGAAGGTGATACCGTATTAGATCCTATGGTTGGTTCCGGAACTACCTTAATAGAATGTAAACTTCTTGGAAGAAACGGTATTGGTTACGATATTAATCCAAGTGCGGTAAAATTGGCAAAAGGCCGGTTAGATTTTAATACAGAACACAAAGAAAATTTGAAATTTAGCATTGAAGTTGGCGACGCAAGAACAATTAAACATTTATCAGACAATTCTATTGATTTTATTGCAACTCACCCACCTTATACAGACATCATAAAATACAGTGATGGCAAAATAGAAGGTGATCTTTCAAACATACATAATATTGATGAATTTTGTGATGAAATTGAAAAAGTAGCTAAAGAATGCTATAGAGTGCTTAAATCAAATAGCTACTGCACCATACTTATTGGAGATACAAGAAGGAAAGGCATGTTTACTGTGATTTCGTACAAAGTGATGGAGAGATTTATAAAGATAGGTTTTTTGCTCAAAGAAGATATAATAAAGGTACAGCACAACTGTGCCACAACCCCTTTTTGGAAAAACCAATCTAAAAAATACGGTTTTCATTTGATTATGCATGAACATCTATTTGTGTTTAAAAAAATCTAATAAATTTAAGTTTTATATATACAGCGGTTAATTTGTTATTTAGGGCGGCATATGTTATAATAAGCCCGTAAAGTAATATAGGTTGCAAGATATCATACCAAAAGCAGTTCCTCCTCTTTTATCGTTGTAATCTATTTCCTTCATTCACCAGTGTTAATCAAAAATATCATAAAAATACTTTTAAACACCCGCAAAAATGCGGGCAGTAAAAACATTTAAGGAGTGAAGATGCTGTGAGTAACGTCCTTGCAACCTTAGGTAACCCACTGACTGGATTATTTCAAGAACAAGAAATAACCCAAATCGTCGGGGTAAATGTTTAACATGTCCTTCGGACAAACATTTAAAGGGAAAGCAAGGGCTGCGGGTAACGGGTAGATTTGTATGATTAATGTCAAGGCTGAGCAAAATTCTTTATAAGATGTAAAATATCTGGTGCAGTCAATATCTTATAGAGGAGGCAGTAAAATGAAATCAAGCCCCAG
>Ga0208977_1001426_pt1 | contig 11890 bp, 4 predicted proteins | sample RifOxyA2_FD_184030 | JGI IMG/M metagenome (GOLD analysis project Ga0208977, IMG submission 184030) | Groundwater microbial communities from Rifle, Colorado - Rifle Oxygen_injection A2 (SPAdes) | ecosystem: Environmental > Aquatic > Deep subsurface > Groundwater | place: Rifle, Colorado, United...
AAGAGGAAGTGAAAGAGGATCCCAAGGAAGAGGAAGCTCTCGCGCCGAAAGAAACAATCGTTCCGGAAGTAACATCTGAAGAAGAAAGCGTGGAACCGAAAGAGAAAGCTGTGGTTGAGACTCCTGTCTTGGAAACAGCACCGGCGGAAGATGTTTTCGAAGAAGTGAAATCAGAAGAAGAAACAAAGACAGAAGCACCAGTCGAAGAAAAAGCCGAATGGGTTATTGATGGAAATACCGCTTCAATTGAGCCGGTGGAATTGAATAAAACATATAAGGCACCGCAAAATAGCAAGGTGACGGTGACTTTTACTAAGCTGCCGGAAAAGGCGGGAAGTCTTGTGATCAAAGAAATTAAACTCTCCGCCGAAGAAATGCTTTCATTGGGCGCGCTTTCTGACACCGCTTATGATATTACTTCAAACATGGAAAATGGGACGTTTGAATATGATTTGACCTTGCCTTATCCAGACAAGAAGAATAATGAGAAAGTGAAAGCGGATGATGTTCAGGTTTTGTATACGGAGGAAAATGAGATTAAGAAAGAAGATTTGAAAAATGTTACCGAAGATGAGAGTGTGGACGAGATTGCCAATGATTCCAAAAAAGTGATGGAGATCAAAGGGTTGGATCATTTTACGATATTCATTTTGACAGTCCCGACTCCGGATAGCGAAAGGCCGGTGCTGATAAATGAAATTTATGTTAATTCTGTAGATGGTGCCGATGAATGGGTTGAGCTATATAATAATACCAATGGCAATATAGATGTATCAGGATGGGAAATAGTTGATAATTCAAGCACAGCAGACATACGAATACCTGATTCTACCGAAATTCCAGCAAGAGGATTGGCGGTGTTTTATCACTCAGACGGTTGGTTAAATGATTCTTCAAATGAAATAGTTACACTTAAAAATGGACTTCTTGATATTGATTCTGTTGAGATAGGCGGAACAAGTGGCGCTGTAATTGATCATTATCCAGCACAAGGGGAATCGGCAGGAAGAACAATAGACGGTGGAAGTGATTGGAGAATTATGACAGAACCTACGGAAGGTTATACTAACGATAATTCAATAGTATATGTTGATGATGGAGCAGATGTCAATGAGGAATTCGGAACGGAAGATTATCCTTTCAATACTATTCAAGAAGGAATTGATTCAGTAGCAGCAGGCGGAACAGTTAACGTGGCAGAGGGAACATATGACGCAGGTTTTTCTATCAGAAACAAGAGCAATTTGAATATTGTAGGTAAGGGGGCGAGTTCGACAACTGTTAATCCTTCATTATTGATCACTTCTGGGATAGGTCATAAATATACTGCCAACTCTCTGGTAACTGTGCTAGTTGATAATTCGACGGAAATACATATTAGCGGAATGACCATTAATAGCAATAGCAGCACTCCTGGATCTGGTGGTGCTGATTCCATAGTTTTATGGAACGCATCGACTGGTTCAATTGATGAAAGTGCGATTGCTGGTATTTATACCATCAACGGAAGTCAGACCGGACAAGGTTTGGGTGTCGATGCCGGAAGTGGTAAAATCACCACCTTGACTGTTTCAAAAACCGCGATTTCCGGTTTTCAAAAGAATGCGATTGATGCTGTGAATGGGAATAGTAATGGTACTGGTGGCGCTGGAACGATTGATCTTACGGTTGATGACTGTACGATCACGGGGAATGGCCCGACAATGACTATCGCGCAGAATGGTATTTTGGCTTGGAATCAGGGAGGAGGCACGGTTACAGGCACGATCAATAAAACGGATATTTCAGGATTCAATTACACACCGGATGGGAATGAGGCAGCAGGTGTTTTAACTTACGGATCAGCAACAATATCAACGATATCCAACTCAAATTTTGATGACAACGAAATATCAATTTCTGCTTATGGTGGCGGAAGCATAGATGCTACCTCGGGTAATGAATTTGACGGCGTTAGTCCGTCTAGCGCCAATTTCTCAGAATTAGCGATTATTGAAAATACGTTGTTGGATAAGCAAAACGATCCTGCCTTTGGTCTGGTGTATTTATTAGAGGATACTTTAATAGTTACTCCTGAAAAAGAATTGCAAAATGCTATTGATGCAGCTTCTCCCGGCGATACGATTAATGTTACGGAGGGAATCTATGATGAACAAGTAACTATAAACGAAAGTCTAACATTACAAGGAGCAGGCGATACAACTATAATTAAACCAACTCAGGCAACGGCTAATGTTTTTCAATTGTTCAATCGAGCTTCCGGTGGTTCTGCTAATACGGCCGGGATTATCGCGAGTAATGTTTCAGGAGGTAATGTTATTGTGAAAAATATAAAAGTTGATGGTTCTCTTGTTTCTTCCGTTCCCTCTGGTACTAATCGCTTCGTAGGAATTTTACTTAGGGATTTGGGGAGTGCCTTGGTTGATTCAGTGAAGGTTGATGGAATAAATATCAGCGAGGGTAATGCCATATTAATGTCTGGTTACGGGACAGCTATGAATGGTGAAGTGAAAAATTCTCACATTTCTGATTATAATAAGAATGGTATAACAGCTAATAACAGTGGATTAGTCGCAAATATTCATAACAATGTCATATTAGGAGCAGGATCAACTGCATCCATTGCCCAAAATGGTATTCAGATTGGTTTTGGAGCAGTTGGTTCAATTAAGGACAATAACGTTAGCGGGAATGTTTGGAGTGGGACTTATAGCGGTTCAAATGATCCGATAGATGATGTTGAGGCTGACGGAGCGACAGGCGTTCTGCTTTATATGCCTGGAGCTAGCCCAATTGAGATTTCTAACAATACTCTCATTAACAATCAGTTTGGCATATGGACTGTAGCGACTCCAAGTATAAACATACACGACAATAGCATTAATGGCTTGAGTCATACTGGCAAAGCTTTTCCTGTCGGAATATCCGTGTGGTCAGCCGATCAGTGGGCTGGTTATTTTAGTGGCAGTGAAGTTGCTACCGTCGGTTCTATTTCAAAAAATATTATTAATAATAATGACTACGGAGTTATTATTCGAGATTATGCAGTTGGAGGCGCGGCGCCGAATGTTATCCTCAGTTCTGAAAATAAAATTGATAGTAATGCTATTTATGGAACTTGGAGTAATGTGACATTGAATGCGGAAGAAAACTGGTGGGGGACGGCGGATTCCACGGAGATTATGGATAAAGTTTATACAGGGGTTGATTATGATCCGTGGTACGTCAATTCAGAAATGACAATCCTTTCCGATACTGTTAGCGACGACAACACTATTACCCCAACTGAGGGTTCTGATCTCAGCTTGGGAAGCGGCGGCGAAGCGGATTTGCCCAGTGGAATTACAAATTTAGTTCTTAATGATGATTCCAATCTGGATTTGTCCGGAGGATTGGAGGGCGGTGCGGTTACTTTGCAATCCGGAGTTGATGGCAACCCGATCATATTAACCAATTCAGATCTTCCTGGCGTAAGCGCCAGTATTCCCGATGGAACAACAATTACGGGACCGGCGGGTTGGGACGGAGTGATAACGCCGCCGACTCACGAAGCACCAAGCGGAGATGCGCCCGCGGGATTTAGTGTCGGAGGCACGGTGATTTCGGTTGGTTCACCTGGCGGGACGTTGATTTTTAGCAATCCCATCACATTAGTATTAGCAGGGGTTGCTGGAACAGTTGGATATAAACCAGCTGGTTCAACTGCCTGGGTGCAAATTACCAATATTTGCGGCGGAAGCTATGATACACCAACATTTGTTTCAAATGAATGTTCAATCAGCGATGGAACTGATACAAAGATTCTAACCAATCACTTCACGGATTTTGGGGAGCTGGAAGATATTGCTCCGCCAAGCGTGCCAATTTTAACTTTGCCGAGCAATAATGAATATTTGACAACGCATAACTTTACTTTCAGGTGGAATGCCTCTACCGATGATTCTCCGGTAACCTACGAATGGGAATTTTCGTATTTACCTGATACAAATGGAGGCGGCGGTTCTTTTGTGAGTCGATCAGGATATCATGCAAATCTATCGACTTCCGTCGACAGTCCGGGTACGCCTGATAATGTGTACTATTGGCATGTTCGCGCGATTGACGAAGTCGGAAACGCAAGCGCTTGGAGCGATCCTTGGAAAGTGACTGTGGATACGAGCGCACCAAATGCGCCTACTCATGTAAGTCCGTTTGACGGAATTAATACTACGACAGCTAACCAGACAAAAATCAATTGGTCGGATGTATCCGATTCAAGTGCTCCGATTTTCTATTTTTACCAATCATCAACATCTCCGACTTTGAATCCAGACGGTGCGTTCGCGAGTCCCGCCTATACTTCAGGGGCGCTTCCGGCTTCAGAAATTTCCACTGCTGGTACGCCGACAGGTACGTATTATTGGCACGTGCGAGCGGCAGACGCGGCTGGGAATTCTAGCGCTTGGAGCAATGCCTGGCGAATAGTTGTTGATAATACCGCTCCGACCGGACTTGGCACGCCAACGCCTAATGTTTCCAGTCCTACCAATTCGACAGTTATCAATTGGGTTTGGACGGCTGCCACTGACATTGGATCAGGAGTGAAACAATATCTGTGGGAGCTTTGGAACAGCACGGCAATGTTTTTGTCGGGAACAACTAGTGTCGCGGGAGTTTCTACTAGCGGATTGACTGATGAAACTTATACAATGAAAGTTGCAGCCGAAGACAACGCCGGAAATGAGAGCGGTGAAGTTAGTTCTGCGACGCTGACTGTGGATAGCATTCCGCCTGTCATTACCATCAATCCGTATTCAACCGCGCTTACAAATGATGATATAACAGTAACGGCTTCAACTAATGAAGGAAGTTTAAATACTACTTCGCATACTTTCACTGCCAATGATTCGTTTGATTTTGTGGCGACTGACGATGCTGGAAATACAACTATCCAAACGGTTACGATAAACAATATCGATAAATCCGCTCCGGTTGTTGCCATCACTGCGCCTACGGCTTCAGTATCAGTGTCGGGAACTGTTGCCATAAGAGGAACAGTGACAGATAGCTTCCCGCATCACTACTGGCTGGCGATATACAGGAAAAGCAATGGACAGCAAATTTATACAACGACAGTCAATCATGCTGATGAATTTACGAACAGGTTGCTTTATTCCTGGAATACGATCGGAAGAAGCGATGGAGTGTATCAGATTAAATTTGCGGAAAGGGACGCGGCTGACAATCGCAGCACTGACTTTGTCGTTGAAGTGACGGTAGACAATACCGCCCCTGTTATTTCTTTAGATGGGATTACTTCTGATATTGAAGTTGGAGGTTCGTATGTGGAGCTCGGGGCAACTGCAACTGATGCTATAGACGGATCATTCGCAGCAACATCGTCCGGTTCAGTCAATACATCAATTGTTGGTACTTATATAATTACTTACAATGCGACTGACGCGGCGGGGAATCACGCCACTCCGGTCATAAGGACGGTAAGGGTTGTAGATACAACCGCGCCAGTGGTAATGATTACCATAGGCACTGACACAGTTGAAGTTCATACGTCCTTTACGGATGCCGGTGCGACTTGGACAGACGCGGTCGATGGCAGTGGAACTGTTGCTTCGGCCACTAGCGGAACAGTAAACACGGACGTAGTTGGCGATTATACTTTGACTTATGCATACACTGACGCTAACAGCAACACTGGAAGCGCGACTAGGACAGTGCATGTTGTCGATACAACAAGGCCAGTTATAACTTTACTGGGTGTAACACCGGCAACGGTTGAATTGGGTTCAACTTACACTGACGCCGGTGCGACAGCCCTGGATAATTATGATGGAAATTTAACGACAAATATTGTTGCGGTTAATCCGGTCGATGCGAATATAGTGGGCGTCTACACTGTGACCTATAATGTAACTGATATCCATCATAATGTGGCCGATCAAGTTACCAGAACAGTCGATGTGGTGGATACGACCGCGCCGGATGTGCCGATTCAGGTGAGTCCGACGGACGGAGTTTATCTAACTTCAACAGACTTCACCAAGGCTGATTGGGGTGGAGTAGATGACCTTAGCATTCCAATTTCTTATTTCTACCAATCTTCCAATTCAAGCGATACTAATCCTGACGGATCGTTCGTAATCCCAATCTATACTTCAGCGGCGCTTTCGGCATCAGAAATTTCCACGTCTGGGACTCTGGAGGGAATCTATTACTGGCATGTTCGAGCGGTTGATACAGCCGGAAATTCAAGCGCTTGGAGTAGTGTGTGGAGGGTGACTGTTGATAATACGGCGCCAATATTGGCTAACAAGACGACCTTTTCCAATTGGTACAACACAATACCGCAGACTTCGACGTTCCATTACACTGATGACTTTATGGCGGACGGGTATGTTGATCCGACTTGTGATATCACTACCGAAGGCGGAAATCAAACTTGTTCGGTAATTCCAAATCCGAGTATTTGCGACAAAGCCGGAAACTGCAACACGGAAACGGCGGTTTCCAACGGCGTGAATATTGATCTTAATGTTCCGGACAGCGAGATAACATTTCCGAACGACGGGCCGGACGGTGTGGTTTACCTGAGCGATTGGAACGGAACACTTGAAGGCACAGCTGGCGACAATTTGAGCGGGGTGCAAAAAGTGGAATTATTGATTAAGAGAGATGTTGATGACGTTATCACATATTGGAACGGCGCCGATTGGCAAGCTGATGAAAAATTAGTTCTGGCTGCTGGAACAACCTCATGGACATACGGCCCGCTAGCTTTGCCGCTGGTCGATGGAGAATACAGCATCGAATCCCACGCGACGGATAACGCCGGCAATATTGAAAACACTTTCAAACTGAAAATCGTTTTTGACAAAACCATTCCGACCGTCGGCTTGTCGATTGATCCGGTCAGTCCCGACGGGGATGATGACTGGTATGTTACAAATCCAATAATCACTCTCGCAGCCAGCGACAAAAATCTTGACCGCATAGAATATCAAATCGATTCAAAAACGGGGACTTGGAGCGTTTACGTTTCGCCCGTCAAAATTGAAGACGGAGAACATATTTTCTATTACCGTTCTATTGATAAGGCGGGAAACACCAGTGAAATCGGAGCGAAAAACGTCAAAACGGACACGCGCGATCCGGACAATGTCAAGGATTTGGACGCGGAATATGAAGAGAAAAATAACGAAGTGGAATTGTCTTGGGACGCGGAAGATTCCGACATCGACAAAGTCTATGTTTATCGCGGGGACAATCGGAACTTCAAAGTCGGCAGCGATTCGCGCATTGCCAGAAACGATCGGGATGACGAGAGTTATACGGATGACAATGTTTCGCGCGGAGAAAAATATTATTACAAATTTGTCACTCAGGACGAGTCTGGCAATAAGAGCAACGTGAAAATAATTTCCGTCAAAATTTCGGAAGATGGCGGAGAGACGATTGTAACTGACGAAGGAACGGAAAGTTTGCCGGCCGGAACGGTTTTGGGCGAACAAACTCCGCCGGAACAAACGCAAGGCGGACAGGAGTCTCAGACGGAGCAAGGGACGGAAAGCAATGGAAATGAACAAACAGTGGAAGGCGCGGAGACGGAAGCATCCGAAGAAAAGCCGGTTCAATCTTCAAATCGCGCTTGGCCGTACGGAGCCGCCGCGGGCGTTCTCGCTTTGTCGCTGGGCGCTTGGTGGCGGAGGAATAACTTGAGGAAAAAGAGATTGATAAAGTAGTAAGAAAAATAATCCTTCGCTTGACTAAAGTTTATTTTTCTTGATAGGCTTGCTAATAGGAGGCCGTTTTTTTGGGTTGTTTCTTTAACAACATAGGAGGTTTAGGATGGCGAAAGCGAGAAGAAGACAGTTCCAGAGGATTACAAGAAGAACCGGTTTTCACAGGTCAAATCCTTGGATCCTTTTTTTTGAAATAACCGGAATTTCTCCCGGAGAAATTCGGTTTATGGCCTGCGGAGGGGGACAGGCTAAATGCAAGGCTTTGCCAAAACTGCAGTCTGTCCTGGCGCGGGAAGTTAGCAAAGACTGTGGAAATCCCCGGGTGAAGGCGTTCCTCAAAAGAGTTGGTTCGGGGGACAATGGTGCGCCGTCATATGTCTTGAGAAAATGGTACTCGAATTGCGGGAAGATAATGTCAACTAAGAGCTCTTCCCGAGTATTCAGGGTGAAAGACAGCAACAATAATGGTCATGGAGGCAACGGCCATCATTGAGATCTTTTGTGTCATATCGCCGCGGCGTGTTTCATGCCGCGGCGAATTTTTTATGCCTTTTGGAATATGCTTGCCGAAAAGTTGTATTTTTGCTAGGGTAATTGGCAGACGGCTGGGGAAGTTTTTTTATAGTAGTTCTTTGGTTATAGTCATAGGAGAATATTGAGATGAAAAAAAAGAAGGTTTTAGTGGTGGATGATGAAGAGAGCATAAGGGAGATGCTGGGACGGGCACTAGATTACTTGGGTGTCGATGTGGCGCTGGCGAAAAACGGCGCCGAGGCACTGGCGTGTTTAGAGGCTAATCCCTTTGAGCTTCTAATAACTGATAACAAAATGCCGGTCATGATAGGACTTGATCTCATTCAATTGGTTCGTTCTTTGGAGGGTGATATCGGAGCTATCCCCATAATTTTCATGTCCGGAGATGCGGAGGACGTTTTACCGGGAGGTAGAACATTGAGAGAGGTAGCTCTCTCGTCAGGCGCCAATATCGTTTTAGACAAGCCCTTGGATATGGAAAGTTTTCTGATTAAGGTGCTGGGCCTCTTGAAATTGAGGTGCGGTTAGCACTTGTGGATGGAAGACAGGATATTAAAACCTCAAGAAAGAGGATTGAGCCTAATCCTCTTCTTTTTATTTCTTCCAAAATCGGATAGAATTGTTTTATGGAATATAAATACAATGGCATAATTTTGGGCAAAAGGGATTTGGGTGAAACGGACCGGATGTATATTATCTATACCCTGGAAGCCGGGAAGATCTGGGCGGTGGGCAAGGGAACGAGAAAGCCGGCGGCGCGCCTGGCGGGAAGCTTGGAGTCTTTGACTGAGAGCGAAATTTTCATTTCCAAAAATCGCGGTCGGGGCAATATCACGGGAGCGATCGCGACCAATTGCTTTCCCTCTTTGAAATCAAACTTTTCTTTTTTGGAGAGCGCTTTTCGGGCAATCGGAATTTTGGAAAAACTTATCACCGACCAAGAAAAAGACGAGCGGATATATGTTTTGCTTTCAGGCTATTTAAAAATGATGAATAAGGCGGCCGGCGAAGGAGACGAAGAAAAAAAAGATATTCTGACGGCCGGACTGATTTTTAAATTGCTTGATTTTTCGGGCTACCGGATGAGTTTTGACGCTTGTGTCGGGTGCCGGAACAAAATTATTCCCGGCCGAAACTATTTCAGCGCCCCCTTGGGCGGGGTGGTCTGCCCGGAATGTTTTTCCGGCAAGGGCGAGACGCGCGTCAGCGACGGGTGCGTGAAAATGGTTCGGATAATTCTTGCCAACAAAATGGAAAACTTGGGGAAATTGAAAGTGCCTTCTAATGACATCAAAAACGCCCAGCTGATCATCAGCGAGCAGGTGAAGTGGATAGTGAATTAAATTCAAAATTCAAAATCACAAATCACAAATAAATCCAAAATCCAAAATACAAAAAAATCAGATTCAGAATAAATTCAAAACGTTTTGAATTTGTAATTTTGAGTATTGGAATTTGTTTGAAATTTGGTGCTTTGGATTTTGGATTTTTTATCGGCAAAATTGTATTTGATAAAGCCGTAAAAATACAGTATCATTAAGACGTAAAAATAAAAACCGAACCAAACCTATGTCTCTTTATGATATAAAAAACAAATTATATAAGAAGGACGAGGATGCGAATCTGTCCGCCCACGGCACGAGCGAGTATAACCCGCGCGCGGAGTCGGCCAGGCCGGAAAATAACTTGGCGGAGGGAGATGCCTGGGCGGAAAAACAGACCGGGTTTGACGCGGAGCAAAAAAAAGCTATCGGAAAGGGAGCGATCGCGCTGGCGGGAGTGCTGGGGATAATTCTTTTGGCTTTGGGGTTCTATTTTTTGAAATACTGGTCATTCAGCGAGGAGCGGATGAAATTGGAAATTGCCGGACCGGACAAAGCCCAAAGCGGCAAGCTGTTAACCTACGAAATCAGATATGACAACAATAATCACGCCGGTTTGGAAAACGCGGTACTCAAAATCACTTATCCGGAAAGTTTCAAGCCGGAAGAAAATCCCAATTTCAAGCCGGAAAGTTTGACATCGGGAACTTTCGACTTGGGGAATATCGCGGGGCGCGGCCAGGGGAAAGCGATTTTTAACGGCCGGATCTACAGCTCCAAAGGAGCGCTGGTCTATCTCAAGGCGGAGATGATTTTTACTCCTTCGGGATTCAGCACTCAGTATGTTTCTCAAAATCAATTGGGGATAAACGTCGATTCGACTCCTTTGGAAATCGAAGCGATGGCGCCGCAGAATGTGTCCAGCGGAGACGAGATTAATTATTTGATAAGTTACAAAAACACGGGGCCGGAGGATTTGGAAGGCATCCGAATCAGGGCGGTTTATCCGGCAGGTTTTTCTTTTTCATCTTCCGTTCCCAGAGTTTTCGAGGGCGACAATATTTGGTATATCGGGCGTGTTTCCGCCGGAGGATCCGGGAAGGTTGAAATCAGCGGAAAACTGGAGGGTAATCGCGACGAAATCAGAGTGATGGAGGCTTCCGTGGGAACATTTGAAAGCGGCGCGTTTGTGGCGTATGGCGGAGAAAATGTTTCGACAAAAATTGTCTCTTCTCCATTGATTATTTCACAAATAGTCAACGGCGCTCGAAGTTTGAATGTCAACGCGGGAGAGGGTCTTAACTTTGAGATTAGTTATAAAAATGAAGGGACGATCGGTCTTAAGAACGTGATTGTCACGGAAACTTTGGACAGTCCGGTTCTGGACTATTCTGAGTTGGATTCGACGGGCGGATATTACGACGCGGAAAAGAAAACGATAACTTGGAAAGCGTCGGATCACCCGGAACTTAAGAACTTGGAACCGGGAAAGGGCGGAATGATCAGATTTTCCATTAAGGTGAAAAACGTTATTCCGATTGCCAGCGCCAATGACAAAAATTTCGTGATTTCAAGTATATCCAAAATTGACAGTCCGGATATCCCAACGCCGGTTTCAATGAATAAGATTATTGCCGGCAACAAGATGGATATGAAACTCAATTCCAAATTGGTGCTGGACGTCAAGGGCTATCACACCGATCCCAATATTTCCAATTCGGGCGCCATCCCGCCGAAAGTCGGGCAGGAAACCACCTACGCGATTCACTGGATTGCCCGCAATGTTTCCAACGACGTGACTTCCGCCAGAGTGGAATCAGTTCTACCGACGGGCGTCACAATGACCGGCAAGATTTTTCCCGAAGACGCCAAGGTTAGTTATAATGAGAGGAATAATTCCATCAGCTGGGAAATCGGCAACATCGGCGCGGGAACGGGAATTTTGTCTTCTCCCAAGGAAGTCAGTTTTCAGGTGAAAGTGAAACCGTCTGTCGAGCAGGTCGGAAGGGAAATGCCGCTTTTGAATTCTTCGACTTTTTCTGCCAAAGATTCTTTCACCGGGGCGGATTTGTCCGTCGTGTTCGAAGGCAAGACTACCGAACTCAGGGAAGACGCCAGCCTCGGTTCGAATTATAAAGTAATGGAATGAGTAAGTCGCCTTGCTATTTTATCGAAAAATTAACTCGGACGTGAAAGTTATTTTTTCACTGGCGGAGTTTTCTGAAAGGGACTCCGACAAACGCGGCGTACCGGAGTCCTCTCCGAGAGATTCTGGCGAGGAAACGGAGTTTCAAGATG
>Ga0208977_1001435_pt1 | contig 11845 bp, 13 predicted proteins | sample RifOxyA2_FD_184030 | JGI IMG/M metagenome (GOLD analysis project Ga0208977, IMG submission 184030) | Groundwater microbial communities from Rifle, Colorado - Rifle Oxygen_injection A2 (SPAdes) | ecosystem: Environmental > Aquatic > Deep subsurface > Groundwater | place: Rifle, Colorado, United...
TTTTTCCAAAGAAAAACCGTAGCTGTCAACGGAGCGGCTGTTGCGCCACCAGCAGGAAATCAGCGATTCCGGTTGGGGCAAGAAGCTTGAAATGGAAGCTGACAGGTATGGGGCGGAACTTGCCGCGAAAGCGGTATATAATCCATACACATTTTCCGACATACTGCAAATGGGTCGGATAATTTGCCTTACTGGAAGGGCATAAGCGTATATGAAACGACAATATCAAAAACCGCACAATTTTACAGGGTGCATGGGCCGACAAACCAGCTGGGAGGTTGGCTTATTGATTTTGATCCATCTTCTTATAGCGCATTAGAATTGAGAAATATGCTTGCGCTTCCCAAGGTTCCGACACAATATTCGAAAGTTACTGTTGCTCCCGGGGCGAAACTGAGAGTAGGCGTTGCCGGGGAAATTAAAGTATATGGTAAAGGCGGTACGGTACAATGGGAAATTTTGGCAGGTGATCAAGACTTAACTAAACTCGGAGTTGCTTTTAAAAAACTGGGGGATCTAAGATGAACCAAACTGGCAAGAAATGGCAGATTGACCCAAAAGGATTGACTTATGCTTATCCTGGGAAACTACCGAAACTAAGTGAATATTGTATGGAAAATTTTCCTACAAAAATTGTTGAATCGCCTAAGGGTAATTATGCTTTGTTGCTTTATGGTACTCATGACATGCTAAAAGAAATGCCGATGCAAAATTACATTTTAGTTGAAAATGCAGAGCAACCCCGGATAATATTAAAAAGTGATAAGACATATATTTATCTGCATGGACAAATATATCAGGCAGACACTATCGTTTGGTCTAAGGATGAGGAATATGTCAGCTTAAGTATATCTGTTTGTATTGTATCATGTTATGATGCGAAGCTGATAATTAACATAAAAAAGCGTGAGCTTACATTTGTTCCGCTGGCCGGTTCGCAATACTATAGGGCGGAATTTCTTTCCCGTCGCAAATACAAAATAAGTTATGTTGAAGAAGGTGTGGATTATATCAGCAAACTGCCGCCGAGATGGACTTATTTATCCAGTTTTCGCTGGTTGCCTTTGTCAGAATTTGCCGAAGCGGGTAAACTTTTACGCGCCGGCTATTTCGGCAATCTTTTAGGATACAAGTGGCATGGTTTTAACAAACGTTTCAAAAACAGCCGCAACGAATGGCCGTACGGGAGTTAGGGGGGGCGGAGTCAATTTGGAGTCTGCTGCCGAACTCGTTTGAGTGCTAGACCAGAGGTGCGAGAATGAATAATCAGAATAAGATTTATCGCCTGTTGTTAAGTGTGAAGAATAAAATTGTGAGTGCTGCCAAAGTGGTGGTATCGTTCTTTTTAAATAATATGGTTAGTAAACCATATCTGGATAAACCCGGTATAAACAGGTTTAGATTTATATGGAGGGCATGGACATACAGGTTAAAAAGTGATCGTGGTGAGATTAAAAGTATAATTGACAATCTTTCCCCCGGAGATATTGCCATTGACATAGGCGCGAACAAGGGCGGATATACTTATTGGATGGCAAAATCGGTTGGGCATGAGGGGAAAGTTATTGCTTTTGAGCCCCAGCCGGATATCGCAAATTATATCAGGAAGTTTTTTGATGCGACGGTGTATAAAAGTGTGGTTATCGAACCGATAGGGCTGTCTTCACGCCAGGGTGAATGCAGAATGACAATTCCCGAAACAGGAAAAAAATATTCGCCGGGTGCATCGTTTGAAGTAAGAGCAAGGGATGGCTTTCATTCGTTTATGGTCAAAGTCGACACTTTGGATAGCTATTGTAATGTAAACAAGTTAAGGCCATTGCGTTTTATAAAGTGCGACGTTGAGGGGCACGAGCTTGAGGTTTTCAAGGGAAGCGAAACAGTTTTGCGGGAAGACAAACCGGTTATTCTATTTGAATGCGAGGCGCGCCACCTTTCCGGGTTTGGCATCAGCGATGTTTTTTCCTACCTTAATGGCCTGGGCTACACGGGTTATTTCTTCATGGGAAAAAAGTTATTGCCTGTCTCCATGTTTGATGAGAAGATACACCAGGCAAAGTGGGGAGAGACGTTCTATTTTAACAACTTCCTGTTCAAGCCCAACCCGATTTAAATACGTTTTTGTCATTGCCCGATTTGCAGGCTGTTGCTGGCTTGACTGTTTGTGGTTATATTTAATAACATATATGTAGTTGCTCCCGGGTGATTGTTAAAACATTTTTTCCAGGGGCGGCTATATGGAATTCCGGGTTAAAAAGGGGGGGGAGTGCTGTATATATTTTTGTTGTTGAGGCTGTTGTTTATACGTTGCTGCATTGCCGTTAAAGGCGATGCGGCTTTTTTATTTGCAGGTGAGTTTATATGAAAGCTAACCGGTTAAACTTTGTCATGATGGGGATGTCGGTTACTTCTTCGTTGGGTAATGAAAATTCTAAAACTTACCGTAATCTTATGAAGGGGCTGACGAGAGAGGGGCATAACGTTTTATTTCTTGAGCGTGAGATACCATGGAATGCGGAGTACAGGGATGTAATCGGGCCGGAGTACGGAACCGTGCGGATGTATTCGAACGAGGAGAATCTAAAGGATTATTTCCGTTATGAAATAGGCGGCGCGGACGCCGTTATCGTCGGTTCCGACGTCCAGGAAGCAGGGGATGTCGGGAAATGGGTGTTGCAGGCGGCTAACGGGTTAACCGTGTTTTACGATCTCGACACATTTGCCACGCTTTCACAAATGGGGCGCGGCGCCGCGGCCGCGGCGACATCCACAATTGTGTCCGGTTTTGATTTGTACCTGTCCACCGCCGGCGGGCAACTGTTGAACATACTGAGATCACATTACAACGTTGGCGACGCAAAATCTCTTTATCATTGCGTTGATCCGGAATTATTTTATCCGCGTTCCGGCGCAAAAAAATGGGATATGGGTTATCTCGGCACATTTTCCATGGAGCATGAACCGGCGCTAAATTTGCTTTTCATCGAACCGGCCTTCAGGTGGCGGGATGGGCGGTTTATACTCGCAGGGCCGCCATCACCGTCGCCTTCAAACTGGCCTAATATTGACAGGATAACCCGGATGTCGCCTTCGGAATACAATACATTTTATAATGCCCAGCGGTTTTTCCTCAATTATACCGAGGCTGAAAGGGTAATATCCGGCTATACGCCGTGCATGGCATTATTCGAGGCGGCATCCTGCGGAACCCCGGTAATTGCGAACTACTGGGAAGGACTTGAAACTTTTTTTGAGCTTGGAAGGGAAATCGTTGTTGCCTGCTCGCCGGAACACGTGCTGCATTACCTCAAAAAAATGAGCGAAGAGGAAAGGAAAGCGATCGGCGTCCGTGCGCACGGCCGCGTTAAAAATTCACACACTTATATCCAGCGCGCCATGGAGCTTGAAGGATACGTCCGCGATGCCCTGGAGAAACGGGTTAAGGTATAAATAATGAATGTAGACATGCTTACAAGAGAGGATTTAAAAATACTGATGGACGTGAGCGGCAGGTGCATTTCACTGTTCATGCCTTCTGAGCCTGGTGGCCGGCAGGCGCAAAGTGACCGGATAGCGTTTAAGGATCTGCTTAAATCAGCGGCGCTGTTCATGCGTATGGAAGGCAGGGCGGGCGCGGATATAGAGGCGGCGCTTGCGCCGGCGCATCGCCTTGTGCGCGCCAATCTTTTCTGGAGCCACCAGGGAAGGGGGCTTGCGGTTTTCATCGCGGACGATTTTTTCCGCGCCTGGCGGTTGCCGCTGCCCGTCGAGACGATGGTAAGCGTTAACGAACGTTTTCATGTAAAACCCCTGCTGCCGTTGTTTCGCCCGGGCGGAAAATATTTTGTTCTGTGCATCAGCGCCCGGCACACCCGTTTTCTGTCAGGGTCCGCTTATGGGCTGCACGAATTGGATGTCAACACCATACCGCGGGGTATACAGGATATATTAAAAAACAAGGTGTTCGAGCAACAGCTCCGGTATCATGCCGGCACGTCGGGGCGCATGCACGGCGGCTCCGCAGTCTTTCACGGCCAGGGGACGGGTTCCGACGATGAGTGGAAGGACGAGTTGTTAGAATATTTCAGGAAAATAGATGACGGACTGCGCCCGTTTCTTGCCAGTGAGAAGTCGCCATTGATTCTTGCGGGCGTCAATTACCTTGTTTCCATCTATCGTAATGCGGCCACGTACCGCCATATCGCGGATGATTCGATAAACGGCAATCCCGACCAGGCTACGGCTGAGCAGTTGCACGAGCGCGCGCAGGCTATTTTACTGCCGCATTACAGTAAGTCAATGCAGGATGCGGCTGACCGTTATATGCATCTTTCAGGTTCCGGTTCATTCCTGGCGCAGGAGCGCCTGGACGACGTGGTTAGTGCGGCTTTGCAGGGGCGCATTGATGTGCTATTCGCGGCTGAGAACGTACAATACTGGGGTGTCGTTGATGCCGTTTCCGGTAAAGTCAGCGTTCATAAGAAGGAGCAGCCGGGTGATTCGGATTTGCTGGATTTTGCCTGCCTGCATACGCTTGCAAATGGAGGCAGCGTTTACGTAACATCACCGGAAAACATTCCCGGGCGAAAACCCATGGCTGCCATATTACGATATTAGCAAACATCAACAGGAGGTATTATGATTTTTGCAAGTTTTATCATATCGCTTATTGTCGCTTTAGCATATACGATAGTGTTCGTCGCGGGTTTCCAGCGCAAAGGCCCGTGGGCGAGCGTGGTGGCATTTTTTATGGTGGTGTTTCTTTCAACGTGGGCGGGCGGTATATGGATAGCGCCTGTGGGAAGCGATATTCGCAGCGTTTCATGGCTGCCGTTTGCGGTTGTGGGGCTTGTTACGTCGCTGATACTTGCGGCCTCGGTGCCGTCGTGGTTTTCAACAATACGCACACAGGTGGGATTGCAGCCGGAGCGCAGAAAGCCGCCGGTCGCTTTACTATCGTCATATTTCTGGCTTGCGTTGATTGTAATGATAGTAACCATCGCAGTGCGATAAACATGGGGGGTATAATGGTAAAAATAGCTATAAACGGGTTTGGCAGGATAGGAAGGGCGGCGTTTAAAATAGCGCTTGATACGCCGGGCGTGGAAGTGGCGGCGATAAACGACATGGCGCCGGTTGAAACGCTGGCCTACCTTTTAAGATATGATACGGTTTACGGCAGGTATGAAAAAGTGGTGGGTGTTGACGGTAATAACCTTATCGTTGCCGGCAGGAGTTATCCCGTGTTGTCGGAGAAAGACCCCGAGAAGCTGCCGTGGCGCAAAATGGATATAGCCATAGTGCTTGAATGCACGGGCAAATTCACCGACAGGGATGGCATGGAGAAACATGCCAGGGCCGGGGCGCGAACGGTGATACTGTCCGCTCCTTCAAAAAGCGAGGAAATAGCCACCGTGATATACGGGGCTAACGAGCCGGAAAAACTTCCGCCGCTTATTTCCTGCGCCAGTTGCACGACGAACAGCATTGCCCCCGTAGTCGAGATAATAGGCAGGAGGATAGGCATAAAAAAGGCCATTATGACGACGCTTCACGCATACACTTCCACCCAGCTTGTGGTTGACGGCGCGCATAAAACGTTGCGCCGGGGGCGCGCGGCGGCGGCGAATTTTGTGCCTTCGACTACCGGCGCGGCCATGGCCACCGCGCGCGCATTGCCGCAGTTCAAAGGTAAATTTGACGGTATTGCCGTGCGCGCTCCCGTGCCTATAGGCTCTATCTCGGATATTGTAATGATTACGGACAGGCCCACCACGGTTGAAGAGATAAACGGTTTCTTCACCGAAGAGGCCGCCGGCAACCGTTACCGCGATGTAGTCGCGGTTTCCCGCGACGAGATAGTTTCTTCCGACATTATAAAGGACACTCATGCATGCGTAATAGATACCACGCTGACCAAAGTTGTTGACGGCGATCTTGTCAAAGTAATGGCATGGTATGACAATGAATGGGGCTACGCCAGCCAGCTAATGCGCGAAGTCAGCCGCATAGCCCGGCAGTTGCCAGCCGCAGCCGCGGTTTGAATGGTTGAATCTTTAATGCAAAGATGGTAAAATAAACTTATGAAAAAACTATATCGTTCTCGTGCTGACAGGAAGATTGCGGGTATCTGCGGCGGTTTGGGCGAATATTTGGGCGTTGATCCCGTGCTTATCCGCTTTTTGTTCGTGCTGGTCTGCATACTTACAGGTGTTGCGCCGATGATTCTCGTATATCTCGCGGGATGGTTAATAATACCCGAATCACATGAATAATAATACAACTCCGGAATTAAAGCCCAAGGTGGCGATTATCGGTTGCGGCAACGTGGGTATGCGCTATGCTTACGCGCTTATCATCCGCGGCCTTGCGCGCCAGGTTGTGCTAATTGACGTTGACCGCAAAAAGGCCGAGGGCGAGGCAATGGATTTATCTCATGGGGCGCCTTATATTTCACCTGTAGAAATTGCGGCCGGCGATTACAGCGACATGGCCAATTCTGACATTGTAGTTATCACGGCGGGAAAAGGCCAGCGGCCCGGACAGACGCGCCTTGACCTTGTCAAGGCGAACGTGGAGCTGTACAGGAAGCTGATACCCGAAGTTACTGCCAATGCTCCTTCCGCGATTTATCTTATCGTCAGCAACCCTGTGGATATACTTTCGTATGCGGCATGGAAGTTTTCCGGCAAGCCGGCGCACGAAGTGATTGGTTCAGGCACGGTGCTTGATACGGCGCGGTTGCGTTTCCTTTTGGGAAAGCATTGCGGCATTGACCCGCATAATATTCATTCCTATATTCTCGGCGAGCATGGAGACAGCGAGTTCGCAGTTTGGAGCAGGGCGATGATAGGCGGCGTGCTTTTCGAGGATTACTGCCCGCTGTGCAGAAACAGCGCCGTGTGCGACGCCGAAAAGGAAAGAAATGAGATTTTTTCCGAGGTAAGGGATTCCGCATACAAGATTATCGAGCGCAAAGGGGAAACGTCCTACGGTATCGGGCTCGCGCTGGTGCGCATTACGCGCGCGATATTGAACAATGAGAATTCGGTAATGCCGGTGTCGTCGCTTGTAGAAAACAAGTATGGGATAAACGATGTTTATTTAAGCCTGCCCGCGGTAATTGCGCGCCGGGGCATAAAGGAAATACTGCATATCAAGTTTAGCGACAAGGAGGAACAGGACTTGAAGCATTCAGCCGCGCTGCTGAAAGAAACATTAAAAGCGGCAGGGTTGAACTGATAAATATAAGCATATCCCCCTCACCCTACCCTCTCCCCAACGGGGAGAGGATACAAAGGCGCTCTTCTCTCCGACGATGGAATGATTGAGTGTGAGGTTTATCTTTCCTCTCCCCGACGGGGAGAGGATTAAGGTGAGGGGGTAATAAGGTTTAAGCGGACAAATGTGAAACACGATACGGGAGGAATTATGATCACAAAAACCACGATGAATGAGTTGTTTCAGGCTGCGGATTGGAAGAAGGAAAAGCACGTCCCTGTAATAGAAATCGGCGGTGTGCCGAAAAAAGGCGAGTATTTCACGGTAAATGTTACGATAGGCAAGGACATACCTCATCCCAACACGACGGATCATCATATTCAGTGGATTGAGCTTTACTTCAAGGCCGAGGGGGAACAGTTCCCTTTCCAGGTCGGACGTGTTGAGTTCAGCGCCCACGGCGCTTCGGTTCGCGGCCCCGACACCAGCGGCGTATACACGCACCACAATGGCTGCATGTCCGTCAAAACCGACAAACCCGGCACACTCCTTGCATCCTCATACTGCAACATCCACGGCCTATGGCAAAGCCAAAAAGAAGTAGAATTTTAAAAGAGGCAGTAAAACAAATAGGTGTCTCTTTATCGGTTAGAAGTTGCCGTCGGGATCAATTATGTGTCATTGCGAGGAGCATGGCGACGAAGCAATCTCGTCGTTTTGATACGAAACAGCAAGATTGCTTCGCTTCGCTCGCAATGACAGTAAATTTGGCATTTCTCGCGTAACATCAGTTATGTTATTAGGGGAGCACTTCGGCGCGCGGTTTACCTTTCGCGCCGAAGCCGCTTGAGCGAAGCGAAAGCTAGCCCGCGCGAAGCGCGGGTGCGACAAAATGTATTAAACCATTCGGAAAGGGGAAACAGTCCCGCCAGTATGGCGGGACGCCATTGGGGAAACAGGATGTTTCCCCATGGGGAGCACTTCGGCGCGCAGTTTACCTTTCGCGCCGAAGCCGCTTGAGCGAAGCGAAAGCTAGCCCGCGCGAAGCGCGGGTGCGACAATAGGGAGGGGACAATGGGAAAACAAGCTCGTAAAATTGTAGGGGTTGATGTTAAGAAGTTGATAAACGATCTAAATAAGGCTTATTGCGATGAATGGCTGGCCTTTTATTCATACCGCTTTATGGGACAGGTGGTTTCCGGGGCGGGCTATGAAGACATGGCGGAGTTCCTCAATAAGACGGCAGACATTGAGCTGGAACATTCCAGAGAGTTGGCGGACAGAATAGTGGAGCTTGGCGGAACGCCGGTGGCGCAATTCGGCATGATTGAGAAGAATGCAAACGTTGCCTACCCTGTACCGCCTGATAAAACCGATGATTACAACGCGATAGTTTCGACAGTGCTTGCCGCGGAAGCCGCCGCCATAGATGTTTACCAGGCGATTGCAAACGAGACCTTCGGCAAGGATCATGTAACGCATAATGTGGTTATGCATATCCTGTCCGAGGAAATACAGCACGAGGAAATGTTTGAAAATCTTGGATTGGTAAAGCAGGAAGTTGAACCTGTGAAAAAAGAGGCCGTTACAGCGCGCTATTAAGTGCGCGCAGAACAATGGAGTTTCAATGCCCCCTACGCTTGCCGATAAGATCAACGCTCTGAAGAAAAAACGAAATGCCGTAATCCTTGTTCACAGTTATCAGTCGCCTGAAGTTCAGGAAATCGCCGATTTGCTCGGTGATTCGCTTGATTTAAGCATGGCCGCCGCAAAAACAAAGGCCGATTGCATTGTTTTTTGCGGCGTGCATTTCATGGCGGAAACGGCGCATCTGCTGGCGCCCGGCAAAACCGTGCTTTTGCCGGATATGGCTGCCGGCTGCCCGATGGCGGACATGGTAAGCGTGGAAAGCCTGCGCGCCCTGAAAGCGCGCCACCCGTCCGCCGCGGTAGTGTGTTACGTAAATACAACGGCGGCGGTTAAGGCGGAAAGCGACATTTGCTGCACCTCGGCAAACGCGGTGCAGATAGTTTCCGGGCTTGCGGCGCGTGAAATAATATTTGTTCCCGATCGTAACCTGGGTCGGTTCGTGGCGGGAAAATGCGACAAGAAAATCATTCTTGCGCCCGGCTATTGCCACGTGCATATGCGTATGCTGCCGGAACACATTGAGGCGGCGCGCGCGGCATATCCCGGGGCCGAGGTTTTAGTCCATCCTGAATGCAGCAGGAGCGTTGTAGATATTGCCGATAAGGTTTTTTCGACGACAGGCATGTGCGCCTATGCCAGGGCGAGCAGCGGGAAGGATTTTATCATAGGGACCGAGACCGGTATAATAAACCGGTTGAAAAATGATAACCCCGGCAAGCGGTTTTACCCTGCGCTTGAACTTGCCGTATGCCATAACATGAAAAAAATAACGCTGGAAAAAGTGATCGCCGCGCTTGAAGAGATGAAACACGCGGTTACGGTGCCGGAGCCGATAGCCTCAAAAGCGAAAAAAGCAATCGAAGCGATGCTGCCCGCCTGAAAATGATAGTGTAGAAGGAGACCCCCCATGCTCCAATTTGAACAGTTCCCGTTCTTTGCCAGTTTCGTTGCAGGTATCGTAACGTTCGTAAGCCCCTGCATACTTCCGCTGATCCCTGCTTTCATATCGTTTATCGCAGGCACATCGTTCGAGGATGCGCAGAACAGCGCTTCATCCTCCCGTGCGGTGGCGATGAATACCGTTTTTTTTGTAGCGGGTTTCAGCATCGTTTTCATTCTCATGGGCGCATCGGCAAGTTACCTGGGAACACTGGTGGCGGAATACCGCGACATTATACGGCTCGCCGGCGGCATAGTAGTAATCATATTCGGCCTGCACATAAGCGGTATAATCAGTATACCGTTGCTCTACCGGGAAAAACGCATCGGTATGCGCCGTATTTCAGCGGGTTATTTCGGTTCTTTTATGCTTGGCGTGGCTTTTTCCATAGGATGGACGCCGTGCGTGGGGCCTATACTCGCTTCCATACTAATTCTTGCTTCCGCGCAGGAAACGGTGTACCGCGGTATGCTGCTGCTTGCGGTATACTCGGCCGGGCTTGCCATACCTTTCCTGCTCACCGCCCTGTTTATTGAAAGGGCGCTGCGCATGTTTGCGCAAATAAAAAAATATTTCAAGGCGATAGAAATATCGGCCGGAGCCATACTTATTTTACTGGGAATTCTACTGATAACCAACCGCCTGGAAATAATAACCGGCCGGTTGATGGGAATCCTGGGAAATTGAATTATTGATGTTACGCAGCGTGTCATTGCGAGGAGCATGGCGACGAAGCAATCTCGCCGTTTTGATACGAAACAGCAAGATTGCTTCGCTTCGCTCGCAATGACAGCAACTTTGGCATTTCTTGCGTAACATCAGTGAATTATTGATGTTACGGGGGGGGAAATGTATAATAATGGGGCGGGTTCTCTTCTTGAGAACGGGCTTTTGAAGAAATATGAAATCATACCTGAAAAACTGAAAATCGAGCCGTTCACCATGGTTATATTCGGGGGCGGCGGGGATTTAAGCCGGCGCCGCCTTTTACCGGCGCTGTTTGAATTATTCCGCGAGGGCGCAATTAACGAGGCGTTTTCCATCATAGGCTACGGTATGCCGGAGATGGACGACGAATCCTATCGCCGCATTATCAAGCATGAGATCGGCAGGCAGTCGGCGCTGCCGGGCGAAAACGGTGATTCCATCAATGAGGACGAGTGGAAGCGTTTTTCCAACCGCCTTTATTACCAGTCAGAACGCTTCGAAGATGACGGCGGTTACATTCGGTTGCGCCATAAACTTGATGACGTTGCCCCGCCGGCCGGGAGCGGCAGGAAAAATGTCATATATTACATGGCCATCTCCCAGGATTCGGTGCCTGTAATAGTTGAAAAGCTTAAAATCCACCGCCTGCACGTGCATGAACTGGCGGTGAAGGTCGTGCTGGAAAGCCCCTTTGGACGGGACCGGTTGACCGCGGAGCGCGCAAACCGCATACTGCACGATAAATTCGACGAGCGATTGTTATACCGCATAGAGCATAACGTTTGCCGGGAGACGGTGCAGAACATTCTCTACATGAGGTTTGTCAACACTATTTTTGAACCCGTTTGGAACGCCCGCTACATTGATAACGTGCAGGTTACGGTTGCCGAAGACGAAGGCATAGAACATCATGGCACATGGTATGAACACACGGGTGTTGCGCGCGATACCCTGAGAAGCAGCGTCCTTCAGATTCTTGGAACAATAGCCATGGAGATGCCTGCGCGCTTCGACGCGGATGGAATACGCGACGAGAAGGTGCGCCTTTATCGCTCCATACGGAAAATGGATGCCGAACATATTGGCCGCAATGTTGTTACAGGCCAATACGGCGCCGGCGCAATAGGAGATACCGACGTTTTGGGCTACCGCGAAGAAAAATACGTTGACGCCTCATCCGTTACCCCGACGTTCGTAGCCGCAAAGATATTTATTGACAACCACCGTTGGTCCGGCGTGCCTTTCTATGTGCGTACCGGCAAAAGGCTGCCTAAGCATGTGACGGAAATATGCCTTCAGTTCAGGCAGCCTGACCCCGGGATGCCT
>Ga0208977_1001436_pt1 | contig 11841 bp, 10 predicted proteins | sample RifOxyA2_FD_184030 | JGI IMG/M metagenome (GOLD analysis project Ga0208977, IMG submission 184030) | Groundwater microbial communities from Rifle, Colorado - Rifle Oxygen_injection A2 (SPAdes) | ecosystem: Environmental > Aquatic > Deep subsurface > Groundwater | place: Rifle, Colorado, United...
AAAAAAGGCATCCTTTTCAAGAGTTTATGTATCACCTAAGGGGTGAAGGTATAAGAGTTTCCACAGGAGAGTGGCTAGACCTACAAACGCTGCTTGCGGCTGGAGAAGTACAGAGTTTGGACGAGCTTTATGTAGTAGCAAGAGCAGTTTTAGTTAAGGATGCAGTTAATTATCCAAAATATGATGTAGCTTTTGGAAAACTTTTTTATGGTATAGAACCTCCAAGCGAGGAGGAAGAAGAAAATGAGGATAGCTATGATGAGCAAAATGATTACGATGACCCGCAAGACGGTACTGAATCTGAGGATGCTTTAAGGGAAAAGGCAGAGGTTGAAGAAAAAGAGAAAAAGGAAAAATCTGAACCAAGCGAACCTGAAACAGACAAAGAAGCGGAGGAGGATGATGCTGAGGATAAGGAAGCAGAAAAGAAGGAGAAGAAAAAAGAGGAAGAAAAAAAGAAACCAATACAAAAAGAAAAAGAGGATATTGATGAAGTCGAGGAAGCGACTTCTAAAACGACAGAAGATAAGCATGGTGGCGATGAGGCGACTAAGGATATTGAAGATTCACCTAACCCTGCTGATGAGGGCAAGAACAAGGAAAACAAAGGTGCTGAAAAAGGCGAGGATGGTTCGGAAGGTAAAGGCGAAGGTGAGGGTGGTGAAAAGAAGACGAAGAAAGGTACTGTTGGCGAAGGGGGTAAAAATAAAAGTGGTATGGGGAAAGAAGGTGAGGGCGAAGAAGAGGAGGAAACAGACGAAGCTGATGAAACAGATGAAAAAAAAGAAAGCAAAAAAGGAACTGGTAAATCTGGAGGAGGCGGGGGTAAACACAAAAAGAAATCAAAGGAAAGTGTTATGCGTGCTAGCGGTAAAGGAGGTTACGCATCTGCGAGAGAACGAGTTCAACAGAGGGAATACGAGGAGCTTAGAGATGATAGGACTCTTGGCTATGAGCAGTTCGGTAGAGCTTTATCTAAATTACGCACAATTGTACAGGAAACTACTTCTGCCAAAACTAGGACATTAGATGCCAGAGCTACAGTAAGAGCTATTGCCGAGCATGCAGGGACTCCAGAGCTGCTGTGGAAGGAAGAAGTGGAGGAGAAGCCTAGTGTAGTGCTTTTATTTGATGTTGGTGGGAGCACAGACGAATACAGACCCATTCTTGAAAAACTATTTTCAGCAGCAAAAGACCATTTAGAAGGTTTAGAGGTCTATTATTTCCACAATGCTATCTATGGTGAGGTATGGCCGCAGAAAGATGGCAATTGGGGTAAGCACTTTGTGCCAGTATCCGATATTTTGAAAAAAGATTCTTCCACAAAGTTTATTATTATTGGCGATGCTTGGATGGCTGACAGCGATGCAATGAATGGTGGTCTTCACGACTCTTATTTGGACTTAGACCCAGATGCAAAAAAGACTGAGCCTTGTTATAGGTGGACAGGACTCGAAAACTTTCAAGCAATAACCGAAGCTTTTCCAGCAACTGTGTGGGTAAATCCTATTTTAGAAAAACACCGAGACGATGCAGACGATTCTGGAACAATAGCGGATGTAGAAAGAGTTATTACTATGTATGACCTGAGTTTAAGAGGTATAGAAGCGGCAGTTAAGAAACTTATGGAAGAGGAACAGTAGAAACCCAAGTTTGTCGTTATAACCACTATAAGATATAATACCCCTTACAAAACTGCATTTCCTATCAAAAATCATGGAGGAAAGAATGGAAGACACAATTGGTGTTTTATGCCCATTCACAGGCAAGGGAAACCTTCCTGTGCCGACTAGCCCTGTGTGGGCGGGCAGCGTGCCAGGTGAGAACATCTGGTACTTTAGTCATGACGAAGTGGAATCGGATGGTCTGGCTGATGCTGTTGGACACCTCATGGGTGAAGAGACGGATATTCGCAAGACTATGCGTTGCATTGAAGCCCTTCAAAATAGTGGCAACTTGCAACGAGTTGGAGAGTGGTGGTTTTTGCGTTTGCCGCAGCTTCCACGCCTTGAACTTCCAAGCGTTGCCGATATTGTGCTTGCTGTAGCTGACGGTACAGACATTGTGAGTGAAACACGCTCCAAGTTTGAAACCTACGCTCAGCAGCTCCAAACGGCATTGACGCAATAAGGACTAAATCCAAAGGCCAAGAACACATCCAGTCCGCTTGAAGAAGAGCCTGTTAAGGGTAAAAAAACCTTTCGCAGGCTCTTTCTGTTTTATGTAGGTGTTAAAATATATGTATGCGAAGGCTTACTGAAAAGCAACAAAAATTTATTGAAAAGTTAAATGCTGGTATTACACCTGTAGTTGCCGCCGAAGACTTGTACCGTTGTAAAAATCGTAATGTAGCCAGAGTCATAGCGTCAAAAAATGTTAATCATCCTGTTATCTTTGAAAAAGTACGAGATGCTTTAGATTATCCTGGTTCAAAAGCTAGGGTAGAGCATATTGTAAAGGTAATTGAAGATGGTTTAACTGCTAACAAGACCATCATTACGAGGGTAGGGGACTTAGTGGAAGTACCAGACCACAAAACACGCTTGTATGCAGCACAGCTAGCTTTAAGAGTTCGTGGCGAACTTAAAGATATTATTGTTGATAACACATCTCATGATATTCATGTAAGTTTTAAGCTAATAAAAGCCAGAAGTCCTGAGGAAGTAGCCAGAGCAATGGGTAATACGAATACCAGGGCAGCAATACTGGAAGGTGAAACTAGTTAATAAACGGTTAATGCTTACTTCCAGGACATCCCTTAAAAGGGTTACCTTGCCTGTGTGTTTTATTTTTCTTTCCCAGAACCATGTCGTTATTCGATGCTTATACGACATCTTTGTATTGAGGCAAATGCTGTAATATCAAGCAAAAACAGTTGTACTCATGCGTCTTCTGTGTAACACACCTCTGATTTAATCTCATAGTGTGTGTTTTTGCTTTACGCTTTTGGGCTTGAGGGGTGTCACGCCGCCGCCGAGCGTTGATGAGCGTATGAGAAGAAAAAATCCGAAACCATAGGTATAATGTCTTCACATAAACATAAATATGAGTATAAACACAGATAAATATAAAATAGTACCGCATGCAGCAGTCTTACTGGTGCAAAAAATACTGGAGAAGACAGAACCTCTTGCTGATACCAATGTGATATATCTTGAGCATGTTTCCAGACAGCAGCAGAATACCTCTAAAACCTTTGTTTACGACAGTAGAAGCACAATAGAGTACTTGTACGGTGTTGGCATACTCCATGAGATTCGCCGAATAAAAAATGATGGTAGAACAGTAGAAGATTGGAAATACAAAGTCCATTTTTATAGAAGTAAGGCAATCGATTTTCTTCAAAATCTACCACTAGACGAAAACATTTACGAAATAACCTACGATGACCACATGCGTGAGATAAAAATAAACGGGAAACTTTTGACCAAGACATACTTTGGCAGCGATACGGATATGCTGTTTGAGCATGTTTACACTCATCCTGGCATACTATTGGGAAAAACTAGTATAGAGGTGGCAATCGACCAGAAGATGCGTACTTTAGCTGCAATTGTAAAAGACTTAAAATTTGTGGGTGTTTATAGAGAAGTATTTTTCCCTGTGGTTACTAAAACCCAGATTAAGTTCGTCAATCCTATTACCAGGCGTTATGCCTTAGAGAACCATCTTCCATCATTACCCTTATAAATCAGTTTATGTGGTTTTATGCGAGTTTGTGCGTATTGGCTCACTAACCCCTTTCTATATGTGATTCTGGTTACATGGATAAGGCAGAATCAACATTATATAAGACTTCGACATTACCCCTAGCGGTATGCCTGTCCTTAATTTATCCCTTGAAATCAATTGAAAAAGGTAGCGACAGAAATCTGGTTTTTGTATTTGAAGAAACCAAGGACTTGCTTGATTCCATTGAACTTTATTGGAACAAACAGCTCCAAGTTGAACCGCAGTCATTTTTCTCCAGAATGCGGGAACTGAAAGCGAGGCTTTATGAACAGGTGTAAAGTTCCGCAGGTTTCATATAAGGCGGTGGCACTTGCTCGTATTGAGGAAAAACTGGACAAAGTTTATCAAATTATTTTCCAGCAAATGGAAAGCATGGGAATGACCCAGGAAGGCAATAAGAATAAAAATGAATCAGGTGGAAACAATAACAATTAAAGAATATCTTGATACGAAAGGCATACCATACAAAGAAAAGGGTAAAGAGCTTATAACAGCATGTGTTTTCAATAGCTGCGACAGCGACAGTCATGCAGGTGAGGAACACTTATATTTTGATGCAGACACTTCTCAATATAAATGTTTCAAATGCGGTGAGACTGGAAATATCTTCACGCTTTGTGAGTTTTTAGGCGATGACAAGAAAACAGTAATTAAACAAAGTACTTCTGTGGGAACGGCAAGAGGCGTCAAAATTACTCTTGAGCAAATAGAAAGCTATCATAAAGCCCTACCAGACCGCATAAAAAAATATCTTGAGGAAAAGAGAGGTATATCCACAGACTGGCAAAATACTTTTATGCTAGGGTGGGGTTCTTTTTATGGGAAAAACTGGATAGTTATACCTTACAAGGATGCAGTAGGTAACTTTTCCTACCTAAAGCTTAGACGAGACCCTGAAACTGGTGAGGGCGAAAAGTATATGCGATTCCCAAGCGGGGCTGAATCAGCCATATACGGCATCGAAGTGTTGAGGGAAGAACAAGACTTACTTCTGATAACGGAGGGGGAGTTTGACGCTATGGTTGCAACCATAAACGGAATCTCTGCAATATCTTTTTCTACAGGTGCGGGTAGTTACAAAAATGAAATCCGAAAACATGCGGAGCAGCTAAAGAAAATCAAGAAAATTTATGTGTGTCTGGATGCCGATATTGCGGGTATCGCCGCATCTACTGAAGTTATGAAGGAGCTTTTAGCGTTTGCACCTGATGCGGAACTTTACAGAGTAGATTTATCGGAAAAGGTTAGGGGTGTTGGTAAAGATATTACGGATTATTTTGCTAGCTGCGGAGGTACTCCTGATGAACTTATTTATAAACTGGCAACTCGTTTTACGAAAGAAGATGTTGGGAAGGTAAACAGAATAATAACTGTACCCAAACCACAAAAAGATGTGTCGATAGAAGGTTGGAGAAATATAATTATTTCAACTTTCCCCACCTTGCTTTTTCCTGCGGAGCTGTCTTTGTCTGTTTTAGGGCAGCTACTTATAAACGATATTAGTAATCCTTTCGGTTTGGTTTTGGTAGGTATGCCTTCTTCTGGAAAAACCATTACTCTCAACTTCTTTTCTGATGTTGACGAGCTTGTGTTTTGCTCGGACAAGTTTAGTGCAGCAGCTTTTGTTTCCAACGCTTCAAATGTTAAGGCAGAAAAGTTAGCCGAAATAGACCTTTTGCCAAAAATTCGCTACAAACTTTTTGAAGTGCGGGACTTAGCGACTCTATTTAGTAAGCGTGACGACGACTTGAATGAAGCTCTCGGTTTACTTACAAGAGTATTTGACGGTGAAGGCATTTTTACAGATTCAGGCACTCACGGACACAGGGGTTACAAAGGTGAATATCTGTTTATGTTCTTAGGTGCAACAACGCCAGTTTCACCAAGAGTATGGAAAATGATGGGCAATTTGGGTAGCCGTCTTTTCTTTTACAACATTGATAGTCCCGCAAAGACGGAATCAGAACTCATGGAGCAGATTACAACAAGCTCTTATAAGCAGAAAGAGAAGAAATGTCGTGAGGTAACAAAAGATTTTGTTTATAGTTTATGGAACGAGCATCCGAAAGGCATTACTTGGAAAAAAGAATCCGACTCGCCAAGAGCAAAAAGCCTGGTAGCAAAATCCGCCATATTTTTGGCAAGACTTAGGGGCGTGATAAACATTTGGAAGGACAGAAACGAATATTGGAGTTCGGACGAATATAACTTCACCATGCCTGTGGTTGAGCAACCAGACCGCTTAAATCAACTTTTTTACAATCTTTCAAGAGGGCATGCTGTTATTTGTGGACGAGATTACATTGATGACACCGATTTGAAGTTTGTAATTGAGTTGGCAATACAAAGTTCTGAATATGTAAGGTCTTCAATCATGCGTGGACTTCTGAAGAATGGAGGTAGTCTCAAAACCAGCCAGGTTGAAAAGTTATTAAATTGCTCAAAGCCTACAGCATTAAAAGAAATGGAGGTGTTAAAAATACTAGGCTTATGTGACTACCGTGAAGAACTAACACTAGGATACCCTGGCAATAGTGAGAAACTTCTTGTGCTAAAAGAAGACTTTATGTGGTTACTAGAGGAACTAAAAAGAGAATAATTAAGTTATAATTACACATAGTGTCATGTATCCTTTATCGATAAAGATAATCTGACGCTGTATCTGCCCAGAAAGAAGTATTTTATGAGATTAGCTTTTTATGGCAGAGTAAGCACTCAAAGACAGGAAAAAGAAGAAACGATAGAAAACCAACTTTTGGTAGTTAAAGAAAAATTTGAGAAGGAAGGTCATGTATTTGTTAAGGATTATATCGATGAAAATTGGTCGGGGATGGTTTTGGAGAGACCTGATTTAGACCAATTAAGGCTTGATGCTGCTTCTGACTTATGGGAGGGCATTGCAATGTACGATACCGATAGATTAAGCCGCAAGTATATGCACCTGTGTATCCTACAGGAAGAGTTTGAGAAGGCAGGGAAGCAGCTATTGTTTGTTACGATTAAGACACCCGAAAATGATGAAGACCGTCTGATGTTTGGAATAAAAGGCTTGTTTAGTGAATATGAACGCTACAAAATTTCTGAAAGATTTAGATTAGGGAAGTTACGAAAGGCTCGTTCAGGGCAATTGATAATTTCACATGCACCTTTTGGGTATCGCCTCTTTAAAAAAACCGACAAAGAACATACTAGGATTGAAATAGAGCCTTACGAAGCAGAAGTAATAAAAATGATTTTTACATGGCTTGGCGAAGAGGGTTGTAGCATCAGAGAAGTTATAAGAAGGCTTACAGATAAAGGTATACAGCCAAGAAAGAGCATGCGTAAAGTTTGGGCAACTTCCACAATAAATAACTTTATACACAACGAAACATATATGGGGACGGCATATTTTGGAAAATCTAAAGCTATAGAACCTAAAAACCCATTAAAGATTGAAAAGTATAAGCGGATAAAGAAGACTAGCCGTGTTCTTAGACCTAAAGAGGATTGGATACTAATAAAAGTTCCAACTATAATTACAGAAGAGCTATACAACAAAGTAAGAGCTAGGATGGAAGTTAACTCAAAATTTGCACCTAAGAATAAAAAACATGAGTACCTGTTAACTAGCTTGGTTGCATGTCCATGTGGCTACAACAGAGTGGGGGAGCAAGGAAGGTATTACAGATGCAGCCAGCGTATTTATACATTTCCAGTAAAACAGTCCTGTACAGAAGGTGGTGTTGATTCCAGCATGCTAGATTCTATGGTATGGCAGGAAATTTCTCAGCTCTTGTTGCAAAAAGACCTGATACTCGACTATTACAATAGGTGGACTGACTCGTTAAATGCTAAACACAATACTTATGAATCTCAAGTTAAGCCCTTAGAAAGAGGCTTAGACAGCTTAGAACGAGAATCTGCAAGGTATGTGAAAGCATTTGGTGCTGGATTGCTCGACTTTCAACAGTTTCAGGAGCTAAAAGTAGAGTTGGACAATAAAAGGTTATTGTTACAGGCTCAAATAAGTGTTAAAAAGTCTAGTGCAGACGAAGCGAAACGGACTCACTTAACAGAGGGAATGGTTGACACTTATTGCCAATTTGCATCAGCAGCGTTAAACGGTTTGTCATTTCAACAGAAACAAGAGATACTTAGAACGGTGGTTGAGAAGGTTACAGCCACACAAAAGGAAGCAATTATTTATGGTTACATACCCGTTAAAAAACTTAATACAAAGGAGGATATCCTAAATGTCGAGCAGCGTCCTATCCATAGGAATCATTGGATTGCCTAATGTAGGCAAATCTACTTTATTTAATGCGTTGTTAAAGAGACAGGCTGCTTTGGTTGCAAACTATCCCTTTGCGACAATTGAGCCAAATATAGGAATGGTGGACGTCCCTGACAGTAGATTACATAAAATGGCGGAGTATGTGAGAAATGATTATGGTCGAAAGTTGGGGGATAGGGAAGTGCCCGAGAAAATTATTCCCGCTGTTGTGAAATTTTACGATATCGCAGGTTTAGTTAAGGGAGCCAGCCAGGGTGAAGGACTAGGTAACGAATTTCTTGGTCACATCCGAGAGGTAGACGCCCTAATTCATGTTGTAAGAGACTTTTCAGACGAAAATATTATAAGATCCGGATCTGTTAGCCCTAAAGAAGATGTATCAATCATAGAAACCGAGCTTATTTTGTCGGATTTGGCAGTTATAGAAAAAATAATTAATACTTTGTCTGCAGGGAATAAGTCTATTAAGAACCCTAAAGTTACTCAAAAAATTGACATCCTTAATACAGTGAAAACCAATTTCGAAAAAGGTGTGTCTGCCAGATCTATAGGTTTATCAGAGAAAGAAATAGAAGTAATCTTTGACGTTCCTTTATTAACTCTGAAGCCGGAGCTGTATTTATACAATGTAGATGAGGATGAAGTAGCGGAAAAATCTAAAGCAGACTCTGATAGTTCGATTTTTCTCTGTGCAAAGATTGAATCAGAGTTAGCGGGATTTTCCGAGGAGGAAAAAATTCAATACCTCACACATTTAGGGTTGCAAGAGAGCGGATTAGATAGGGTAATCAGAAAAGGCTATAAACTGCTATCCTTGCAGAGCTTCTTAACGATGGGACCAAAGGAAGTTAGGGCATGGACGATAAAAAAAGGCACTAACGCCAGAAAGGCATCTGCAAAGATCCATACCGACTTTGAAAAAGGCTTCATAGCGGCGGATATAATAAATTTTGATGAATTGGATAAGATTCAAAGCCTTAGAAAAGCAAGAGACTTGGGTTTAGTTAGACTTGAAGGGAAGGACTATTTAATGCAAGAGGGCGATGTAGTTGAGTTTAGAATAAATGTATAGTATATTCCATTTTGCTTAGAAATTAATCGTGGACAAGCACTGCAGTTTGTATATAATGCAGACCGTACGAGGATTGAGCTTATGAAAAAATATGAACTAATGTTAATAGCGAATATCGACCTTGGGGAGCAAGGTGCAAAGGACTTTTTTGTCTCAGTAAAGGATATGATCCAAAAAATGGAGGGTGCTATAGTTAGAGAGGATTACTGGGGGAAAAGGAAATTCGCGTACGAAATAAAAGGGAAATCCGAAGGTTTCTATAGTGTGTTGGAGGTTACCTTAGAAAGCGCCAGTTTGGCCGATTTGAAAACTAAACTTAATAGAACCTCCGGAGTAGTTAGATATTTAATTACAGCTTTGGCAAAATAAAGCCTGAGCTAAAAGGAGATTATGGCATCAAGAAACTTAAATAAAGCCATATTGATTGGGAATCTCACAAGAGATCCTGAGTTGAGATACACTCCTCAAGGAGTTGCCGTAGCAAGTTTTGTAGTAGCTACAAATAGAGAGTGGAGCATAAACGGAGAGAAAAAATCCGCTGTTGATTTTCACAATGTGGTAGCTTGGAACAAACTGGCTGAAATTTGCGGTCAACTGTTAAATAAAGGGTCTAAAGTATATGTAGAAGGAAGAATTCAAACCAGGGACTGGATGGATCAGCAGAACGTGAAGCACTACAAAACTGAGATTGTGATAGACGACATGATTTTACTTAAAGGTGGAAAAGATATGACAGGAACTCCCTCTGCGGAGACAGCACCTTCTCAGGAGCCCACAGGCGAAAGTGAAGACATTAATTTCGACGACTTGGATTTCGAAGACTTGTCAGTACCAGCTGCAGAATAAGATTTATTTAGGAAGGGGGCTTCGGCTCCCTTCCACCACAGAAAAATATGAAAGAAGCAAAAAAAACAACGAGAAAAAAGACTATAAATACTAAAAATACAAGGGAAGCTTTGCCTTCGTTTGAAAGATTAGATATTGAACCGAACTACAAGGATGTTTTGGTTTTAAGAAGGTTCATTAATGACCGTGGAAAAGTTCTTCCTCAGAAATACACTTCCTTGTCCTCACGTAACCAAAGAAAGTTATCTTCAGAGGTCAAAAAAGCCCGTTTCATGGGATTGCTACCTTATACAGACAGACACATGTTGTAGTCTTCTAATCTACCAGGTATCATATCTACATGCCCGTTCTAGCTGCTTGCTTTGGATATTCCGGAGCTTACTTTTTAATCGAAACACCTAAAAATAAGAAAAGTGAATTCAACTTCGTGACCTTTCCCTATACTTATATTCCTGCGATATGTGGGGATTATTGTGATTCCAAAAAGTTTAATACTTACCTTATGGAGAAAATAGCAGGGGATTTTGGAGCAAAACTGTCGGATTTTGATATTTTAATTACCGACGTTTACGACTACCCCCGTGTTACGTTCGAGCCAACCCAGTTTGTAACTCTCAACAGACTATTCCAGGCTACATCAGGTCCCTACCCAATATATGTTTCTAACCATTCAGTTAGAACCAAAAAGGCAGCAATTGGCATAAACCTTCTTAAAGGGGTGGAAACTCAGTCGGGTCACGAAAATTTTGAACTTAACTTTGGAAAGATATTTAGCCCGAACGAACTCGAGTATATCTACAACCACGAGATTTACCCTCAAATATCTGCTGTGGACTTGTCTACCAGAATTGATTTGGATCGGAATATCGTTAATATGGTAACCAAGGAGACAGATATTGGTATAAGTGCCGACAGTAATCAACTGATCTTCATGGGGGCGAGGTTTATCGATAGAATTCTAGATCCCGAACTGGATTACGTCTTGGCGTTGGATTTTATCCAGAATCCCGGAGTATATTCGGTTTATATTGACCGAAATAATGCATTTATACTTTTGTCACTACTCAGTTTGCATAAAACCGACGCAGAAATCAACTTCGACAAATACCTGGAGAAGGCGGGAACAGTTATTAGAACTCACGGTGAAACTGAATGTTTAATAAAATCCGGTAGTAGTACTGGCCAGATATTCACGCTTATCGAAAACGAAGTATTCGTGGTGCCCCTGGATGAAAATTCGATGGCGGAAGTGCAAGTTAGAGGGTCTCATGTCGAAAAAGGTGTTGTGGCTAATGTTAAAGGGGGAAAGGTGGGAATTATTTTTGACACCATGCAAAGAAACGTCCTCATCTCAGATGATAGGAAAGCTCTAAACAATTGTATCAAGTTTTTCGAGTCCTCTATCAAAGGCGTTTAAGTTATGTATGTACCTGTTTTAAAGAAAATTCATACTTCAATTAATACTCTGGTGGAAAGGGCTTTACCGGTTAGTGGTGCTATATATGTGAAGCCGGGGGTCGAGCTTAGGCCATTCGATAAAGTGGGTGACTGCTTATTTTCCCATCAAATGATGCCGCTGCCCGATAAATTTAAGCCAAAAAAGAAAATAGTTCCTGGAGGTAGAGAGAATTTTAGAAGGGATTCAGTAGTAGGGCACTTAGCCAGAGAAAGAATAATTGCACCTTTTGACGGAGATTTGGTGTTCGACGGAGAAGTCTATGTTTTTAAGGAAATCGAAAAAAAACATAGTTTGTTATCGGGAGTTTGGGGTACGGTCTCGGAGGTAATTCCCTCTATGTCGGTGCTTATTAAAACACAGGTCGCTGATATAGCCTTTGCCCTGGCCACTCCGGTTGTTGCGTCGGGGGAAATGGTGATCTTTCCAAACCCAACGGAGATACTTGAAGAGTATTAT
>Ga0208977_1001437_pt1 | contig 11838 bp, 12 predicted proteins | sample RifOxyA2_FD_184030 | JGI IMG/M metagenome (GOLD analysis project Ga0208977, IMG submission 184030) | Groundwater microbial communities from Rifle, Colorado - Rifle Oxygen_injection A2 (SPAdes) | ecosystem: Environmental > Aquatic > Deep subsurface > Groundwater | place: Rifle, Colorado, United...
GGCATTTATTGCGTTTAGGGCGAACTCGGGCGGGCTGCCATTGCCGTAGTAGAGGTCGTAATCCGATGTAGTTGTGACGCCGCTTCCGATACTGACGTAGGGCGCGGTGTTGAGCGCGTAGAAAATATTATTTTTCAGGTCTGCGGTCAGCGTGCTTGAATCGAGCCTCAGCAATGAGTTGGTGGGCGCGGAATAAACGAGGTTATTGTAGAACTTGATGTTCGTGGGATAATACGGACTTGGCGTAAGCTGTACGGCCGGCCTGTCGCCTTCCGTTCCGCAGTTGTAGATTACGTTGTTGTATATGTATATATTTTTTGTTCTTGAATACATTAATATGCCTGCGTGTTCAAGGTCATAGACCAGATTGTCGTGTATGTATATATCGTCGGCAAAGCTGTAGCCCGCATCGCTGTCTCTGGGGTGGATATAAAATCCCGACACGTCGTCGCCCAGTGAGTAAACTTCGTTCCACGCTATGTCGAAGTGAAGCATTTGCGAGCCATCCTCGTTGTTTCCTATATACAGCGCATGATCATATTTATCAACTCCGAAATGGTGTATTATGTTGCCGTAAACCCGCATGTCGCTTATGTCGTGGAAACCGAACGCTCCGGACCATGTGCTTGCGGTTTGAAGTACTCCGTCAACTTCCACGCCTATAACCCTGAAGTGGCCGGTTGTTGAATCCTGAATTCTTATGCCGATGGTTGTTGGCCTGATTTTCAGCTTGGAAATAACCATGTAGCCGGCGTTTTCATCGTAATAGTTTCTAACGTACCGGGTAAGGTGGGCTGTTTCGCCGGGATAGGAGATGAATGCGGTGGAGTTATTTTCCACGCCGGTTTGTTGAATGCTCAAGAACAGCCCGCAGGAGTTTGCGTCAGTTTCCGTGTAAGTCCCTTCGCGCAGATAAAGTATGTCCCCGGTTGTCATAAGCGAACGCGCTGAAGGAATGGTCTGACGCGGACCGTTTGTTCCCTCCCGGAAAACCGCATATCTGCCGTCATTAGCGTTGTTTCCGCTGTTATGATCTGCGAAATATATATTGCCGGTGCTGCGGCAGCAGAACGGGATTTCGTTGCTTGTTCCGTCGGAAGTCGTGATTTTGATTGTTCCTGAGCCTGTCTGCATGTTGGAGTTAAGCCAGAATGTGATTCGCTGAAGGCCCGCGGCGGTTATGGGGTTTGTTGTGGCACCCCATTCGGCGTAATCGGAATCGTCGGTAAGATTAACTCCTCCGACGGTAACGTAGCTTGATCCCCGGCTTGTGCCGCAGTTTCTGGCCCATACGGAAACGGCTGCCCCTTTTCCTTCCTGCGCGCCGCCCCAGCGTCCGCCGGAAATTACTCCGTCTGTCAAATCGGAAAAAAAGAGTACCGGCGGGCTGGCCGCCAAAGCGCTGTGCGCGCCAAGAAGCAGCATGGCTGCTGAAAGCAGGTAAAGCGCCTTTTTGGGGAGTTCAACAGGAAGTCTCATAGTTAAATATTGTAACAGAACATCATTGAGTTGCAAGGGCTTATATGGTTTGTGAGGCAGTTCTTTGAAAGCCGGGTTTAAACTTGACAATTAATGAGTTAATTAGTATCATATATGCAAAATACATATACATGTCGATTACAGAATGAGAGGTATGTGCAATGCCTGGAGGAAGTTCGGCGGCAAAAAAATATAAACTTGATAAGCCTGAATGTCCCGGCGGGAAAATGACGCGTTTTGTCGAGCCCTGCCTTTTATTCTTTTTGTCTCAGCAGTCGTCATACGGATATGAATTGATGGATAAACTGGATCGATTTGGCTTTCAGAAATCAAAACCGGATCCGGCGATGGTTTATCGAACGCTTCGTTCGCTGGAAAAGGAAAAGTGTGTCATTTCAAAATGGGATACGAAAGGTGCCGGGCCTGCCAAAAGAAATTACGAATTGACCCCCAAGGGACTGGCTTTACTTCATGTGTGGGTGGATAGGATCGAGCTTCGCAAACAGGTATTGGAAAAATTCCTCAGGCTGTATAAGGATCGCTTTAAGGGAGGTTAGAAGATGGAACTTGTGGTTCTTGATAATGTGAAGAAAAGTTATGTTAACGGAGAAGTGCTGACTCCTGCGCTAAAAGGAATAAGTATTTCCATTTCCTCCGGAAAATTCATTTCTTTTGTAGGCCCATCGGGCAGCGGAAAAACAACATTGCTGAATTTGATCGGGTGCCTTGACAAACCGACGGAAGGAAAAGTGTTTGTAACCGGCACGGAAATTAATCGCATGGACAGGAAAACATCGGCTAAATTCAGAGGCGACAACATTGGATTCATTTTTCAGAATTTTAATCTTATCCCGGTGCTTACGGTTTATGAAAATATTGAGTATCCGCTGATAATGGTTCAGAATGTTCCTCCTGAAAAGAGGAAACAAAAAATTAATGACTTGCTTGAAAAAGTAGGCATGACAGACCAGAAAAATAAATACCCTGCGCAACTTTCCGGCGGGCAGAAACAACGCGTAGCGGTAGCGAGAGCCCTTGTGGCCGAACCGAAACTCGTCCTTGCGGACGAGCCAACCGCAAATCTTGACCACGTTACCGCATATAAGGTAATAGGGCTTATGCATGGTATGAAAAAGGACTTCAATACCACTTTCATTTTCGCCACACATGACCAGAAAATTGTAGGCGAAGCGGAGATTATTTACACAATGGAAGACGGATTGATTACCAAAAAACAGGAAAATACAATATCCGGAGAGGTGTCCAGATGAAAAGCATAATAAAAATCGCATGGCGCAACCTGCTCAGATATACTCGCAGAACGCTGCTTACCGCGTCCTTAATCGCCGTGGGCGTTGCTCTGGTTATAGTATTTGGCGGTATAGGTAATTCATTTAAGAGCGAAGTGATCGGAATTCTTACCAATTCTAACCTTGGCGACATCCAGATACACAAAAAGGGTTATGTAGGCTCAATAGATAACCTGCCTCTCGATATTAGTATTCCTGAAAAAGGGCTGAAGAAAATAGAATCTCTATTGGATAATAACCCGGAAATAAAAGCGTACTCTCCGCGGATAAGGTTTGGAGCAATGGTAAGCAATTTTGTTCAGACGACAAATATGCGGTTAACTGCTGTTTATCCCGAAAAAGAAAGCAAAACCTGTTCAGCTCTTGCAAAAAGGATAAAAGAAGGCGATTCAAATCCAGAGAGTTTCGTTTCACACGGCTCAATTGTCATCCCGTTAAATATTTCAACTGGAATGAATTTAAAACTCGGGGACGACATCGTTTTAGTTGCAACCAACAAAGACGGTTCGGTTAACGGAATGACCTTTAAAGTTTCCGGTATATCGGAAAACATACTGGGCCCCCAGGGAAAAGACGGATACATTCACATTGACGATGCAAAATCCCTTTTAAGAATAGAAAACGGTGAAATTACTGAAATCGCCATTAAACTGAATAATTTTAGTAAATTAAGCAGTGTATATGCCGGTTTAAAAAATGAGTTAATGGGTATACAAGGAGAAAAAACGGCTAAGCCGATGTTTGAAATCCATACATGGGAAGAATTATCTCCGTTTGCAAGCATAGCAAAAATAGTGACCCTGCTGATTATGGTGGTGCGGCTCGTTCTGATTTCCATAGTTTTAATCAGTATACTAAATGTAATGATGATGTCCGTATATGAGAGAATCGGAGAGATAGGAACTATCGCCTCAATAGGCACCCTGCCGTCTAAAATCCTCGCTCTATTTCTGACAGAAGGCCTCTTGCTTGGCTTTTTCAGCGCCATAGCGGGAAACGTTATCGGCATGATCATTATATTGATCATCAGCGCGGCAAAGCTGAACTTTACGTTTGGCATGATGGAAATATCACTTGCCCCGCAGATCCCAACCGCTGAAGTTGTTTTTGCGTTAGTCATAGTGGTCATAATTTCTGCACTTGCAAGTTTACAGCCGGCGTTCAAGGCATCCAAGATGGAACCGGTTGAAGCGCTAAGACATGTTTAAAGAGAGGAGATTATTCATGAAATTCACTAATTTGATCTTAATCTTTGCATCGCTTGTTTTATTTTCAGGGCAGGCGTTTTCTCAGGACGGCGATGAACTATTAAAAAGAATCGACGAGAAGCTAATGCCTGAAAGTTATGAGGCCTACAGGAAGCTTATAAATATTGAACCGAACGGAAGAAAAAAAGAATTCATTTTCTATACAGTCAAAAAGGGAAAAGATAAAATTGCGATGCTGTATCTTTCGCCTGCAAGCGAAAAAGGCAAAACTACTTTACGGCTGGGCGAAAACATGTGGCTTTACATACCAAATGTGGGAAAACCGATTCGTATTACCAGCTTGCAATCCATTGTCGGTGGTGTTTTCAATAACGCCGACATCATGCAGATCGATTACAGCGTGGAATACAATGTGGCCGGAATGGATAAAGACGAAACGGGATATATTCTCGAATTAAAAGCCAAAAACAATACCGTTGCTTACGACAAATTAAAGATGTGGGCGGCAAAAGACGAGATTTTGACAAAAATTGAATGCTATTCTGCCAGCGGTATGCTTATTAAGACGCTTGAATTTAAGGAAATCAAGGATTTTGGCAATGGACTTGTGCGGCCTTCGGTTATGGAAACATACAGCCCATTGTATAAAGGCTACAAGTCAATAATGATCTATTCTCAGGTTAAGCCCGGAGAATTCAGAGACGAAGTATTTACGATGAATTATATGTCAAAACTTGAAGGGCTGAGAAAATGAAACTTCTGGCAGCGGCAGCCGCTGTTTTAATAATAAGCACAGCCGTTTATGCTGAGGATTATTCTTTTGATATACCCGGAAAGGAAATGCTTGAGTTAAGTGGAAACCTTGACGTCAAGTATTCGGTTTTGAGCGCCAGAAAAGATTCCCCGATGTATCAATTACAATATTACAACCGGCAATTGTCTGATATTTTATCCTCGTATCTTATGGAGTTTTATTTGAACGGCGACTATCAGACGAAAGATGTCGGGGTTCATTTAAAGACGCACTCAGAATATTACAGCGACAATCAAACAGACTTTAATTTGTATGAACTGTATGCTGATGTAAATTTATCCGCCCATTCTTTTTTGCTTATGGGCAAAAAAATGTACAACTGGGGCAAGGGATATGCTTTTAACCCTGTTGGCTACGTTAATCCTGTCAAGGACCCGGAAAATCCAGAACTTTCACAATCGGGCCTTTTCTCAATCAATTACGAATATTCAAAGAGCTTTCAAACAGGCCTGGTGAAAAATATTGCGCTTGATCTAATTGTTATACCTTCCGCAAACACTATAAACAATAAGGTATCAGAGATACAATATACTGATTTTGCCGGTAAATTGTACTTTCTGTTTTTAGATGCGGACATCGATTTTGTTCACTATTTAAGCAAGGCTAATCCTGAGAAGGCAGGAATAGATTTTTCCAGGAATATTTTTACTAATCTGGAAATGCACGGAGAGTTCAGTATGTTCCGCGGCCAGCCAAAATATCTTATTGCGGATAATTCTCCTGAAACAAAATACATTGACGGGGCATCTTACCTTTTTGGTATGCGATGGCTTAATGAATGGAATATTACGACTATACTGGAGTATTATCATAACGACGCTGGTGTAAGCGTAAATGAGTTTAAGGATTATAATAGATTCCTGGCAAATGCCGCTTCTTCCGGCAATGATAGTATTGTTTCCAATGCAATAAGTATAAATAGAAACAATTTCAACGGCGCAAATATAATGCAGGATTACTTGTATTTAAAAATGTCATGGCCGGAACCGTTTAATTTGATATATTTCACACCTGCCGTATATACTATTTTTAACATTAATGACGGGGGTTCAATAATTGGCATTCCTTTAAGTTATAAACCTGTAACCAACTTTGAATTTCTATTCCGGCCTGTTTTTTTGACAGGCAATAGCAACTCTGAATTTGGCAGCAAACAATATAAGAATAAACTTGAGATGTGGATGCGGTTTTATTTTTAATGCGTATTTCGGCTTCGGTGTCAGGCTTTAATTACGCGCTTGTAGCTGGCTGTGGAAATATGGTATAATTCTAAAAAATAACAATGCCGCCATCGTCTAGGGGTTTAGGACATCGCCCTCTCAAGGCGGAGATCGCGGGTTCAAATCCCGCTGGCGGCGTTCCAGTATAAAAAAGGACTTTCGACGAGAAAGTCCTTTTTCTTTTGTTTCTCGACGTAAATCCTGCGTTTCACTCCGTTTCATTTGATAACAATAAACATCATGGCATGTTGGCGAATTGTTGGACAAAATTTGCCGATATTTTTCTTCCACATACTAAAGCGCTGGCCGCAAATACTCATATAGTTCCGTGAGCTTCTTAACATACCGCGGGTCCGTGGCATATTTTAACTTGCCCTCAACCAATCCGCTGAAATATTTCACTGGATTCATTCGATTTCCAAATGCCAGCGGATATAGCCGTTTGATGAAATCGCAGTACCACAATAACGCCTGCTCGCACGTAGGCCAATCGCGGAATTTCTGCGGCAGGAATACTTTCCAGTGCTTGCCATCGGCAATGATCGTGGCGTTATTCACCCCGTACTTCTTTATGATCCGCATCAGTGCCTGCGCGTTTGTTTCCTGCCCCAGCATCGGCTCATATTCATGGGTTGAAACCTCTGCAACTAGCCCGTTCCAAACCGATTGGCTGGGCGTCTTTATACCCCAGTAATTGTTCAGCCCTATGATTTTCACAAAGCCGCCGCTCTCATGCCAAGCATGGGTAAGCACAGATAGGTCGGCAAACCCGTATTCGCGGGATACCGGCAGACATTTCAAAAAATCCTTAGCCTTATCGTTTAGCTTCATTCTTTTTTACCTTCCTTTTAGCTTCCTCGCGCTCGCGTAACCGCTGGCACCCGATGGCAATGCAATAATATTCTCGCACCTCAAATCCCGGCCATACTGCCGAAGACAAATCCTTGCAGGTAAGGCAGGAACTATCCGGGTCAATCGCAAATGCGCCGGGCATCCGTAACCTTCTTTCCAGCAGTTTTTATCAGCATTTTTAAAGCCCAAAACAGAAACCTAATTGCTCTGTGCCTCGTTGCTTTTCTCACCGGAGCCGCCTTTTCCTGTCAAGGATGTTGCGCCCTTGCTGAGTCCATCGGCGATTTTTTGAGTTGCTACGTTCGTGCCGAAAAGGCCGGCCACTATCAATGCCAGGCGTTCCGTAACTGTTTCCGGTACGCCGGCGAAATGGCCGCCTACCATTATGGCCGTACAGGCCACCGCGCCGAGCAGAGTCATCTTTACGCCACGATTGGTTTCAAGATTTATCATGGTGCGCTCCTATGCTGGATCCGGCAATACAAATACCGCCGCTTTGAATTTTGCGAACCAGTCCGCCCCGCCAAAACGTACGACCAATTGTTTCTTTATGGTGCCGACAAGGAAATTGACGACTACCGGACGAGTTGCTTTTATGATGACATCATCCGTCCATTCGAGTGCTATCGGTAACCGGATAATGTCGTCAATCATCTGGTTCGATATTTTGAGCTCTAGAATTTCCTTCACGACCTGCTCAAGCTGTTCCTCTGTTTCGATTGCCATGACGCTTTGCTTCGCGGCGCCCACCATAAAGTCAATGAAAGCGTTAACCTGCCCTTTCACCGCCTCGAACTGTTCCTTGCCTTTTACTTCAACGCCATTTACAATTTGCAGTGCTATCTCTTTACTGTCCATGACTACCTCCAAGTGATTTGATGATGTAAACAACCACGCCCACTAAAATCGGCGCCGCGGTCGCCACCCAGTACATCCAGTGCCGTGCTTCGTGCGCATCATTTTGCCTGCATGCTTTGTCCGCCAACTTTGTTGCCTGATCAAGCCTTTCCCTTAGTCCATTGTACGCGTCTATTTTACGTTCAAGCTTGTCGAACCGGTCGCCCAACGTGGAAAGGGTAAGGTCAACCTTTTGTTCCAACAGCGCGAGTCGCACATCGTCCCGTCTACGGTCATCGTGATTTAAGCTGTTGTCGTCCATGCGAGAATTTCTATCCTCCTTTTATGGTGTACCGGAATAATGTCCGGTTACTCGCCACACATCCCAATCTGCGGTGAACGTAGCGCTTTCGTATTGTGCGTCGAGAAGAAAGTTTGCCGCGCCGTCTATCGTGCCGGATGTAGGCACAACTGTTATCTTGTTTGCGCTTGAGTCAACTTTCTTTATCGTATATGTTCTGATCGTGCTCGGGGCTGGCAACGTAACTGTAAATGCAGTACTCGTAGCGTCGCAAAAAATATACAGATCATTGGCGGCGGTATATGTAGATGTTTTGCGTACATATGAATGCTGGATTGAGCCGATCATTACGGGGTTAGTGAACGTAACAGTATTGCCCTCAGGATTGATTTGCAAATTCCGACCATATGTCTGGATCTTGAAATATGCGTTTGTCGCATCCCAGCCGAGGAATAACCTGTCGCTGTATGTGGTAAGCGGATGCACACAGTTAATTTCACGGGCCTGTAGCATCGCAATGCCATCCTGCGAAATGGCTGTCATGTCGCCGGTATTCGCATAAGCGCGCTCTACCGCGTTGCCATAGCGCTCAAGAGCCTCGGACATGGTTAATATCTCTACGCCCTTGCTCTGTGCGTAATCAATGAGCGTTGCCGTAATTGACGAAACGTTCGCCTGAAAGTCGTGTGCGTAAAAAGTAACAAGCACATTTTGCACAGCGGCGCTGTCAATGGCAGTGCGGTATATTTGCAGGTTGCCAAGCGTTTCATCGAGATGGCTTTCAATTTCAAACCGTTTAATTGGTGGCAGGCAGTATGATGTTTCCGTCGTGGCGCGCGCATACTCGTAGAATTTGACAGCATTTCGCTTAACGTTGGCGGTATATCCACCATAAGGATATGCCATGCCTCGCACATTACATCCGCTTGCAGTAAGAATGTTGTACGAGTTTTGAAGTTCCGCTATCATCGCTGATTCTGCGATGGCGCCAAGATTTTGATGGCTTACAGTATGCGAGCCAATCTCCCAGCCGGCGGCCTGCAAGTCCAGAATATCCTGCCACGTCAGGTATTGCGCGGCACTACCCACCCAGTCGGTTACGATAAACGCTGTTGCTTTTACACCGCGCGTTTGGAATACAGGCAGTGCCGTTGAAATCAAGCTTTTATAGCCATCGTCAAATGTGAAGCATACCGCACCATTGTTGCCGCGCGGGCGATTACCTACGCGCACAGTTTTGTTTGCTGCGCCGGTTGTCGTGATGTATTTGCCCGATATTCCGTTCGTAGCCGTCATTGACGACACATTTGCGATATTGTACCCGGCGAGCGACAAATCCTGCGTTGCGGTATGATTGCCGAGATTGTCGGCGCCGGAACTACCGCCACTCGTGATAATTGACATCAATTCATCGTCCGCGATTGCGCCCGGGGCGATGACCAGAAAAAGACTTAACAGCACTAATAATCGTTTCATCCTATCCTCCGTTACTTTCTGATTTCTGTTATACGGATATTCGTAGGCAACTTTCCAGCAGGGAGCTGGAAGTATATCGTGCCTTCGGTGTTTTTTGTCGTGATTTTCCTGCTGGAATCGGGTAGGATAGTGGCGCCCGCTGTGGTAACGCTTGTCGAGCTTCCGTCAAACCGATAATGCGCTTTCGCGCTATCGGTAGTGTCCACATTCTCCATGTGGATTTCCAGACTGCCGTACATCCAAGTGTAAGAGGCCGCGGTATACGATGTCGCATTAACTGTGTAATGCGCGGGCGTATAGGCAAAGATTGTTCCGACGGCACAAGCCAACAACGATACTGTCATTAACAATGTTTTCATCGTGTTCTCTCCTTTTTTCGTAATATTTACCATCTTAAACAAAATGAATACAAAAATAATGTACCCGCCGCGAATCCGTAGAAACTACCCTCGCTAAATCCCCATGCCGCAATCCCGCCGAGGCAAAGCATTTCCACGGCATGAAACACATCTGGCGTGCTTTTGTCGGTAATCAACATCCATGTATTGCCCATTCGGTCGGTTTTGTATATCGTGAGATGTTCGACGTAGCACCTGTCTTCACATTGCACTGTTGCGATTGATGATACAGCCAGTATAATAATTAAAAGAATGGTTTTCATTTATGTATAAACTGATTTGCCGTCGCAGTCCCCGTCGCTACCCATAATTCGTTAGTGTCTGTGTTCCACCAGTACTCACCTACCAATTTAGGCGTGCGCATTACCAATTCGGCTGTGGTTGCGGGTGTAAAAACGCCTCCACTGTTTAAAACAAATAGATTATTACAAGTTGTAGACGTACCCGCCAAAGTAAAATTAGTCGTATCACCCGAACCCAAAATCAGATTCGTATTATTGTCAGAACGCACATGCCCACCCAATGTTCCGGCGCCGAGATGTACGCCAGAATTTGTGTTGTCTGTGAATACGGCTGCGTCGGCGCCCACTGCTCCGACAACATGCAACCTATACGACGGCACAACACCGATCCACACACGATCGTTGTTTAGGTCGCCTATCTTCGTATAACCACCTGTATTAGAGATATAAGCCGAATTAGTGGAGTCGGTCGCCTGTATCCTTACAGACCCTTTGACATGCAGCGTATTGGTGGGTACATTGGTTGAGATACCAACGCACCCCTCAACTATTATTCCATCTGCCGGCGCACTACTCGTTACATATCCGTCCCCCACAATTAACCCACAATTGGTTTCCCAAACACCCATTGTCGTTGTGCCGTTAAAAAATCCCAGGCCGTAATTTGAGCCGGCACCATCCGCGCCTATTCCCATTACCGCGCTGCCGCTTGTTTTTATCCGAATAACCGGACGGTTATCAATCTGCGTATTATTGGTTGTTATAGTGTCGCAAGTTACATGGTATGTCGCGGTTAGATTATCGGATTTTATATTTCCATTAACTACAAGTTTTTCTCCCAAATCGCCAATTCCCGAAGTGCCGATTCCGACTTTGCTGGAAGTAGTTACGACAACAACTAAGTTGTTATCTGGGTCATAAATTTCGCACATATTTATGTAATCGTTTCGTGCATACCGCGAGGTAAATCCTTGTACTCTAATTTTTCCTCCGACTTCTAGTCTCGAATAATTATCATAAGATGGCGTTGAATAAGCACCTATTCTCACCAGGCTTGGCGTAATATACATCATCTCTTTGGCATATGTCCCATCATAATTGCCGAACGATGTCCACGTCGAATAGAACAATCCAATGTTTCCACTTGATGAAGTTATTGACGCATTGGAGCTGCCGTCCCACCGCAAAAATCTAATTTCCTGATTTGTCGGGGCGCCCCATCTACCAACATCCATTTTCAATGTACCATAACCTTCAATTGTTGGTATAGTAATTGTCAAAGATGAACAGTTCACGCCATAATTGGCAGCCATGTTATTTACGGTTAAATCGCCGCTTATTGTTGAGTCTCCCTCGGTACTAACAAGAGAGCCAGTGGAAAGATTTATCTCGTTTATCGCGCTGTCTATCTCTGCATGGCTAAGCGTTCCGGTTGATGTTAACGTTTCATGCGAACCGTGCAATATGCCTGTAATCGCACCCGTTATGCCGTTTATTATGGCTCTAGGAATAAATGTCTGCGAACTTGATGTAACATCCAATGAGTCAGTGTATACGACGGAGCCGGCAACGACCTGATACATGGTCATATTTGTCGGATTTACGACGGTATAGCTTACCCTCTTTGCGGCGTAACAATTCACCAATAGTGCCAAGTATGCACCAACAAGTAATAAAATTCTTTTCATTGTGAAATTCTCC
>Ga0208977_1001444_pt1 | contig 11774 bp, 10 predicted proteins | sample RifOxyA2_FD_184030 | JGI IMG/M metagenome (GOLD analysis project Ga0208977, IMG submission 184030) | Groundwater microbial communities from Rifle, Colorado - Rifle Oxygen_injection A2 (SPAdes) | ecosystem: Environmental > Aquatic > Deep subsurface > Groundwater | place: Rifle, Colorado, United...
CAATTTCACTTACGCCATTATCTTCAAAAACAATTGGAGAAAGTTTTGGAAGATAATGGCGTAAGTGAAATTGTAGTAAAAGCAGGCGACGATTTCGATCCGGCTATTCATGAAGCGGTCAGTCATGAAACACGAAACACGAAACATGAAACAAAAGAATGCAGAGTTAAAAATGTTTTAATGAAAGGATATAAGATGGGTGGGAGAGTGGTGAGGGCGGCGAGAGTGGCGGTAGAGTAACAATTTTCAATTCACAATTTTCAATTTTCAAACAATTTTCAATGATTCAATTCTTCAATTTTTAAATTCAGTCATTGGGGAATTGGAAATTGTTTGAAAATTAGAAATTGAAAATTAGAAATTTTTTTCAGGAGTAAATATTCATTATTAAACGCAAGTGGCTTTTGATCATTGTTTATTGATCATGGTTCACTGAAAAAATATGGCAAAGATATTAGGAATCGATTTGGGGACGACCAACTCGGCAATGGCTATCGTTGAGGGGGGAAGTCCGAACATTGTTGAAAACAAGGAAGGCAATCGCACCACGCCTTCAATGGCGGCCATTTCCAAGTCCGGCGAAAGACTGGTGGGACTTTTGGCTAAGCGCCAAGCGGTGACTAATCCCGGCAATACCCTTTATTCCATCAAAAGATTGATCGGACGAGCTTTTGAAGACGAAGAAGTGCAAAGGGATTTGAAACTGATGCCGTATCAAATTGTCAAAGCCAACGGCGGAGTGAAAGTGAAAATGGGCGACAAAGATTATACGCCGCAAGAAATTTCCGCCATGATCCTTGCCAAGCTCAAAACCGACGCGGAAGAAAAGCTGGGCGAAAAAATTACGGAAGCGGTGATAACCGTGCCGGCCTATTTTGACGATTCGCAGAGAAAAGCCACCAAGGAAGCGGGTGAGATTGCGGGGCTGAAAGTGAGGCGTATTATCAACGAGCCGACTGCCGCCGCCTTGGCGTACGGGTTCAATAAAAAGAAAGACGAAAAAATCGCGGTCTATGACTTGGGCGGCGGAACTTTTGATATTTCCATTTTGGAAGTGGGTGATGATACGGTGGAAGTGAAATCGACCAACGGCGATACGCATCTGGGCGGAGACGATTTTGACCAGGTGATTATCCGATGGATAATTGAGGAATTCAAAAAACAGGAAGGGATGGACTTGGGCAATGATCCTTTGGCGCTTCAGCGTATCAAGGAAGCGGCGGAAAAAGCCAAGATTGAACTTTCCACCGCTCACGAAACGGAAATCAACCAGCCGTTCATCACAACTGACGCTAACGGTCCGAAGCATTTGGTGATGAAGATAACCCGGGCGAAAATGGAAGAGTTGGTGGGCGATTTGGTCGCGAAAACGCTTGAGCCGGTGAAAAAAGCTCTGGCGGACGCGAAACTGGAGGCGAAAGATATTCATGAAATTATCATGGTCGGCGGGATGACCCGGATGCCGCTGGTGGTCAAAACCGTAGAAGATTTTTTTGGAAAGAAAGTTAATTTAAGCGTCAACCCGGACGAAGTGGTGGCGCTGGGCGCGGCTATCCAGGGCGGAGTTTTGCAAGGAGACGTGAAAGACGTTTTACTCCTTGACGTGACTCCGCTGACGCTTGGCATTGAAACGATGGGAGGAGTGCGGACGCCGCTGATTGAAAGAAATACCACCGTGCCGACCGCCAAATCGCAGATATTTTCCACGGCGGCGGACAACCAGCCCAGCGTGGAAATCCATGTTCTCCAGGGCGAACGGGAAATGGCGGCTGATAATAAAACCCTGGGGCGGTTTATTCTGGACGGTATTCCGCCCAGTCCGCGCGGCATTCCGCAAGTGGAAGTGACTTTTGACATTGATGCCAACGGAATTCTTTCCGTCAAAGCCAAAGACAAAGCCACCGGCAAAGAACAGTCAATCCGCATTGAAGCTTCCACCGGGCTTTCCAAGGAAGAAGTGGAGAAAATGAAGAAAGACGCCGAGGTGCACGCGGAAGAAGATAAAAAGAAAAAAGAATTGGTGGAAACCCGCAATATGGCCGATACGCTGGTCTTCACGACGGAAAAAGCCATCCGCGACGCCGGCGATAAAATCACGGCCGAAGAAAAAAAGCCGGTGGAAGAAGCCATTGAAAAACTGAAAAAAGTAAAAGACAGCGATAGCGCTCCCGAAATCAAAAAAGCCACCGAAGAGCTGTCAACCGCGGCGCAAAAGATCGGGGAGAAACTATATAAAGCGGCGCAAGAAGCCCAGCAAGCTTCACAGACTCCGCCATCTGACGTTAAACCGGAGGATAATGTAAAAGACGCGGAAACGAAAAAGCCGGAAGACGAGAACCCCAAGTCGCCTGATGATGGCGACGGGACAGGGAAAAAATAGAATTTAAAATAGAGCTCCGCCAAGGCGGAGCTCTATTTGAAAATAAAAAATCGCTCGTTGAGCGAAGTGGAAAAAAGATAGAGCAGGCGAAATCCGGCAATGCGGGGCGGGCATTGCCGAAAACCGGAGGGGGATCCGGCTCGCCTGCGCGCAGTAAAAGATGTGAAAGCGGGGGGCGGGGAGATTTGAACTCCCGACCCGAGAACTCGCTTAGTGGAGTCGAAGCACCGAGCTAATTCTCGGCTTATTGCGGGTTATGAGCCCGCAAGCTCTACCGGGCGGCGCGCCCCCAACTGAAATTTCTCGAAAAGATCTACGGGGATGGTAGCAGACTTTTCCTTTTGCTGTCAACCTTCTTCGAAAGCAACGTGTTTGACAGTTTTCGGGCGAAAAAGGTATTATTGTCAATACGGAGGTGAAATTGCAATATAATCAACCATAAAAAAATCGTTTATGAATGATATAAAAAACGCGCGCGTTGGCATTATCGGATTGGGGTATGTCGGCTTGCCGCTGGCTTTACGGGCGGCGGAAAGAGGGTATAAAGTTTTTGGTTTTGATTTGGATCGGAATAAAATAGATATCATAAAAAGCGGAAAGAGCCCCTTTAAGGAAGATTTCATTGAAGAAAGGAAAGAATTGCTTTCTAAAATAAACGCTTCGAGCAATCCCAGCGCTCTTAAAAAGGCGGATATCGTTATCGTCTGCGTTCCCACTCCCGTGGATGAAAAATTTTACCCCATCCTTGACCCGCTCTTGTCCGCCGCGGAGATCATTATCAAAAATCGCCAGCCGGGCCAATTGATCATCATAGAATCAACAATCAATCCGGGAATATGCGAAGACGTCATCGCCAAAAAGTTTTCCGAGGCCAAGATGCGGGAAGGCAAGGACTATTATCTGGCGCACTGTCCGGAGCGGATTGACCCGGGAAACAAAAAATGGAACGTGACCAATATTCCCCGAGTTTTGGGCGCGATGTCGAAAAAAGGGTTGGACGCGGCCCGAAAGTTTTATGAGTCGATAATCGACGCGCCTATAAAGCCGATGGGATCGATAAAAGAAGCCGAGGCTTGTAAGGTAGTGGAAAATTCTTTTCGTGATATTAATATCGCTTTCGTGAATGAGTTGGCCAAGAGTTTTGACAAGATGGGGATTGACGCGAAAAACGTGATAGAAGGCGCGGCTACCAAACCTTTCGCTTTTATGGCGCACTATCCCGGGAGAGGAGTGGGCGGACATTGCATTCCGGTGGATCCGTATTATCTGATTGAGCGGGCCAAGGAATCGGGATTTGACCATAAGCTTTTGCGCACCGCCCGCGAAATAAACAATTCTATGCCGGTTTACGCGGTGGAGATGATGCAAGATCTTCTGAACGCGGTGAACCTTTCGATGAAAGGGACGAATGTCGGAGTGATGGGGTTGTCTTATAAAGCCAATATCGACGACTTGCGCGAGTCGCCCTCTATAAAAATAATCGAAGAACTGAAAAAGAAGGAAGCCGGCATTGTCCGGTTCGACCCGTATATTCAATCAATGTCGGATGCGCCTGACCTCAAAACTTTTTTCAAAAAATCCGACGCGATCATATTGGTTACTAATCACAAGGAATTTCTCGAAATCGATCCGGAAACCTTCAAGAAAAATAACATCCGGGCGATTGTGGATGGAATGAACTGCCTGGACGGCGAGAAGATAAAAAAGTTGGGAATCAAATACCACGGCATCGGTCGAAGGTAGCTTTATAACGTCAACGCATAGGAAATTAAAAACGCTGGTTCGCATGTCTCGGCAAACGTACGGCCGGTTCGTGACGCGATAGCGGAACGAATAACTTATGATTTATAAAAATATTTTGGAAACCGTCGGGCGCACTCCGATGGTGAAAATCAACAAGCTCAGCCCCAATCCGCGCGCGGAAATTTTCGCCAAACTTGAAGGCGGAAATCCGGGCGGAAGCATCAAAGACCGGATCGCGCTCAAGATGATTGAGCAGGCGATCGCGGAAGGAATTTTAACCAAAGACAAAACTATCATCGAACCGACTTCGGGGAATACCGGCATCGGCTTGGCGATGATCGGGGCGGTGCTCGGCTACAAAGTGGAAATCGTGATGAACGCGGCGGTTTCAGTGGAGCGCCAAAAGACCATCAAAGCGTACGGCGCCGGCATAATTCTCACTGATCCCGAGAAAGGGACGGATGGCGCTATCATGAAGGCGCGGGAGATGGTGGAAAAAAATCCGGAAAAATATTTTATGCCGGATCAGTTTTCCAATAAATTCAATAAAATCGCCCATTATGAAACAACCGCCAAAGAAATTTGGGAAGATATGGAAGGGAAGATAGATTATTTCGTTTCCGCCATCGGCACTTCCGGCACGATCATGGGCGTGGCGGCTTATCTCAAAAAATATAACCCGGACATAAAGATAGTTTGCGCTTATCCGGAAAAAGGCCACTATATCCAGGGACTCAAGAATATGGAGGAGGCGATCGTGCCGGCCATTTATGACAAAGAAAAAATCGATGAATTCATCAATATCGAATCGGAAGCGGCTTTTGAGATGGCGCGGCGGATCGTCCGCGAAGAGGGAATCTTCGCCGGGATGTCTGGGGGCGCGGCCATGGTGGCGGCTTGCGAATTGGCGAAGAAAATTCCTTCCGGCCGCGTCGCGGTCATCTTACCCGACCGGGGAGAAAAATACTTAAGCACGAAACTTTTCGCCGATTGACCGCAACTGGAAGAATTGAAATTAAGGATTAAAGGAAAAAATAGCAATTTCACAAAATTGCAAATATGAACCTTAACAACTCACGGGAGGAATTTTATGACTAGGGGTAAAGGTTGGTTTCAGGAAAGAGGATTCGACCGGACGGTTTTTGAGATCGAGATAGAAGAAATAGTCGAAGGCGTTGTTCGGGGAAGAGTTTTTAATGAGGTATCTCCTCGTGGAGGGAAAATGCCTTTGTCGACAATTTCAGGTACGCTTAATGGCGAAATTATTCAGGCGGAAAAGTTTTACTCCGGAATCTCCCACAGCCACATTTATTACAGATTGAAAAAACGTCTCCATACCTGTTTAGCGGTTCGTTTTTTATTCACAGTTGCCCGGCGATTGACTTCAACTGCATGCATGAGGTTGCCAGCGGAGCAGTGGAGATTATGTTTGATTCGGAAATTTTCGGAAACAAGGAAGGAGAACTCATGGAAGTGGTTTTTGTCGGATAGCGCGGGGGGTTACTGTAATGCTTTCGAAGGGAGTTGGCAAATGCCGACTCCCTGTTTTTATTTTTATCCGCGTTGTTTAGCAAGGTTTTACCTAGGTATTCATCTTGTACAAAAATTTGACATAAAGTTTATGGCGTCCTAGTATTACGCATCAGACTATCGGGGAGTATTCTTTGACAAAAACGGAATTTCAACGCAAATTCTCAAAATAGAAAAGGAGACCGAAATGGCTGACATCGGAATGAATACCGGTTTGGAAGAGACAAGGAGAATGCATGACACGGCCGTTTTTGAAAGGGCGCGGCTGGAAAACGGAGTTTCTGTGTGGCTTCAAAAAACGCCGATTCTTACTGATGACGGGGGAATCATAATAGCGTTGTTTTCGGGAATCGGGTCAAGGATGGATCCTCCGGGGGAAGCGGGAATGGCTCACTTTTTCGAGCATATGCCGTTTAAAGGAACTAAAGACAAACCCTCTCCGAAAGAGGTGTCTTCGCCGATAGAAAACAGAGGCGGAGTTTTGAACGCCAATACCAGCCAGTTGAGGACGACTTATTACGCGGAAACGGCGGGAGCGGATTTTGAGTTAGCCCTCGATACACTTTTTCAAGTAGTGGCGCATCCTTTAATCCGAAAAGAGGATGTGGCAAAAGAGAGGGGACCTCTCTTGGAAGAATACAAAAGAGTATTTAGAGACGGCGATTCTGTCGCGGCGAAATACTTTTTGGAAGAGTTTGCCGGCAGGAATCATTCGCTGGGACATCTGCCGATCGGAGAAATTAAGACTATCGAGAATATGACCAAAGAGAAACTCGATAATTTCTACACCAAGCATTATCATGCGGGAAATTTGCATATCATTTGCGGAGGCAGTTTTTCCCGGAAGGCGGGCGTTTTGGGCAAAATTTCGGATTATTTTTCTTTGATTGCGAAAAATCATCCAAACAAGCCGGCGCAAACCGACCCCGATCTTTTGTACAAATCAGGAAGGGTCGTAGTGAATGATTCCGAGTTTAAGAGGGATATGCTTATTTCAGTTATCACTCTTCCACGCCTTACCGCGCTTGACCACGAAGCAGTTGATTTTTTGGCGGCTATTTTGTCGAGAGGTTCTGATTCGTTTCTCAACGTGGAATTGAGGGAAAACCGCGGCTGGGTGTATGAGCAGGGACTTACCAGCCTGTCGTACAGCTTTGATACGGAACTTTTTACTTTCAAATGCCCCACCTCAAGGGTCAACTTCAGGGATGCGGAGGAGATACTCTATGACAGCTTGGCCAAGCTCGATGCCGACTATATAGTAAGGAGGCAAAAATCCCGGCAAATGGAGAGGGCAACGACTTTTAAACATCCCGCAAGGGTTTGCCACTCTATCGTGGATGAAATCGTTTTGAATGGCCAGCTAATGTCGTACAGAGAAACGGAAGATTTGGAGGATTCCCTGACTGTCGAAAGAATTTTACAATGGAGGGATTATCTGCTCGACAAGCCTTCGTTTATTTTGGAGGCGTTGGCATAAAGGCATAGCGGCTGCCAGAACCGCTCCGGGACGCGCAACGTCCCGGTTTTTTTATGGCTTGTACCCCGGAACGTACTCGAGTACGTTCCAATGAGGCAAGGCGGGATGGAATAACTTTTGTTATTAAGCTTTTTATGCTACATTTGAAGCAGTAAGGCTTATGAAAATCCATCTTTCCCAATTTGCCGGGTTTTGCGGAGGGGTGAAGCGGGCGTATGATATGGTTGCGGGTTTGGATATGGCGGCCGTCAAACAGCCGGTTTTTATTTTAGGCTCGCTGGTGCATAATCCAGAGGTGAATAAGAAAATTAAAGAACGGGGAATTTTGGAGATCAGCCGGGAGAATTTTTTCGCGGCGCTTCCCGGTGAAATCGGGACTGTTATCATTACGGCGCACGGAACCGGGCCGGACGCGTACGCGGCGGCTAAAGAGAAAAATATTGACGTTATTGACGCGACTTGCCCGAAAGTCATCAAAGTCCAGCGGCTGGCTCAAGTTTATAAAAAGCGCGGATATAAAATTGTTCTGGTTGGCGACCGCGGGCACAAAGAAGTGCGCGGGATTGACGAGTGGGGCGGCGGAGAATCGATTATTATTTCAGGAGAGGATGATTTAAAGAATATGGAAAAGTATTTTGAAAGGTCCGCGCATCCAAAGACATCTGATGTCTTCAGCCCGAAAAACATTGTCCGGACATCGGATGTCCGGGAAAAAAAGATCGCGGTTTTGGCGCAGACAACTCAAAATGAAGATTTTGTGAAAAAAGTCGGTGAGATTTTTAAAAAGAAATATCCGGACGCGGAAGTTCTGCCGACAACTTGCGGAGCGACGCATGAACGCCAGAGAGAAGTAAAAAAGCTTGCTAAAGAGCACGAGGCGGTTTTGGTTATCGGTTCACCGACCAGTGCCAATTCCACGAGGCTTTTTGAAATCGCGTCGGCTATCAATCCGGAAACTCATTTTATTGATAACTCTTCGGAGCTGAAAAAGGAATGGTTTTCGGGAATCGGCAGTGTCGCCGTGACGGCCGGGGCTTCCGCTCCGAAGTGGGTAATAGAAGATGTCGTAGCGCGTCTGCGCTTGATTTAGGCGGAAATACGGGTTATACTGGAAAGCGTAAGACATAAAAAAATGTTATGACAAGCATCATTATAGTCGAGGATGATCCGATGATATCGGAAATATACCAGCGAAAATTTACTGAGGCCGGTTTTGAGGTTTTCGTGGCCGAGTCGGGTGACCAGGTCTTGGCGCTGGCGAAAAAAGAAAAAGTTGATTTGATCCTTTTGGATTTGGTTATGCCCAGGATGGACGGCTTTGAAGTGATAAAAAATTTGCGGAGCGGAAATTATGATCCAAATTTGAAGGTGGTGGTTTTCAGCAATTTGAACCAGAAGGAAGATCGGGAAAAGGCCCTGAACTTGGGGGCGGATGGTTTTGTTTCCAAATCTGAATACGCTCCGACGGCGCTGGTTGGCGAAATTGGAAGGTTGCTGAATCAGTTTCGGGAAAAAGAGAAAAATGAGAAAAGAGAAAACGACAGAGAAAACGGCATCATCTCAGAGAATTCCCAAGAAAAAGCGGATGCCAAAAAGATTTTGATAATTGAAGACGAAGTTATTTTTATCGATATGTTCGGAGAGAAACTCAGGTCGGAAGGATATGCCGTCGATTCGGCGGAAAACGGCGCCTGGGGTTTGAAAAAAGCCATAGAAGGCGATTATGATTTGCTAGTCATTGATATGATGATGCCGGCAATGACCGGAGAAGAGATAATAGAGAAACTGAAAGCCGAAGAAAAAACCAAAAATATTCCCATTATCGTCTTGTCAGCTTCAGTTGAAGACGCGGCGGCGAAAAAAGTCCAGGATCTTGGAATTAACGCGTTTTTCGTGAAAACCCAGCTTATCCCAAGCGATTTATGCCGGGAAGTGAATAAAATATTAGGAACCAAATAGCTATGAAAAGAACCTTAATCGCCGAAACTCCTAAAATGATTGGGAAAGAAGTCCGTATTGCCGGATGGGTGAATGTCCGGCGCGACCACGGAAAATTGATTTTTATCGACATTCGGGACAGGAGCGGCATAATTCAAACAGTAGTCATACCGGACAAGATTGAAGCCTATCAAGCGGCCAAAACGGTTCGAAGCGAGTTTGTCGTGGAAATCGAAGGATTGGTCAAGGAGCGTCCGGGAAGCCAGCAAAAGAAAGACGCGCCGGCCGGAAGCGTGGAAATCGAAGTGTCCGCTTTGAAAGTCGTTTCTCCGGTAGAAGGGGAATTGCTTTTTGATGTTTCCAAAAAAGACTTGGATGTGAATATCCAGACGCTTTTGGATAACCGCAACCTCGCCCTTCGCAATAAAAAAGTAAATGACATTTTCAAAGTTTACAGCCAAATTCTGAAGTCTTACGCGGAAGTGATGCGCGAGAACGGCTTTTTGGAAATAAAAACTCCTAAAATCGTGAGCGCGGCCACGGAAGGCGGAGCCAACTTTTTCAAGATAAAATATTTCAAGCGGGAGGCCTATCTCGCCCAAAGCCCGCAATTTTACAAACAAGCCGGAGTGGGGGCGTTTGAACGGGTGTTTGAAATCGGTTCAGTGTTTCGGGCGGAACCTCACTTTACTACCCGCCATGTCAATGAGTATGTGAGTTTAGACGCGGAAATGGGCTTCATTGAAAGTTTCTCGGATATTATGGATCAAGTGGAATTTACGATGAAGCGAATTTTGGAGGATGTCCGGGAAAAATGTTCTTCTGAGCTCCAAGAATACGAAGTTGAATTGAATATTCCGAACCGGTTTCCCAGAATAAAACTAACTGAAGCGCTGGAAATTATGAAAAAGGAATATGGCAAAGAAACAGAAGGGATTGATATAGATCCGGAAGGAGAACGCCTCATTTGCGAATGGGTCAAGAAAAAATATGACAGCGATTTTATCTTCCTTACAAATTACCCGGCCAATGCTCGTCCATTCTATACCATGCCAAGCAAAGACCCTCAATACACGGAAGGATTTGACTTAATATATAGGGGCGTGGAAATTGCTACCGGCGGACAAAGAATCCACGATTACAATCAATTGGTGGCAAATATCAAAAAACACCGGCTGGATCCTAAAGACTTCAAGGACTATTTGGAAATATTCAAATTGGGTATGCCGCCGCATGGCGGCTGGGCATTGGGATCAGAAAGAATTGTTCAAAAAATCTTAGGAATGCAAAGCATTAAGGAAGCAGTTTTGTTTCCGCGAGACGTGAAAAGATTGACGCCATAACTTAAGATAAATGCTCGAAAAGAAAACAAATAAAGACGAAAACAAAGGAAAACATAAAGAAAATTTTGATCATAAAAAGATAAGGCTGATCAGCTTTATTTCTTTTTTGATGGGATTTTCCCAAGCGGTTCTCTTGTATGTGATGTCATCGTATTTTAAACTGGCGTCGGGGATGGAAAACGTCGGAATTTTTTACGCGGCGTCCTATTCGATATTTTTAGTAATCCTTCTCAATCTTCACAAAGCCGTCAGGACGCTGGGCAAAGCCAACGTTTTTTATTTTTCGCTTCTTTTCAAAATTATCGCCATTGTTTTTTTGATTTTCGCGGCTCCCGGCAAATTGGGGATTCTTCTTTTAGCCGCCTACATCATCTTGGGGCATATTGAATGGGTGGCGCTGGACACTATCATTGAAAATTTTTCCGCTGACGCCATGTCGGGTCGCATCCGCGGACTTCATCTGACCATTATCAACGCCGGATTTTTGCTGGGGCCGTTTATTTCCACGCGCGTCTTGGATACTGTCGGATTTCATGGAATTTTCGCTTTTTCTTTGGTAATCAACGCGTTGGTTTTTGTTTTCGCGCTGGTCGGGTTTCGCCAGTCTAACCACAGGTTTGAACCCAGATTGAAGGCGAGGGAAGTGATTATGAAAGCGTTGAAGCGGAAAAACATTATGCGGGCGTATTATATTTCATTTGTTTTGGAATTTTTTTACGCGCTGATGGTCATTTATACTCCGATTTATCTTCGCGACTTGGGATACTCCTGGGAAGATGTCGGAAAGATGTTTACCGTGATGCTGGTGCCTTTTGTTTTGGTGCAATATCCGATGGGAGTCTTGGCGGATAAGAAATTCGGGGAAAAGGAATTTTTGATCGGGTCTCTTCTTTTGATGGCGGTTTCAACCATGGCGGTCTATTTCATCGGATTGGGCAGTGTGGCTGTTTGGGCGGCGATGCTTTTTCTGACTCGGCTTGGCGCGGCGCTTATTGAAATCCTTCGGGATTCATATTTCTATAAAAGGATTGACGGACGCGACGTGGATCTGATTAATTTTTTCCGGACTACTGTTCCGGTTGCTTACATTTTTGCCGCCATTTTTTCTTCACTTCTTTTGGTATTCGCGCCGGTGAAGTTTGCTTTTATTTTGGTTGGCGCGGTGGTTTTCTCGGCGCTTATTCCGGCTTTCGCTCTGGAAGACAATAGATGCGAAAAGGAATTGGCGAATCGCGGCAAGGCGTAGTTTGGCGAGCAACTATTCACCTTTTTCCAAACATGCTAGAATATCCTGGTAAAAACAAAAACAAAAATTGAATGACTTATCAAGAAAGGTTTTTGAGCCTGCGCTTGGAAACTA
>Ga0208977_1001451_pt1 | contig 11739 bp, 10 predicted proteins | sample RifOxyA2_FD_184030 | JGI IMG/M metagenome (GOLD analysis project Ga0208977, IMG submission 184030) | Groundwater microbial communities from Rifle, Colorado - Rifle Oxygen_injection A2 (SPAdes) | ecosystem: Environmental > Aquatic > Deep subsurface > Groundwater | place: Rifle, Colorado, United...
CAGCGACGATTATCGTTGAATTATCAGGCGTTGTATGAGTATCTGTCACAGAATTATATTTATGGGGAGCACACCATATATAAGGAAATAAAGAATCTTCCACCTGGTTATATATTACGGATTGGTCAGGATGGTAAAATTTGTCTAAGAAATTACTTGGACAGACAAATAAAGGTGAAGAATGGTGGATTAAAATCGGCGGCAGATGAGTTTGAAAGTTTATTTGAAGAAGAGGTCAAGAGGAGTGTTCGATCAGACGTACCTGTAGGTATTTTTTTGTCTGGTGGAATAGATAGCGCCCTTTTAGGTAGCTTGATTTCTAAATATAATTCTAATCTTACCGCCTTTACAATTGGTTTTCATGGGGCTGACTTTGATGAGGCAAAAATTGCTCGTCGTGTTTCTAATTATTTTGGTTTTAATCATAAAGTACATTATTTAGAAGTGAGTGATTTTGCTAGTGTGTTAGATAAAATTATTTCTGCATTTGGTCAGCCGTTTGGAGATTTTTCATCCCTGCCAACATATTTTGTTTCCAGTTTGGCGAGACGTAATGGGATTAAGGTTGTCTTAAGTGGAGACGGTGCCGATGATGTGTTTGGCGGATATCCAACCGCCTATTTGCCTGCAGTTTTGAATTATTATGGCATCTTACCATTGCCAATAAGGAAAGCTTTGTCTGGTTTAGCCAAAATTTTACCAGCATCACATAAGAAGTTGGGTGTTGAAGAAAAGATTAAGCGTTTTACAAGTGGCGGTTTGTACAATTTTCAAGAGGCACATTTTTTTTGGAAAATGATTTTTTCTTTGGATGATATTAGACAATTGTTAAACAAAGATTTTTTTGAATTATTTTTTAGAAATTGTATAGATGATGGTTTTTTATCCTATTTTAAAGAGACCGAGGGATATTATAATAATAAAATTGATCAAACAATCATGGTTGACAGTAAGACGTTTTTACCTTATAATTGTCTTGTGAAAGTTGATGTTTGTTCTATGCTGGAAAGCATAGAGGTGCGTGTGCCGTTTTTGAATCAACGTGTGGTGGATTTCGCCTATAATTTACCGACTAATTATAAGGCCAGCATTGGTAAAACAAAAATTTTGTTGCGTCATGTATTAAAAAATCGTTTGCCAAACAACGTGTATTCATTAAAAAAAATGGGCTTTACCCCACCGCTTTCAATCTGGCTTAAGAATGAATTAAAGGATTATATGATAAATAGTTTTTCAGACGGAATACTATCCAGTATCGGTATATTTAATCAAAGTTATATAAATAATCTTTTAAATAACCATCTTTCCGGGAGAGAGGACAACACTCGAAGGATTTGGGGATTAATTTCGTTGGTTAGATTTTTTTCTAAAAATCCAACCTTAATTAAATAAGTATGTGTAAATTATCTATTATTATTCCAGCTTATAATGAGCGCGCCACAATTGGTCATGTAATTGAAGAGTTATTACATTTGGATTTACCGTGCTCTTATGAGGTAATTTTAATTGATGACGGATCTAATGACGATACAGTAGAAAAAGCAGAAAAAAATCAACAAGATAATTTTCATATATTTAAAAATGCAAAGAATCGTGGTTACGGCGCAAGCATTAAGCGCGGCATTAGGGAGGCGGTTGGCGACTATGTCTTGATTTTTGATGCAGACGGTCAATTTAGAGTGGAAGATATAAAATTTTTTTTGGATACTATAATAAGCACAAACGTGGATTTGGTGGTTGGCGAGAGGAAATCCGGCAGTGATAATAGTCCGTTGTGGCGTAAGCCCGGTAAATTTTTTATCAAAATGCTTGTCAATTATTTGTTAAATGAAAAAATTAAGGATATAAATTGTGGTTTTAGAATTTTTAAAAGAAACGTAATTAGCAGATATTTACACCTCTGTTCGGATAAATTTTCTTTTTCCACCAGCTCTACCATTGCCCTGATTAGTCGAGGTTGTGGTTATCATTTTTTACCAATAGAGATGAATAAGAGACAAGGGGGAAAAAGTGCGGTCTCAGTTCAAACCGGTTTTCAGACCATCATGTTGGTAATTCGTCTAATCATGTTATTTAATCCAATGAAGATTTTTTTGCCCTTTGGTTTATTATCTATAATCGTTGGTTTTTTGTGGGGTTTAAATTATTTGATCATTGGGCGTGGTTTAAGTATCGGAACGCTATTTCTTTTTATTGTTGGTATTTTTTCTGTCTTTTTTGGTTTGATCGCGGAGCAAATTTCTGAATTGAGAAAATCACAATTTGAAAAATGATTCTATGAAAATTTTGTTATTACAACCACTCGTACCTAGTAACATTTTATGGGGTGAGTTTGAGAAGGGTGAAGGATTCGTTCCTCCTATTGGTTTAATTTGTGTTGCCGCCTATTTAAGGGAAATAGGTCATGAAGTTGAAATAAAGGATGCTCAACTGGAAAAAATGTCAGAAGAGATTTTGGTTGGTTTTTTAAAAAGTAAAAATTTTGAAGTGATTGGCATACCGGCTTTTACAAATTCTGTGGCCTTTTCATATATAACTGCAGAAATTTGTAAACGCGTCCTACCTAATTGCAAAATTATTTTTGGTGGCGTGCATGCTACTATAATGCCCGAGAGAACATTGCAAGAATGTAAATATGTTGATTTTGTTGTTTTGGGTGAAGGAGAGTATCGTATGGGGGAGTTGATAAAATATATTCAAGGGGAAAGGGGTGTTGAATATATAGATGGAATAGGTTACAGAAAAGATGGAAAAATAATTGTTGTTCCGGCTTTTGGAGTTATTGAAGATTTGGACAGCCTTCCTATGCCGGCCTATGATTTGTTGGATATGTCAAAATATGTTCCGCATCCAACCCAATATAAGGTGTTACCAAATTTTCCGGTTATAGTACAAAGGGGCTGTCCATATAATTGTGCATTTTGTGGCGCTCACTCCGTACATGGTAGGAGAGCCAGGCACAGATCTGTTGACAATGTAATTGAAGAACTTAAGCTTTTAAAGAACAAATATAATGCAAGGGGTATTTATTTTCAAGATAGTACTTTTTTGATAGATAAAAAATATGTTATAGAACTTTTTAATCGGATGATTGACGAGAGGTTAAATTTAGTTTGGGCTTGTAATACTAGGGTTAATACAGTAGATGAGAGTATTTTGAAGTTAATGAAAAGAGCCGGGTGTTGGATGATAGTTTATGGAATTGAATCAGGAAATCAGAAATCTTTAGATTTAATGCGCAAAGGTGTTACGGTTGAGCAAAATGAGAGAGCTGTAAGATTAACAGAAAAAGCAGGCATAACCGCTTGTTGCTCTTATATCTTGTGTCTGCCTGGTGAGGATTATAAAGATGCTGTTAATACGGTGGAATTTGCTTTTAAGTTGAAATCTCCGATTGCCATGTTTTATCTTCCGGTTCCATACCCCGGGACAGATTTAATTAAAATATGCTCAGAAATGGGCGGTTTAAGACTTGATGCTAAATGGGAGGATTACAGTTCTGCAGATTTTTCTAATCCTGTCTATATAAACCCTCTTATAGGCAAGGAAAAGATGCAGGAAATTCTTAACAAGGCTTTTCGCGGTTATTATAAAAACCCAACCGTTATTTTTAAAAATCTATTATTAATTAGGTCGTGGACTGATATCGTAAAATATTGGCGAGCTTTCAGAGCTTTGTTTAATATTTAATTACATTAATCTATGAAGGAAAATATTCAATACACAACAAATTTTAACAGTCCTCTTACTAATTTTAGAAAAAATGTAAAAAGTTTTGTTGGTTTGGTGGCCTCGCTTTTACCGTTTCCGCCGATTTTGATTGCCATATTACATAGAATGCGTGGTGTAAAGATAAATAAAATTAATAAAGTATTTTTTTCTTACGACGTTTATTTAGATGGTATCTTTCCGGAATTTATAGAAATTGGTGAAGAGGTATATTTAACGCGTGGTGTCAAAATAATAACTCACTTTTATCCACCAAATGCAATCGCCGGAATTCTTTTGGATGGCAACAGAACTAGTGTGGGAAAAGTGGTGATTGGAGACAACGTCTTTGTGGGTGTAAATAGTATAATCTTGCCCGGTGTTACAATTGGAGATAACGTGGTAATTGGTGCTGGGAGTGTAGTAACTAGTAGCATTTTATCCAATCAAATCGCGGCGGGTAATCCGTGTCGAGTTATTAGGGAATTAAAATATTCACACGGAGTTTAATATTTTATGTTGAGTTTTTCAAAAATAAATTCAAAGTATTTTCCATATCTGTTTTTCATCATTGTGATAGTTGTGTTATTTGGATTAAATTGGCGGCCAAATTTTTTACCAACCAGCGATCAGGCAATGTTGGAATACATGAACATGGCCAAACACGGCAAGGTGTTTGGCCAATCTATAAATGGGTATACTGTAAATAATTTATATATATTTGCGGAGGTGGTGTATTTACTTAGTTTTGTGTTTAGCAGCTTTTTTATTAAATATTTATTACTATTGGTGTTTATAGTCGCATTCAGCTATTGGGTTAGTTTTTATATTTTAATGCGCTTAAGTGCTGGGCAAGTGGTTTTGTCATCAATTTTTGCGCCGATACTATTCATACCAAGGTTTGCTTTGGGTGGTGAGTTTTGGGGTATGTTTAGCTTAAATTTTGTTCAGGGACGTTCTTTCTATCAACCAATTGCACTCTTGTTGTATTTTTTGATTTTTCAATCATTGAAATCTGAAAACACAAAAAAAATGTTCGGTGCTGGAATTTTGTCAGGGCTTTCTTTCATGATTTATCCTGGCGGGGGTTTTTATCTGCCGTTGATTACCGGTTTGGCTTTGTTTTTGTTGTGGATTTTTAAGAAGTGCCAATTTGGATTGGTGCTTTCTTTTTTAATTGGTTATTTGGTGGGCATGGCTCCCAGTTTGTTGAATTATGTATTGAATAGTGACGCACAAATTGGCGGCGTGTTAAGTTCCTTCCTGTATTTAAGAAGTTTGTTTGATGTGGCCGGGTTTAACGAATTGGTTCATTCGCGTTTTCCTCACATATTTGGCAAGGGTTGGTCAAGAATGGCGGCGGAGGTTATTATTTTGTTGATAGTAATTTTATACGCGCGCCACACGCATCGGCATTCAAAGGCAGATTCCAAAGAAATTAAACCGTCAGATGTCACTGGCAGAGAATTTTTATTTTTTAATATAGTTTTTGCAGCCGCAGTGTTGTTAATTACTTTTGGAATTCCACTCGCGCAATATTTGATTGTTAAAATTTTTAATTGGCCATACTTTTTCTTTGAACAGCTTAGGAGTTCGCGCTATTTGTATTTGCCGCTCTTGTTTATTTTGATTAGGTATTTATTTTTATTATATTATGATAAGCGTCATAAGGTATTTTTGTTAGTCTTTTTCTTGTCTTTTTTTGGCTTGCGTTTTTTCCAGCCAGCCATAAATTTTTCGTTGTACAGGTTGCTGCCAGAAAGTTTTCGTCAGAGTATTGGCGTGGCCAAAAAAGATTTTATAACAGAAAAAAATGAATTTGAAAAAAAGAACCCAGATTTAATAGACATAGCTAATTATCTTAAAACAAATGTATCTAGTACCGCGAAAATTTACATAGACTCTGATGATGATGTTGCTCTTAACATCAGAAGTATCTCGGGACGTAGTACTAATATTTGTAACAAGGAACTTTCCTTGTTTATAATACAAGACGCATTGAATGCGGTATCTACTGCAAATAAAATACAGCTATATACAAGTATGATAGAAAATGGTTATAATAGTGATACTTTTGGTACACTTAAGAAAGATGGTTTTCAGTACTTAATAACGCCAAACAATACTTACTTGTCAGAAAATTTAAGTGGCTTGAGTTTAGAATATCAAAATCATAATTTTAAACTGTTTAAATTTTAGGGTATGTTTATTTTTGAAAACCTACAATCCAAAAAAGAAAAACTCTGTATTGTCGGCCTTGGCTATGTTGGCTTGCCTCTGGCAGTGCAATTTGCTCGTCATTTTTCTGTGATTGGCTTTGATGTCAGGAAAGACAGAATTGCTGAATTGAAAGCCGGAAGAGATCATACACTAGAGGTATCTGGTGGTGATCTGGCTTCAGTGGCAATAGAATACACAGATGATCCGGCAAAAATTAGAGAGGCTAAATTTATTATTGTGGCCGTACCAACTCCAATTAAAGCTGGTAATTTGCCAGACATGTCTTTAGTTATAAAAGCCAGTGAGACGGTTGGTAAAAATATGTCAAAAGACAGTGTTGTGGTTTATGAATCCACTGTTTATCCGGGCGCGACTGAAGAAGATTGTATTCCTGTGTTGGAAAAAATGTCTGGCATGAAATGCGGAATGGATTTTAAAGTGGGTTACTCTCCAGAGCGTGTAAATCCAGGCGATAAAGAGCACACAATCAATAAAATAGTTAAAGTGGTGTCAGGTATAGATGTTGAGTCCGCTGATCTAATTGAAAAAGTTTATGGCGTGATTACAAAAATACACAAGGCACCATCAATTAAAGTGGCAGAGGCCGCTAAAGTGATTGAAAACACTCAGCGGGATTTAAATGTGGCTCTTGTAAATGAGCTATCTATGATTTTTCAACAGATGGGTATTAGTGTTTATGATGTCTTAGAGGCCGCTGGTACAAAATGGAATTTTTTGAAATTTACACCCGGACTCGTCGGCGGGCATTGTATTGGTGTTGATCCATATTATCTAACATACAAGGCAGAGGCATTGGGTCATCATCCTGAAGTTATTTTGGCTGGGCGCAAAATCAACGATAGCATGGGTCGGTATATCGCGCGTCGAATTTTGAAATTAATGTCTAAGAAAGGCAAGATTTCTTCAGAGACTAAAATAGTTATACTTGGGGTAACATTTAAGGAAAATGTCCCTGATGTCCGCAATTCAAAGGTGCTTGATATTTACAATGAACTATGTGCGTTTGGTCTCAAACCGCTGGTGTGTGATCCTACAGCTGAAGTGCGTGAAGTGAAAGACGAGTATGGATTAGATATGGTTTCTTGGAAAGAAGCGCGTGGTGCAGATGTGTTGATTGTGGCAGTTGCACATGATAAATTCAGACAAATGTCGGCATCAGAATATGCGGAGTTTACTAAGCCAGGAGCGATTGTGGCAGATGTAAAACATATTTTGAACAGTGTGGAATTAGAGAAATTAGGTTTGATTTATTGGTGTTTATAAATTCATATGAAACTCTTATACATTGGTTCTGGTTTCGTTGGCGCATGTTCCGCGGCTGTGTCAGCCGACAGCGGTCATGAGACGCTTGTTTTTGACATTGATAAAGAGAAAATCAAAAAACTTGGTTCTGGCGACAGAGATGAGATTGAGTCTTGTTTGTTTGAGAAGGGTCTTGGTGATTTGGTCGTACGCAACCAAGAGAGATTAAAGTTCACGACTGATTATTCATTGGTTGTAAAATTTTTGGAACAGGCTGATGCTGTTTTTATGTGTCTGCCAACGCCAGAAATTGGTGAGACCGGGGAGAGTAACCTAATTTACTATTTTGACGCCGCGGAACAATTAGCCAAGAGTTTGGCGCAGAGAAATGGCGGAAAGCAAGAAAAATACGTGGTAGTCGTGAATAAGAGCACAGTACCAATTGATATGGTTGATAAAACTGAAGAAATAATGCAAAAGCATGGTGTAAAAAATTATGGCGTGGCATCCAATCCAGAATTTTTAGTTGAGGGCAAGGCAGTTGAAGGTTCACTTCATCCAAATCGAATAGTAATTGGCGCTAAAAATGATGAGGATTTGGGAGTTATGCGTCAGATTTATCAGCGCTTTTATGATTCACCAACAGTTCAATATATAGAAGTTAATCCAAAGGAAGCGGCGGCAGGTAAATTGTTAGCCAATTTTTATTTGTTTAATAAATTGGCAATTTGTTTTGATGTGGTAGGCCGAACTTGCGAAACGTTTGCCGGATTGCAATTTGAAAATCTTCGTAAAATTTTAACCACTGATCCGCGTATTGGTGATTGGGGATTATATGATAGTTTATATGCCGGTGGTAGTTGTTTTATTAAGGATGCTCGCTCTCTGTCTCATCAACTGCAAACCGCTGGACAAGAAGCTATTTTGGTAAATGAGACTCACTTAACAAACAAAAGACAGCTAGAGATGTTTATTGGCAGAGCAGAAAAAGAAGCACAGTTGGACTGGTCTGATAAGGTTGTGGCATTAGTTGGTCTTGCGTTTAAGCGCGATACTAATGACACGCGTAACTCTCCAGCGATTGATATTGTGAATTTTTTGTTAGAAAAACAAGTGAAAGAAATTCGTTGTTATGACCCGGCGGCAATGGAGATGTTTGAGAAAGATTTTCCTGAATCAAATCAGATTAGATATTTTAAAGATGAAAAAGATGCCGTTAGCGGAGCAGACGTGGTGATTATAGCTACGGATTGGCCGCAATTTAGAGGATTGGGTGATGTTTTGTTGCAAAGTTCCTCTCGACCGCTTATAATGGATGGCCGCAGAATGCTACAACATAAGTACGGTGAACTGCAAAAAGCGGGATTTGATATTATTGCTGTTGGTTCTCCTTTTATAAAATGTAGGTGACCAGATTCGCGATAAAGTCGGGTGGTGGTTAATTGGTAGTGTTATTCAGAGTAGTTTGGTTTACAGATTGTTTCGGAAAAGATATAAAAATTATGTCTTTTTGGAAACAACCATTAACAGTTTTGTTGATTATATATACAATTAGGTATATAATATAACTAATTATGAAACAAACAGAATTTCCGGACAATATACCTCTAATCACTAAGCAGAATTTGAGACTCCTATTTCCAAATATTAGTGAGTTTACTTTTGATAAAAATATACAGAATTGGCTTAAAAATAATAAATTGATTGCGCTTAAAAAAGGGTTATATGTTTTTTCTACTTACTGGCAACAACAACGTTGGGAGGGTGATAGTTATCTAGAATTTTTGGCAAATAAAATTTATCATCCATCATATCTTAGTATGGAATACGTGTTGCAGAAATATAGCATGTTGAGCGAGGCGGTGTTTGCTTTTACTTCTGTGTCGCCAAAAGCAGGGCGTGTATTCAAAAATAAATTGGGTACGTTTTCTTTCAGCGCGATTAAACCCGAATTATTTACCGGTTGGGCAACTGTTAATGTCGGCAACAACCAAGTATTTATGGCCAGCAAGGCCAAAGCGCTTTTTGATTATTTATATTTGTATAAAAGAAAAATCATTAGCGTGAATAAAAAGCAGTTGGATGAATTGCGACTTAATTTAGAAGAAATGAGCAGACAAGATTGGCAAGAATTTGATCAATATGTGCATGTAAGCGGTAGTATAAAGATGAAAAAAATTTTTAAAATTTTATTCACCCAGTATGCTGATTGAACAATTAAAAAATTATTTGGCGCAAGACAGATTTAATAATCTTTCTTTGGATTATAAAAAGAATTTAGCCAAGGAGTTTCTGCAGTATTTTATTTTGAATTTTATTTATAATAATCAAGAATATAACCAGTTGATTTTCACCGGCGGTACGTGTTTAAGGATTTGTTTTGATTTGCCACGTTTATCCGAAGATTTGGATTTTGATTCTGTTTTGCCGCTTAATAAAGAAAAACTTGCGGACGATTTGATTAATTTTCTCAAGACAGATTGCCAATGCGCGGAAGTGGAGTCGGTAATTAAGGGACAATATGAAAAAATTTATTTAAAATTTGATATATTACGCGCGATTGGCTTGGCAAGTGGGGTAGAATCTAACAAACTGTACGTCAAAGTGGAAATATCTCCCGAGGCTACCGGCGGAATTTATAACAAGGAGGTATCTTTAGTCAGTAAAAGCAATTTTAGTTTTTTGGTTTCACGATATTCCATGCCAGATCTGATGGCTGGAAAAATTGGGGCTATATTTACCAGATTATTTTTTAAAGGCAGACAAAATCAGATTGAATTTAAGGGGCGTGATTATTTTGATTTGATTTGGTATATGAACCAAGGCACAGTGCCAAACATGCCGCGTTTGAATAAAATGCTTGTTCTTGGTAATTATGGAAAGCAATTTATTGGAGTAAGTGAAATGATGTCCGCTTTGGGTAATAAAATTGATGGACTTAATCTTAATCATTTAGAAATGGATTTATTGCCTTTTGTTAACGATATGAATTTTCTTGATGCCTGGTTGAAGAATTTTAAACAATTGTTTGCTGATTTGTCAAAGAAGTATGTCTAATTGATCATAGTTATCTTATGTTCCAAAAAGTAGCCGGAATTTATAATTATCAATTTTCTGTCGACGCAAGATTTTTTAGTACAAAAATAATATTTATTGGCGATTATCATACAGGTGCTTATGATTGGATGGATGATAATACTATTCGAGTTTGTGCTAGCTCTGGTAGTGGGGTAAGAAGTTGTCGGAATATTAACATTCATGTGAAACAGCCAATTGTCGCGGTAGATGATTATGGTTCAGGGAATTGGGATATGATAAAAACTTTTTAATTTTTTTTATATGTCAAAATACCTCGTTACCGGCGGAGCCGGGTTTATCGGCACAAATTTAGTCAAACAACTCTTGGCCGATGGTCACGAAGTTGTTGTCTTGGATAATTACGCGGGAGGGAAAAAAGATGATAGGATTTTGGAAGGCGCGAAGTATATTGATGGCGATATTAGAAATGAGAAGGACTTGGAAAAAGCGTGCAAGGGTGTTGATGGCATATTTCACATGGCCGCGTTGCCTCGCGTTACGTTCTCTGTGGAAAATCCAGAATTAACGCATGACGTGAATGTCAACGGTACTTTGAAAGTGTTGCTTGCGGCGAAAAAATATGGCGTCAAACGCGTTGTGTTTTCCTCCTCCTCGTCAACATACGGTGGAACCACGCCCGGCAATTTGTTAAAAGAAGATGTGATGGTAAAAAATCCAGTCAGCCCTTATGCTTTGCATAAATTAATAGGTGAACATTATTGCCGTTTGTTTAACGAGCTTTATGGCTTGGAGACAGTCAGTTTGATCTATTTTAACGTCTATGGACCGTATTTTGATCCAGAGGGCGCTTATGCTCTGGTGGTTGGTAGATTTCTCAAGCAAAAAAAAGAAGGCCAGCCCATGACGGTTTGCGGAGATGGCGAGTATTATCGCGATTATACGCACGTCAATGATGTGGTTCGAGCAAATATTTCAGCAATGCTATCTGACAAAGTTGGTAAGGGTGAGACAGTAAATATTGGTTGTGGCCGTCCGACTTCAGTAAATGAGCTGGTGAAAATAATGGGCGGAAAATTTGTAAATGTTGATCCGCGTCCGGGCGATCCGCGCTTCTCCGGTGCAGATAACGCAAAAGCGAAAGAACTTTTGGGTTGGGTGCCAAAAGTGAGACTTGAAGATGGGATTAAAGAGTTAAAGAGAGAGTGGGGAATTGTGTGAAGTTGTAAGTTGTAGAAATTAAAAATTCGCTGATGAGGCGAATTTTTAATCTGGCTTTATTATCAAGTTTTGATAACAAGGGCAGGGGACGCAATGAATGGCGTCCGGCTTTGAAGGGATCCGGAACACGCAGGGGATGCGGTTTTGGATACCCAATAGGTGGGAAAGAGCTGTGGGAAGGGCCTCAAAAGCCCTTAGATGGCAAGGCAGACAGACCACCTCCTCGTCTCGTCGTCCCAGGAGAACCCGAGGTGGTAGGTCTTCTCTGGTGGGAAGTGGGCGTCGAGCTGT
>Ga0208977_1001468_pt1 | contig 11636 bp, 12 predicted proteins | sample RifOxyA2_FD_184030 | JGI IMG/M metagenome (GOLD analysis project Ga0208977, IMG submission 184030) | Groundwater microbial communities from Rifle, Colorado - Rifle Oxygen_injection A2 (SPAdes) | ecosystem: Environmental > Aquatic > Deep subsurface > Groundwater | place: Rifle, Colorado, United...
GACGTTGTCTCCGAGGGAGACGAAGTAACCGTAAAGGTTGTCGAAATTGACACCCAGGGCAGGGTAAACCTAAGCCGTAAAGCCGTATTGAACCTGAATAAATAACTGATGTTACGCAATAAATGCCAAAGTACTGTCATTGCGAGCGAACAGGCTGGGTCATAAGTGTATTTCAGCCGTGCCTGTCATGCCGGAGCGCCTTACAGGCTGTGTCATAAGTGCCTTTTGCTCCGACCGTCATACCGGAATGTCTTAATCCGGTATCCAGTCTCGACGGAAGATCTGGACTCCGGCTTTCGCCGGAGTGACGAAAACAGGGACTTTTGACTATAAAACGTAATTGCGACACAGCCTGAAAGCGAAGCAATCTCGCTGTTTCGTATCAAAACGACGAGATTGCTTCGTCGCCAGGGCTCCTCGCAATGACACAATGGAGATTTTTAAAATGAAAGAAACGGCCGGCGGTAAGACTGTTGATGTTTCTATAAAAGACAGGGTCAGCGCGTTATATGAACTTATGACAAGCGAACACCTTGATGAGCTGGAGATCAAGGAAAAAGACTTCTATCTTTATATAAAAAGAAAAAGTAAAACGGCCGCGCCCGCGGTTATAAATGTGCCTGTGGCACAAGCGGCGGCTCCGGCTGCCGCGCCCGTTTCGCCGGCTCCTGCTGCCGGCGGGCCGACCGTAAAATCGCCTATTATCGGGGTGTTTTACCAGGCGTCGTCCCCGACAGCCCCGTCTTTCGTCAAGGAAGGCGACGTGGTCAGCCAGGGAAAAACACTGTGCATTGTAGAAGCCATGAAAGTGATGAACGAAATCAAGGCGGACTACCGCATGAAGATCGTAAAGATACTGGTTGAAAACGGGAAACCGATAGTTTCCGGCCAGGATCTATTCATGGTTGAAAAAGCGTAACCAGGATGCAGGAAACCATCGGAATGACAGCCGGACTCGTGTGGAATTATCTGAACACAAACGGGCCGGCAACCACCCTGAAACTGAAATCCGCGCTCGGAATCTCCAACAGCCAGTTGCATCTTGCACTCGGATGGCTTGCCCGCGAAAATAAAATCGAAATCACCCAATTGAAACATACATGCAGGATTTCCCTGGGGCAATGACGTTAACCCACATTTATGTATTTTAAGGTTCGCACAAAGCAAAAACAGAAACAAAATCATTCACGCGAGATAAGAGGATTGATGCTTTTCGCGCTATCCTTCCTTATCGGTTATTGCCTTCTTGTGCCGTCCCAGGCGGGCGCCGTGGGACAGGCTGTTCACCGTATATCATTCCTCATGTTCGGACAGGCCGCATACCTTATCCCTCTGCTGGCAGCATGGGCAGCCTGGACAAACATCAAACCGCCGGCGGCCGTCCACTGGCGGCTGGATTTGATAGTGCAGATTCTGCTGATACTCTCGGCCTCGTCTTTTTTCTCGATATTCGGCAACATGTTTTACTCGGTAAATTTCGGCGGGTGGATAGGGCTGAAACTAAACCCTTTGTTCAGACGGCTATTCGGCAACGGCCTTGCGCTGTTTATAACTGCCGGGCTTTCGCTATACCTGGCAAGTTTCCTGGTGAGGCTTTCCCTGCGCGCACTTATCGTCGGAAGCTGGCACAAAATAGCCGATGATTACCGTATATGGCAGGAAGCGCGCGAACAATTGAAGAACAATGCCCCCAAACCCGCCGCCAGGCCGCAACTGAAACCGGAGCCTGCCGAGATAAAAACCAGGACGGAACCTAAAATAATCAACCCGGCCGCCCCGCGTACCCAGCCGGCTGCGCCTAAAATAGTTCCGAAGGCCGCCGATGCCGGCGTATCGTCGCAGGCTTCCAAACCGCCGGCAGCCGAAAAAGCTGTAAATTTTGAGTACACTTTGCCGCCCTTTGATCTGCTTGCAAGCACCAAAACCCCTCTTATCGAGCAAACAAAAGATGAACACCTGGCAAATGCCGATCTGCTTACCAAAACGCTTGCCGATTTCGACATACCTTCAAAAGTAATAGAAATAATACCCGGCCCCGTTGTTACTCGTTACGACATCGAGCTGGCGCCGGGAATAAAGGTGCAATCGGTTGCGGCATTAAGCGAGAATCTTTCGCTGGCCATGAAATCGCCTTCAATTCGCATCGTGCCTATACCGGAAAAATCGGCCGTTGGCGTGGAAGTTCCTAACGACAAAAGCGCAATGGTCGGGCTTAAAGGAATTGTTTCCGACGATTCATTTTCATGCTCATCTTCGATACTTACGCTTGCGCTGGGAAGAACCACGGACGGCGCGCCATACGTCGCCGACCTTAAACCAATGCCTCATCTTTTAATAGCGGGCGCCACCGGCTCCGGCAAAAGCGTGGGAATTCACACGTTGATAGTCTCTATACTTTTCAAGGCGCGTCCCGACGAAGTAAAATTCATGCTGATAGACCCGAAGCGGCTTGAGATGCCTATCTACAAGGGTATCCCTCATCTTTATGACCCGAGAGTAACGCCGGACAAGGTAAGCATAATTACGCAGCCCAAGGATGCCGCGGAATCGCTTAAAAAACTTGTGCGCGTCATGGAAAAACGTTATGAGAAGTTCGCCCAGTTTGCGGTGCGCAACATCGAGGGATATAACGAAAAGATGGCCGAGACCGGCGGGGAAAAAGAGTTTTATATCGTTGTAATTATTGACGAGTTGGCAGACCTTATGCTTATCGCCTCAAAAGAGGTTGAAGATTCCATCCAGCGGCTTGCGCAAATGGCGCGGGCGGTGGGAATACACCTTGTGCTCGCCACGCAGCGGCCATCGGTGGACGTTATTACGGGCGTCATAAAAGCCAACTTTCCCGCGAGAATTGCATTCCAGACAACGTCCAAAGTGGACTCGCGCGTAATACTGGACATGATAGGCGCGGAGGATTTGCTTGGCAAGGGAGACATGCTGTTCTTCCCGCCTGGTGAATCCCGCCCGATACGCCTGCAAGGCGCATTCGTTTCGGTGAATGAAGCCGAGCGGGTGGTTGAGTTCATAACAAAACAAAGCGTTCCCAACCATTACGAGAACATAGCCGCAAACGCGGGCGGCAACGGCGGCGCGCACGAGAAAGGCGACGAATCTTCCGACGAGCTGCTGGATGCGCTTAACCTTGTGCTGGAACGCAAGCGCGTTTCGCAGGACCTTCTGAAAGCACATTTCGGTTCATCGGCGCGGGCTACGAACATATTGAGCATTCTGGAAACAAAGGGGTTCATTCATAAACCCGAGGGCACCAACCGCTGGACAATTTATTTCGACAAGATAGAGGAATACATCGTGGCGGCAAATTTTCCGCCAACACAGGGGACGCCTCAATGATAAAAATATTAACGGCGGCATTGTCTTTATTGTGCGTTATTTCTTCTTTCATTTTTGCCGGCGAGGAGATAGGGCTCGACGAGTTGCTGTCAAGAATGGAAGCGCGGGACAAAGATATTACCTCGGTGCAATTCGATTTCACGCAGGAGATAGCATACACGTTAACCGGCGAAAAACAGGAAAGCGGCGGCTCGGTATCATTCCAGAAACCGGGTAAAATCGTAGTCCGCCAGCAAAAACCCGTCGAGCAGTCAATTATAACCGACGGCAACAAAGTCTGGGTTTATACGCCCGCATACAACCAGGTAATTATTGACAACTGGAACAAATGGATAAAAAACAGCGCGCTGCCCGCGTCGCTGATGAATTTCGGCACCGACATGATTGAATTGAAAAAAAATTATTCTTTTGCGTACGCCGGGCCGGAAGAAGATTCTTATAAACTGCTGCTTTCGCCCAGGAAAGAGGGCGGGTGGCAATTAGAACTCTGGATTGATACGGCAACGTATGTTCCCTTGCGTACCCGCCTCTCCGGAGATACGGTGGCGGTTACTACCCGGACCGAAAACTACAAAATAAACCCCGCGCTTTCCAAGACGATGTTCACGTTTAAACCGCCGAAGGGAACGGAAGTTTTACATCTGCCTTGAAAAGGAAAGAAACAATTATGGAAAACGTAAGCGGACTTAAACTTGAGAAGGAAATCAAAATCTCCCTTGCCGATGCAAAGGAACTTGGGCTTGCTTTTCGCCGGAAACGGGAAGAAAAAGGATTGTCTCTCGAAACAGTGAACTCGGACACGCATACCTCTCTTCGCTATCTTCGCGCAATTGAAAACGGTGATTTTTCGCATTTCCCGGCCGAAGTGTATTTAACAGGCTCATTGAGACGGTATGCGCATTACCTGGGGCTTGACCCCTCAAAACTTATAGCGACTTACACGGGTTTCAAAGCGCAGAAAATTGAAAACGACAAATCCCCGGCCGATACAAATAAATGCGACCACGCAAACGTAGTGTTACCGTTGATAATCATTGCGGCATTGCTGGCTGCGGGATTTTTATTGCTGCGTACCGGCAACCACGCACCGGCTGAACAAAACAAAGCGCCCGTCGAAGAAAAAACGCCGGCAGCGGCAGTAGTCGTACCCATAGCGGCGGGACCCGGGGAATTGAAACTGGAAATCAAAAGCAGAGAAACGTCATGGGTTAAGGTAACGTCGGACGGGACGATGGTGTTCGAAGGCGTGCTCGCGCCCGGAAGCGCCAGGGATTGGACTGCAAAAAATGATTTCACGGTCAAAACAGGCTATGCACCCGGGATTGACGTTAAACTTAACGGCTTTGACATTGATGCCACAAAAGGCGCCCAGCAGGACGTAAACAGTATTTCCTTAAACTGGGACAGCATAAAATAATGCCAAAGCTTTGCCTTGTAACGCTGGGATGCCCCAAGAATATAGTTGAAGGCGAACATATAGCCGGTATCGTTGAAGCCGGCGGGTGGGAAATTACCACCGACATACGCAAGGCATCCGCGGCCATAGTTCACACGTGCTCTTTTATTGCCGACGCGGCCGATGAATCGGTGAATGCAATCAATGCCCTTTCAGGGTTGCGGAAACAAGGCAAACTTGAAAAACTTATAGTTTCAGGCTGCATGGTGCAGGAAAAAGGGCAAGCATTAGCCGCCCGCTTCCCGCAGGTTACAGGCTTTATCGGCACAGGCGGCCTTGAACGTATCTCGGGCTTACTTGGCTGCCACGCGGGACAACATTTTATATCCGGCGCGCCCGGCGGGCTTCTGGAATCGGCTCACCCGCGGCTTCTTTCTTCGACGTTACCGTCCGCCTACCTTCGTATCTCCGAGGGATGCAATCACAAATGCAGCTTCTGCCTGATACCCCGGCTTCGCGGTAGATACAAATCGCGTTCGATGAAATCGCTTGTTGAAGAAGCGCGTGAACTTGCCGACAACGGCATACGCGAGCTTGTTTTAATCGGCCAGGATACGAGTTTTTACGGCAGGGACAACTACGGGCGTTTAGCGCTGCCAGAGTTGCTGCGCAAGCTGTGCCGCATAAGCGACCTGAAATGGATACGGGTTTTGTATGCGCACCCGGCATCATTGACACGGGAACTTGCCGACACCATGGCATCAAATGAAAAAATATGTTCATACCTTGATATGCCGCTGCAACATATCAGCACGAGCGTACTTCGCGCCATGAAGCGGCCGCCGAATGCCAGAAAAGCTCTTTTGCTTTTAAAAAAATACTTCCCGGCGGTTTCGCTCAGGACCACCTTCATTACCGGTTTTCCCGGGGAAACCGAAGATGATTTTTCGGAAATGTACGATTGCATCGGCGAGGGATGGTTTGACAACCTCGGCGTTTTTGAGTATTCGCCGCACCCCGATGTGGCTTCCGCAGGCATTAAGCCGGCTGTAACGCCAAAAATTGCGCGGCAAAGAAAAAAGAAATTGATGCTCCTGCAGCAGAAAATCGTTGCCGCGAAAAATGCGGCGCTCATTGGATCTAAGGCGGAAACACTTATAGAAAGGGCGGTTGGCGACTTAAGGCTAAACCGCTGGATGGGGAGGACAAGATTTATGGCTCCTGAGATTGACGGCTCCATTATCGTACATGGAAAAACGGCGCCCGGCCGATTCGTAAATACCGCCATAACCGGCGCAACGGGTTACGACCTGATGGGTGAGATAACCGCATGAATTTTGCAAATAAGCTGACTCTTCTGCGCATCGCTCTTCTTCCGTTTTTAATAGTGTTCATGCACCTTAATAATTTCTGGACACGGATACTTGCGCTCATCATTTTTGTTGGCGCGGCGGTTACGGACATCTACGACGGAATTATAGCGCGCAAATACAAAACCATAACAACTCTTGGCATATTCCTTGACCCGCTTGCGGATAAGCTTATTATCTCGGCCGCGCTTATTTCCTTCGTGGGGCTTCGGGAGCTGAACATTCCCGCATGGATGGTGATACTTATAATATCGCGCGAGTTCATAATTACAGGCCTGCGCTCGCTTGCGGCCACCAAAAACGTAATTATACCGGCTGACAAAACCGGCAAGTTCAAGACAACCTCTCAAATCATAACCATCATAACCATACTGCTTATACTCATCGCCGATTCCGCGCTCTGGCGCTACAAGGGGACTACCGGCCGGCAGCTTCTTTTGCAAAACGCTACTGTGCCGTCCTACATCCTGGGCTGGGCACTTACGAAACTGCCATTTATTCTTATGTTTATCACAACTCTTCTAACGCTGTATTCCGGCATTTCCTACCTCTCCAAACATCGCAATCTTTTGACGGATAAGTAGATGATAAAATTAATCGCGACAGGGTTCGGGGCGGGGTATTTCCCGGTGGCGCCGGGGACAGCCGGCACACTCGTCGGCGCGCTGATATATTTGTTGCTTGCGGCGGCGCACCCGGGTCTAACGCTTGCGGCGGCGGCGGTTATCATTGCGATTGCCATCCCTGTTTCGGGGGCGGCCCAACAAGCCTTCGGCACTCACGACGATAAACGCATAGTCATTGATGAAATCGCAGGCTTTCTTGTTGCGGTGGCATGGCTGCCTCAAACGTTTGCCGTCGGAATTCTTGCGTTCGCGCTGTTCAGGTTTTTTGACGTCGCAAAACCGCTTTTTATACGCTCATCGCAACGTCTGCCCGGCGGGTGGGGGATAGTTGCCGACGATATCCTGGCCGGAGTTATCACCAACATCCTTTTGCAGGCCACAAATTATTTTATACCGCTATGAAATATTTTAACCTTCACGCCATTGTCGTCGGTCCGCTTGAAACCAACTGTTACCTCTTAAGCGATGCCGCGACTAAAAACGCCATCATCATAGACCCGGGCGGAGAGACGGAACGGATTGCAGCCGCCATATCGGCGCAGGCGCTTACGCCGAAAGCCATCGTTCTCACGCACGGACACGCCGATCATATAGCGGCGATAAAAGGATTAAAGAAACTATACCCGCTTACCGTTTATATCCACGAAGCCGATATGCCCTACCTTGACACGCCGGACTTGAACGGATCCTCGCTTATCGGCGCGCCTTTTACATCGCCCGCCGCCGACGTAGCGCTTAAAGACGGCGACACAATTACCGTTGACGCGCTAAAACTTACCGTCTATCATACGCCCGGCCACACGCCGGGCGGCACCTGCCTGCTATTTAACAATGTGCTTTTTACTGGCGACACGCTTTTTCGCGGCTCCATCGGCCGCTGGGATTTTCCGGGCGGCAGCAGGGAAAAGCTATTGGCTGCCTTACAAATATTCCGCACATTCCCCGTTGAAACGATGGTTTATCCGGGCCACGGCCCGGCCAGCGACATAAAAACAGAGCTTGAACAAAATCCGTACCTTGTAAAAAGTTGAGTGTCTATTTAGCAGTTTGAGGTCATTGCGAGCGAGAGCGAAGCAATCTCGACATTGCCTCTGATGAAAAGCGAGATTGCCGCGCCCTTCGGGCTCGCAATGACGACGATAACTTCAAAACGCTAAAGAGACAGAAAGTTGACAGGGTGGTGAGATCCAAATGGATTACATTGAGGAATTTATCTCTTACCTGACGGTTGAAAAAGGATTGGCAAAAAATACAATTCTTTCCTACGGCTACGACCTCAAGCACTACCTTGCCCACCTTGCAAAAATACGAAAGAACCTTCTTAAAATCAAACACCAGAACGTAACCGATTTCCTCTGGCAGCAAAAGCTGGAAGGATTAAACCCGCGCTCACTTTACAGGCTGATAGAGACGCTGCGCCACTTCCACCGTTTCATGGTGGCCGAAGGCCACATGGCAACCGACCCGACCGCAAACCTGATACCGCCGCGCCTCACCACCAAACTACCGCACAAACTATCGCTTGCAGAAGTGGAAAAACTGCTAAATTCCTGCTCCGGCGACAGGGAACGCGAAGTGCGAAACCGCGCAATGCTTGAGCTGCTTTATGCCACAGGACTGCGCGTTTCGGAGCTTGTAACCCTTACCCTCGATAACATAGAATTCAACCTCGGCTTCGTGCGCGTCATCGGCAAGGGGAACAAGGAACGCATAGTCCCCATCGGCAAAACCAGCCGCCACTACCTTCAAAAATACCTGCCGTTTAGAGCTAAGCGCGCAAAAGACGGAACCCGCGACCTTTTTTTAAGCAAGCTGGGAAAGAAAATGTCCCGCGTCGAATTCTGGCGCCAACTGAAGAACTATGCCGTGCGCGCCGGCATCACAAAGGAAATCACGCCCCACGTGCTGCGCCACTCCTTCGCCTCGCACCTTCTGGCCGGCGGCGCAGACCTGCGCTTCGTCCAGGAAATGCTCGGCCACAGCTCAATTACCACCACCCAAATATACACCCACGTTGACAAAGAACACCTGAAAGACCTCCACAAAAAATACCACCCCCACGGATAGAATAAGAATAGGGGACGGTCTTAAGTAATTAATTATTGAGAGTGCATTGGTTTGAACAATGGGGTTTAAAAGTGTATAATTTTAGTTATTGGGATTTTTATAATCAGCATGGGAAAACAGGGAGGAATTTGTGGCGGAGATTGGTGAGAAGAATGATATTGCTTTGGTCGCAAAATTGCAGAGCGGGTATGAATCAATCAGGAAGCAGCTGTCGAAAATCATCGTGGGGCAGGAACAGGTTATAGAGCAGTTGTTGATTGCGCTTTTCAGCAGAGGGCATGTGCTGGTGGTGGGGGTGCCGGGGCTTGCGAAAACGCTTCTTATATCAAGCATCGCGCGCATACTTGAACTGAAGTTCTGCCGGATACAGTTTACGCCGGATCTCATGCCGTCGGATATTACCGGGACCGAAGTTATCGAACAGGACCCGGCAACCGGGGCGCGGTCGTTCCGCTTTATCAAGGGGCCGCTTTTCGGACAGTTAATCCTTGCGGATGAAATAAACCGCACACCTCCCAAAACGCAGGCGGCTTTGCTCCAGGCCATGCAGGAATATAAAATTTCGGCGGGCGGCAATACCTACCAGCTTGAACCTCCTTTTTTTGTATTAGCCACGCAGAATCCTATCGAGCAGGAAGGTACGTATCCCCTGCCTGAAGCGCAGCTCGATCGTTTCTTTTTCCAGATAATGATGGATTACCCGTCTTTGGAAGAAGAAAAGGAAATCATATCGCAAACCACGGGCAGTTACCAGCCGGAACCGGAAAGCGTGCTGTCGCACGGCGAGATTATTGAGTTGCAGGACATAGTGCGCCGCGTTCCGGCGGCCGAACATACAATAGAATACTCCGTAAAGCTTGCGCGTTCCACACGCCCGCAGGATGAGTCCTCGCCGGAATTTGTGAAGCGGTTCGTAGGCTGGGGTGCAGGGCCGCGCGCGGCGCAGGCTTTGATACTGGGCGCCAAGGCGCGGGCGCTGCTTCACGGACGCTACGCTGTTTCGGTTGAAGACATTCGCGCCGTGGCGCTGCCAGCCCTGCGCCATCGCATAATTGTCAACTTTCACGCGGAGGCCGAGGGAGTATCGTCAGAAACCATCATTAACCGCCTCCTGGAAAATAAGTGAAGTTTATTGATCCGGCTGCATTTGCGCGGCTTTCGCAGTTGCACCTGCGCGTTCAGTGCGTTGTTGAAGGCCTTCTTTCCGGGCTGCACCAGAGCCCGCGCCACGGGCATTCGCTGGAGTTTGCGCAGCACAGGGAATACTCGCACGGCGACGAGTTGCGCCGCATAGACTGGAAAGTTTTCGCGCGCTCCGACAGATTCTTCGTCAAACAGTTCCAGGATGAGACAAACCTGCGCGCATATCTTCTGCTCGATGCATCGGCCTCAATGAAATTCGGCGGAAGCGGCCGGCCGGACAAACTGGCTTACGCCTCGCAGCTAACCGCGGCTCTCGCCTACCTTCTCCTGCGACAGGAAGACGCGGTTTCCCTGGGAATATTCGACTCGTCACTTCGCTTTTTTCTCCCGCCGCGGCATCAACTATCGCATCTTGCGCTCATCTTTGAACAACTTGAAAACCTTTCGCCGGGCGGAGAAACGGAGATTTCATCCGTTTTAAATTCAATGGGCAAGCACATGCGAAAGCGCGGGCTGCTGGTGCTGGTTTCCGACCTTATGTCCGACCCCGTCGAAGTTATAAAGGCTTTGAAATATTTTAAATACCGGCACCACGAAGTGATGGTGTTCCACGTGATGGACGACAGCGAGCGTTTTTTCCAGTTTTCAGGCGAACATTTGTTCGTTGATCTTGAGAACGGCAAGCAGGTTTACGGCGACGCCGACGCCCTGCGCGCCGCCTACCGCCGCATAGTTGAACAATTCATCGAAACATATAAAACCGGATTCCGCCAGGCGGCAATCCATTACCACCTTATAAGCACCGCAACACCGCTTGAAAAAACGCTGGCTCAATGCCTGAGCTATTGATGCTTTACACCGTGTCATTATTTTCCCGGTCATTGCGAGGCCTTGGCCGAAGCAATCTCGTTGCTGCTACCGTAGTAATACGAGATTGCCGCAGTCGCTTCGCTCCTTCGCAATGACATGCGAACTCATAAACCTTGATGAACTTGTATTTTTTTAATACTTTATACCTGTGGGCACTGCCGCTTGCGCTTACGCCGGTTATTATTCATCTGATGTTCAGGCGAAAGCCCGCGGCCGTGCCTTTCAGCGACCTGCGCTTCGTGCGGCTGGCGCTGGAAAAGATACGCGCAGGCTCGCGGCTGCGGAAATACCTGCTGCTGGCCGTGCGTATGCTTATCATCGCGCTTATTATTTTATTCTTTGCGCGGCCGCTGTGGCACAAGGGGGGAGTTTCCTCGTTTAACGGGCGCGACAGCCAGAGTATTGTGTTGTTCCTGTTTGATGTTTCCTACTCCATGGGCTACCGCAATGGCGCGGAAAACCGGTTGGATGAATTTAAGCGCACCGCGCGCAAATTGCTGGCTGTAATACCCGCTTCAACGCGCGTCGGTGTCATCGGGTATTCGAACAGGGTGGAGTCGGCAAGCGCCTATGCGGGTAACGACCACTCGCAGGTTCTGCGAGCCATTGACGAATTAAAACTCACCGCGCGCCCCACCGATGTAAGCGTATGTTTCCCGAAGGCGGCCGGGCTTGCGGCGGATTTCACGGGAAGCTCCGTTACCATGGTTTTGTTCTCGGATCTTGCGGAACACGGATTTACAAACACCCCGCGCGGCCTCGATAACCCTTACCGCATAATAACCTTCCCACCGCAATACAAAAAAAACTCTA
>Ga0208977_1001471_pt1 | contig 11629 bp, 3 predicted proteins | sample RifOxyA2_FD_184030 | JGI IMG/M metagenome (GOLD analysis project Ga0208977, IMG submission 184030) | Groundwater microbial communities from Rifle, Colorado - Rifle Oxygen_injection A2 (SPAdes) | ecosystem: Environmental > Aquatic > Deep subsurface > Groundwater | place: Rifle, Colorado, United...
AAACCAATTGCCTTCATAGGCCGGGTTAGAGCCAACGAGGTCGATCCTTTGCCAGGCGTTATTGCGCCAGATATAGCCGTAGCGGTAGATATACTGGCTGGTCGAATTAGCGCCGATACTTATGCTGGCCGAATTGGCGTTACAAACTACGCTCATGAGCTGTTCGCCGGAAACAGAGAGGGTATTGTAGGGAGCGCCGTAACCGGCGGGAATGGCCGAACCGGAAGAGAGCTTCTGGCACTGGCCACCCGGACAGGCTCCGCAATCGGAAGCGCAGGAGGAACAGGTCTCCCCTGTTTCGCAGTTCCCGTTGCCGCAGGCTGAGGCCGTCTGGCAGGTAGTCGCGCAGCAACGGGCGCAAGTACCGACGGTGGTCATCGCGGTCGGGCAGGTCTGGGTGCTGCTACAGCAATTAGTGCAGGTCTGGGTAGCGGCGTTAACCGTGACGCGGACGGGGGCCGGTTCATAGCCGACGTTATTGGAAGAGTCGACCGCATGGAGGCCGTAATAGAAAGTGCCGGCGGCGGTCGGAGAGGAAGTGAAGGTGCCGGTCCGGGAAGTACCGGTAATATTAACCGATGTTACCTGGGTCCAGACGCAGCCGGTTTTGACCGTATCGGTGCAATTAGTGCCGGAAGGAGCTCTCCAGAGTTCGGCTCTTGCGAGAGCCGTGTTGTCGGTTACCGTGTAATTAGCCGTAATACTCGCGCCCACGGTCAAAGTGGTCGGAGTAACAGAAAAAACGGTAACGCGGGGGGCGGTCGTATCGGTCGAAGCGGTTTGGCAGGTAGTTGCGCAGCAGCGGGCGCAAGTTCCGACGGTAGTCATCGCGGTCGGGCAAGTCTGGATCGAACTACAGCAGTTCGAGCAGGTGGTGGGAGTGCCGCAATAAGGCAATTGACCGCCTTCTACCTGGGAAGAATATTGATGAAGCCACTCCTCTAAATTGGTATACCCATCACCATCGCTATCAGCGTGCGGATTAGCGGGCGTAGTTAAGGCTCTCGTATTCTGCGCTAAAACAGGCCAACCGCCTGCCTCAGCTACCGTATCTTTAAAACTGCCCGTCCTGTTTCTAACTTCATTTATAATTCTTGTGTCAACCGTATCCCTGTTGGCAGGCCGCGCGCCCGCATAATTTAAAACATAGTTCAAAACTGCGCTAGAAGGCAGAATACAGGAATTGGATATGCCCAAAGCGGCAACCGGAGAAGAGGCGTTGCCTGAGGGCGCGTTAATATTGTCTCTTGTATAAACCCTTGCCGCGCTGATGCGTAAAAAAATACTTGAGTCCGCCTCGGTATTGTCGCCGGGGATAAACTGATTGCCGATAACATTAATATTTCCCTCTGTATCAACTGCCCTGGTGCCGTAGTTATACACTACGGTATTTATCTGCTCAGCGGATGAATTAGGTTTAAGACGAATATTCCTTTGGTTATTATGCGCTAAAAGAGTATATGCCACCGTTGTTCTGTCTATGCCTTCTCCAATTATAAAGCCCATTGAATGGGGTACGTCGGGAGGGTTCTCCGGGTGCCCGGCAAGATACAAGGCTTCGCTAAAAATTGAATTTATCACGGAAACGTTATAAATATTTTCATTCCAAATTGAAGCATTCTCGTCTACGCTCCAACTGAAAGAACAATGATCAATTACCACATTATACGTATTGCCGGTATTATTATCTATCTGCAATGAATCGCGGTTTGACTTATCGGGTCCGTCATCCGCGTCCCCGGAGCGAACACGGATGTGTTGCACAAGAACATCGTGCGTGAGCACTGTTAATGCGGCACCCCTTATCATTATCCCCGGATTCGGCGCCGTTTGGCCGGCGATTGTTATATAAGGGTTCCGTATTGCCATATTGCTGGTTATCCGTATAACTCCGGATGTTTCAAATATGCAAATACGCGGGCCGGACGCGGCTACGCAGGCCTGAAGGGAGCCTGATCCAGACGCGCCCAGATTAGTAACCCGATATACAGTCGGATTCGATCCCCCGCCGTAAGCGGCGCGGGTATAAGTTCCCCAGCCGGCAGCCCCCGGAAAAATTGGCAGGGTCCCCTGTGCACCCGCCTGGGAGGCGCCGGCAAGGAACAGAAAAAGGGAACATAGAACTGACAAAAAATATTGCGCTTTGATTTTTTTCATATTAGGAAATATATTTTGTAAATTAATACTCCTAAAAATGAATCTATGTAAAATTTTATCTTTATTTTGTAATTATACCATAAATTAGACAAAAAACAAAATAGGCATAAAAGAATTTATGCCTATCAAGGGTAAAAAAATATCTCTAAACTTAATTATTTCCAACTTACCGCAGCTGCTCCGCCTACACTAAAGCTTCGGCGGACAAGGCAATACTTTAATAATTCCCGAATCTTTGCAGCTGCCCCGCCCGGCTTCGCGGGCGGACAAGGCAATACTTTAGTAGTTACCAAACCGTTGTAATTGCCAATATGGGGTCGTACAAGCCGAATCGCGGCAGCCGCATCTCCAGGCCGTCCCGTTCCAGGTGCAGATATAGGCGATAAGGTTGTTCTCCTGAGTAAGTTCGGTAGCGGTCAGGCTAACGGTAGCGGTAGCGTTCCCCCGAAACCAATTGCCTTCATAGGCCGGAACGGAACCGGTCAGGTCTATCCTTTGCCAGGCGTTATTGCGCCAGATATAGCCGTAGCGGTAGATATACTGGCTAGTCGAGTTATTGCCGACACTTACGCTGGCCGAACTAGTATTGCAGACGACGTTCATGAGCTGTTCGGCGGAAACGGAGAGGGTATTGTAGGGAGCGCCGTAACCGGCGGGAATGGCCGAACCGGAAGAGAGCTTCTGGCACTGGCCACTCGGACAGGCTCCGCAATCGGAAGCGCAGGAGGAGCAGGTCTCCCCTGTTTCACAGTTCCCGTTGCCACAGGACGGGGCCGTCTGACAGGCAGTCGCGCAGCATCTTGTGCAGGTGCCGACGGTCGTGAATGCCGTTGGGCAGGTCTGGGTGGTTGAGCAGCAATTAGTGCAGGTCTGGGTTTGGGCGTTTACGGTAACGCGGACGGGGGCCGGTTCATAGCCGACGTTATTAGCGGCATCCACCGCGTGGAGGCCGTAATAGAACGTCCCGGCCGCGGTCGGAGCGGAAGTGAAGGTGCCGGTCCTGGAAGTGCCCGTGATATTGGCGGAAGTGACCTGCGTCCAGACGCAGCCGGTTTTGACCGTATCGGTGCAATTAGTGCCCGAAGGAGCCCTCCAGAGTTCGGCGCGGGACAGGGCGGTATTGTCGGTTACAGTATAATTAGCCGTAAGGCTCGCGCCCATGGTCAAAGTGGTCGGGGTAATGGTAAAAGCGGTGACGCGAGGGGCGGTCGTATCGGTCGAAGCGGTCTGGCAGGCAGTTGCGCAGCAGCGGGTGCAGGAACCGACGGTCGTAAATGCCGTCGGGCAGGTCTGGGTGGTTGAGCAGCAATTCGAGCAGGTCGGAGTAGTTCCGCCGGAACCGATCGTCACAGAATAGCCGTTAGAGGCGTTGCCGTTAGCGTCGATGACATAGAGGTAGGCGGTCTGGCCGGAGGTAAAGGAACCGGGATTAACGGCGACGGTAACGGAATTAGCCGACCAGGCGGAGGGAGCTTGAATCTCGCAATGGGTCCTTGAACCCCAAGAAGAAGTATTGCAAAGTTCGGCGCGCGCCTGCGTAGTAGATATGTATAGATCGTCGAACCATGCGCGAGCGGTCGAAGTAAAACCTTGAGCCATATGGCCGAGTCTAAAATCAACAAACTCGCCATCTACATAGCGATGCCTATAATTGTCATTATCAATCCCCAGCCGGCCATCAAGCCAGCCCTTTATAATGCCGTTGCTTTGCGTATAGGGCGTATTTAATTGGGTGTAAAATTCCCATCTCTGAAATTTGTTAGAAGTATTCGAATAACTCCAGCCAAGTGTATTCATGTTATTTCTTTCCGAATAAGGCACCGAACTATCTCCGGCGTTATTATAATATCCCCAGGATGTACCTCCGGCGGGGATCAGGGGCATATTTTGCGGAAACTGGTTATTATTACCGTACAGATAAAACTGTTTATGGTTGCACGTAGAGGCGGCAAAATCTCCGGTTTGATAGCGCCAGTAGCTTATGTATAGATGATCGAATGGTCCTTGTCCCGCCCAGCCGAATGAATTAATTGTTCCGGTTCCCCAATCGACCAAGACGCTTTTTGCCCCGCTGTGCGCGCGTTCGGAATTAATCACGACCGGATCAGTACCGGGAGCTATTTTAAAAGTCGACCAATTCGGACCAATTATTGGTTTTAAGGACCTTGTTGATAAATCAACTCCGGTACTATGGGCCTCAAAATTATCCCATGAAATAATATTTCCATTCATTGCTCCAAAACCTGAGCCGGAAATAGTGATATTACTACCATTATTGACCGTTCCGGAAACTGAGGAGATTGACACCCCCCCGCTCGCGGCCGTCTGGCAAGTAGTTGCACAACATCTTGTGCAAGTTCCCACGGTCGTGAATGCCGTTGGGCAGGTCTGGGTGCTGCTGCAGCAATTAGTGCAAGTGGCAGTAGCGGCGTTAACCGTGACGCGGACGGCCGCGCTCTCATAGCCGATGTTATTGGCGGCATCCACGGCGTGGAGGCCATAATAGAACGTCCCGGCGGCGGTCGGAGAGGACGTGAAAGTACCGGTACGCGATGTGCCCGTGATATTGGCGGAAGTAACCTGGGTCCAGACGCAGCCGGTTTTGACCGTATCGGTGCAATTAGTGCCCGAAGGAGCTCTCCAGAGTTCGGCTCTTGCGAGAGCCGTATTATCGGTTACCGTGTAATTGGCCGTTAAACTCGCGCCCACGGTCAAAGTGGTCGGGGTAATAGTAAAAGCGGTAACGCGGGGGGCGGTCGTATCGGTCGAGGCGGTCTGGCAGGCAGTCGCACAACAACGAGTGCAAGTGCCGACGGTTGTCATTGCAGTCGGGCAGGTTTGGGTGGTGGAACAGCAGTTCGAGCAGGTCGGAGTGGTACCGCCGGAACCGATCGTCACGGGATAGCCGTTGGAGGCGTTGCCGTTGGCGTCAATGACGAAGAGGTAGACGGCCTGGCCGGAGGTAAAGGAACCGGGGTTGACGGTAGCTGTAATTGAATTTGCGGACCAAGCGCTTGGAATCTGGATTTCGCGATGAGTGGAGGCGGCGTATGTTGAGGCATTGCCAAGTTCTACACGCGCCCATGTCGTATCAATATAGACATTATCCGTATATACGACAGATGTATCGCTTGGATTGCAACCATCGCGATCGCTCACATCAAAATAATGGCCGATTCTGATCTGGTCCAAGTGTCCATTTACGGATCTGGTTTTAAAGGCCGTACTATTGTGTCCGTGGCTTACACCGTCCAAAAGAGCGATTATTGATCCATCTGCACCATTTACAGTACTCTCCTTGTACATAAGCTGATAATGCTGCCATGTATTCATTTTAAAGTTTTGTCCAGTCCAATTTACGTCACTGTACCCCCCATCAACTATAGTATGAACCTGATATCCGCATCCATAGCCCTTAAACAATTCCATAGTATCATTATTTCCATACATCCTGTATGGTTTGTAATTGCTTTGTTCCCCATTGGAACTTGGGTAATACCTCTTAAAATCCAGATATAACACAGGGAAAGATGAGGCATTTTTTGACAAACTTGAATTCCATTGAGAGGATGTAAAGGGATGCCGAGCGGATTTGGTGCCTGTATAAGCGTTTGTGTTGCCGTAAAAAACATTATCAGAGCCGGCCCCGGAGTCCCACCGGCCAATGGTTGCGTTTACGTTTTGTATAACGCTCCCCACAGACCCGTTTTCAAATGTATCCCAAACTAACGGGGCAGCCTGTGCTTTGCTTCCAAACCCCGAACCGGTAATGTTAATGGTTGAACCGGAATTGAAAGTGCCGGATGCCGACGTGATACTCTGAGCTTTGGCATTGCCAGCCAGGCCGAAAAACAAAACCGAAAAAATAGATCCGGAAATGAAAAAGATCGTTTTTTTTGATAAATTCATAGGATTTTTAAAAACATAGTAAGTTCCGGAGAAAAACACCGGATAATACTATATAAAATTATAAAACTATTAAAAACATAAATCCCTTAATTCTTCCGGCACCTAAAATTCCCAAACCGTTGTAATTGCCCCCCCCCTCGGCTCGCTGCGCTCGCGAGCGGACAGGCAATACTTTAATAATTCCCGAATCTCTGCCCGCTCAGCTCTCGTGAGCGGGCTTCACAAGCAATACTTTAATAATTCCCAAACCTCTGTAATTGCCAATATGCTGTAGCGCAGTTAGCGTCCCGGCAGCCGCATTTCCATTCGCCCGCCTGTCCTGAGCTTGTCGAAGGAGTCCAATTGCAGATATAGGCGATAAGGTTGTTTTCCTGGGCGAGTTCGGCAGCGGTCAGGCTGACGGTAGCATTAGCGCTTCCTCTGAACCAATTGCCTTCATAGGCCGGTGTAGGGCCAACAAGGTCTATCCTTTGCCAGGCGTTATTGCGCCAGATATAGCCGTAGCGGTAGATATACTGGCTAGTCGAGTTATTGCCGATACTTACGCTGGCTGAATTGGCGTTACAAACTACGTTCATGAGCTGTTCGCCGGAAGAAGAGAGGGTATTGTAGGGAGCGCCGTAACCGGCGGGGATGGCGGCACCCGAGGCGATCTTCTGGCACTGGCCTCCCGGACAGGCTCCGCAATCGGAAGCGCAGGAGGAGCAGGTCTCCCCTGTTTCACAGTTCCCGTTGCCGCAGGCCGAGGTCGTCTGGCAAGTACTTGCACAACATCTTGTGCAAGTACCCACGGTCGTAAATGCGGTCGGGCAGGTCTGGGTGGTTGAGCAGCAGTTCGAGCAGGTGGCGGAAGGGCCGCCGCCGATCGTTACGGGATAACCGTTAGAGGCGTTACCGTTAGCGTCGATGATATAAAGGTAGGCGGTCTGGCCGGGAGTGAAGGAGCCTTGGTTGGCATTAATTGTCACGGAGTTTGTTGACCAGGCTGTCGGAGTTTGCATTTCAAGATGAGTCGAAGCGGAATAAGTCGAAGCGTTGCCAAGCATTACCCGGGAAAAAGTGTTGTCCACATATATATCATCCATCCACCAAGTGATAGCCGGGGGATTAGTGCCGCCGCCGTCAAAACCTATTTTCCATAGCTCATTGAACGAAAAGGCGCTGCAGCCGCTCCAACTTATATTATTGCTTAATTCTTGTCCGTTTATTCTTATGGTATAGGTGCGATTAGAACTATTAAACCAAGTTTCAATAAAATTCCAGGAATTTGCATTGCCGCCCCACCCGTCCCATTGCAAACCTCCGCTATTTTGGCAATACCCGTCTGGCCCATAAACATAATTTGCCATTTGTGTAAAAGAAAAAGTTTTACCGGTTTCATCTGACACATTTGACATCCTGAGGAATTTGGATGAATGGTCTCCGCCGGACACATCGCGATCCTGCTTCCACCACCAGGAAACGTAAGCGTAGTTCGTAGCCGTCCACGTCAAACCGTCCAAATAACCGGCAACGGCGTTTGTGGCCTTATACTGCGCCGTGCTGATTCCGCGCTGAGTATCGGAAGTATTATATTTTACCAAACCATCCCCGCTGGAATTTCCGTATGGACTTGGCCAGGGATTAGACCCTCCGACCGGAATTGTGGCACCGTTGGTCAGATTGGAATATGATGAAATATTATCTACCCTATCCCAAAGCACTGGTGCCGCAACCGTTTTAGCGCCGAATCCGGAACCGGAAATAGTAATAGGTGAATTATTGAAGATATTTCCTGATATAGAATTAATGACCGGCGACCCGCTCGTCACGGTCTGGCAAGTAGTTGCACAACATCTTGTGCAAGTACCGACGGTGGTCATCGCGGTCGGGCAGGTCTGGGTGGTTGAGCAGCAATTAGTGCAGGTCTGGGTTTGGGCGTTTACGGTAACGCGGACGGCCGCGCTCTCATAGCCGATATTCCCGGCCGCGTCCACGGCGTGGAGGCCGTAATAGAACGTCCCGGCGGCGGTCGGAGAGGAAGTAAAAGTGCCGGTGCGCGATGTGCCTGTGATATTGGCGGAAGTGACCTGGGTCCAGACGCAGCCTGTTTTGACCGTATCGGTGCAATTAGTGCCGGAAGGAGCTCTCCAAAGTTCGGCTCTTGCGAGAGCGGTATTGTCGGTTACCGTATAATTGGCCGTAAGGCTCGCACCTACGGTCAAAGTGGTCGGGGTAATAGTAAAAGCGGTAACGCGGGGGGCGGTCGTATCGGTCAAAGCGGTTTGGCAGGCAGTTGAGCAGCAGCGGGTACAGGTACCGACGGTCGTAAACGCGGTCGGGCAGGTCTGGGAAGATGTACAACAGTTGGAGCAGGTTTGAGTTCCACTGGAACTGGGTAAGCGGTCCCAGATCTCCATATTATCAACATAATAAAAATCTCCTTCGGGAAATCCATTTCCGCCGGCTATGCGTAAATTGTTAATTGCTCCATCGGCCGAAGGAAAAGTGTCACAATCCAAAGTGCCGTTATACTGTGAAACATAGTTATCATCAACTTTCCACCAGTAACCGCCGCCGGAACTAGCATATCTTACAAACATTTCTACTTTATGCCAGGAACTGAGCGAAGGCGTTGACGCGGGGCCATACCAAGTTGGATCCGAACAAACTCCGCTGCCGGCATAGCCGGAAAATCCGCCGAAAGTTCGGACTCCTCCCGCTCCATCCTTTTGGTAAACGAATATCGGGTATCCATTCGAACCTTGAGCTCGGAATTGCTTCATATTAGTGTCGGAAATTCCAGACCAGGTCCAGTCTGCGGGATAATATACGTAATACTTTATATAAAACTCATCCCCCTCGCTGACGGAAACATTGTAATCAAACGCAGCCCCCAGATAACCTCCGTACATCCTGGCCACCCGGCTGCCGCTCTGCGCCGATGAAAAAGATACGATTGAAACATTTTCCGGATTAAAAGTACCGTCAAACGAATCACTCCAGCTATTATCCTCAAAATCCTCACACAAAAGAAGTCCGGGGGTTGTGGCGCTGGGACAAGCGGTCTGAGCCTGAACGCCGCCAGCCAGACCGAAAAACAAAACCGAAAAAATAAATCCGGAAATGAAAAAGATTGTTTTTTTTGTTAAATTCATAGGATTTTTAAAAACATAGTAAGTTCCGGAGAAAAACGCCGGATCATACTATACAAGATTAATATAAAAAACTATTGATATCCTAGATCCGTTAATCCGTCCGGTACCTAGTAACTCCCGAATCTCTACCCGCCGAGCTCTCGTGAGCGGGCTTTACAAGCAATACTTTAATAATTCCCGAATCTCTGCAGCTGCCAGTAAGGCGTCGTACAAGCCGAATCACGGCAGCCGCATCTCCAGGCCGTCCCGTTCCAAGTGCAGATATAGGCGATAAGGTTGTTCTCCTGGGCGAGTTCGGCAGCGGTCAGGCTGACGGTCGCATTAGCGCTTCCTCTGAACCAATTGCCTCCATAGGCTGGAACGGAACCGGTCAGATCAATTCTTTGCCAGGCGTTATTGCGCCAGATATAGCCGTAGCGGTAGATGTACTGGCTGGTCGAATTAGCGCCGATACTTACGACAGCCGAATTGGCGTTACAAACTACGTTCATGAGCTGTTCGGCGGAAGATGAAAGGGTATTATAGGGGGCGCCGTAACCGGCGGGAATGGCCGAACCGGAAGAGAGCTTCTGGCACTGGCCACCCGGACAGGCTCCGCAATCGGAAGCGCAGGAGGAGCAGGTCTCCCCTGTTTCGCAGTTCCCGTTGCCGCAGGCCGAGGCCGTCTGGCAGGCGGTCGCGCAGCATCTTGTGCAAGTACCGACGGTGGTCATCGCGGTCGGGCAGGTCTGGGTGGTTGAACAGCAATTAGTGCAGGTCTGGGTTTGGGCGTTTACGGTAACGCGGACGGGGGCCGGTTCATAGCCGATATTCCCGGCGGCGTCCACGACATGGAGGCCGTTCATAAAAGAGCCGATGCTGTGGGGGGTATAGGGAATGGTGCCGCTTTGGCTCGTGCCGGAAATATTATTGCTAACAAGCTGGTTCCAGACGCAGCCGGTCCGGTTCGTTTCGTTGCAATTGGTCGAATTATAATTAGCGTACCAGAGTTCGACGCGGGACAGGGCCGTATTATCGATTACCGTGTAATTAGCCGTTAAACTCGCGCCCACGGTCAAAGTGGTCGGGGTAATAGTAAAAGCGGTAACGCGGGGAGCGGTCGTGTCGGTCGAAGCGGCCTGGCAGGTACTTGCGCAACATCTTGTACAAGCGCCCACGGTTGTAAATGCCGTGGGGCAGGTCTGGGTAGAAGAACAGCAGTTCGAGCAGGTGGCGGAAGAGCCCGGCAGACGATCCCATATTTCGACGTTATCAATATAATAGGAAGATCCACTCGGGAAACCATTGCCTCCGCCGATGCGGAGATTACTGATTGATCCTGCCGCCGGCGGCCATGTGTCATATGCGAAGTTTTCATTTCCAGCAATCAAAACATCATCCACTTTCCAAGAATAGCCGCCATTCGTATCGCTCCAACGAACGACTATTTCCACTTTATGCCAATTGTTCGAGGATGGAAACGATCCGATATTCCTCCACATCGATATGCCGGAAGGATGGGCCGGATTTGTGCCTTCACTGAAATACGTGTGAGTGGTAGGGTTGGGGTTGTTTTTAAACATAAAAAGCGGCCAACCATCGCCCGGCTGCACCCGGAACTGCTTCATGCCGGTTTCCGACAGGCCGGACCAATCCCATTCGCCGCTGGGGAAATATTGGTAATATTTTATATAGATCATGCTGTTATTGCTTCTGGCGATATGATAATCAAGCGCTGCTCCCAGATAACCGCCATACATGCGGACCGAATAAAGGCCGCTTAGGGCGCGGCTATTGACGATGCTGACATTCTCGGAATTGTAGGTACCGTCAAACGAATCGCTCCAGCTATTATCCTCAAAATCCTCACACAAAAGAAGCCCGGGGGTTGTGGCGCTGGGACAAGCGGTCTGAGCCTGAACGCCGCCAGCCAAGCCGAAAAACAAAACCGAAAAAATAAATCCGGAAATGAAAAAGATCGTTTTTTTTGTTAAATTCATAGAATTTTTAAAAACGTAGTAAGTTCCGGAGAAAAACACCGGATAATACTATATAAAATTATAAAACCATTAATATTCTGGATTACTCTATTCGTCCTGTATCAGTAACTCCCGAATCTCTACAGTTGCCCCGCCCAGCTTCGCGGGCGGGCAGGCAGCACTTCTAATAATTCCCGAATCTCTGCAGCTGCCAGTAAGGCGTCGTACAAGCCGAGTTGCGGCAGCCGCATTTCCATTCGCCCGCCTGTCCTGAGCTTGTCAAAGGAGTCCAGGTGCAGATATAGGCGATAAGGTTGTTCTCCTGAGTAAGTTCCTGGCTAGTCAGGCTGACGGTGGCGGTGGCATTCCCCCTGAACCAATTGCCTTCATAGGCCGGAACGGAACCGGTCAGGTCTATCCTTTGCCAGGCGTTATTGCGCCAGATATAGCCGTAGCGGTAGATATACT
>Ga0208977_1001472_pt1 | contig 11629 bp, 10 predicted proteins | sample RifOxyA2_FD_184030 | JGI IMG/M metagenome (GOLD analysis project Ga0208977, IMG submission 184030) | Groundwater microbial communities from Rifle, Colorado - Rifle Oxygen_injection A2 (SPAdes) | ecosystem: Environmental > Aquatic > Deep subsurface > Groundwater | place: Rifle, Colorado, United...
TTGGAAAGCCCGTCCTTTTCCACTTTGCACCGCAGGGAAAAATACGTTTCCCCTATAGAGATAAGATCGTTCAGTGTTTTCATTCTGCTTGAGGATAGCGTGGAAAGATAGTAAATGCTCTCAAGAAAATTGGTTTTTCCCTGGGCATTACCGCCGGTGACAAGGTTAGCTTTTTTTAAGCCGGTGACTTCCGCGTCTTTAATATTCCTGAAATTTTTGACGCTTATTGACTTTAGTTCCATTAGATCCGGACAGGCATTATGATATAAAGGTAGTTCTCGGCGTTAGGCGCCTTTACAAGTCCTGCCGACATTGTATCTCTAAGCTGCATCTCCACATCTTCGGTGCCGATAACTTTTAAAACATCGGCAACGTATTTCGCGTTAAACGCTATCGTAATCTCTTCGCCTTTATAATCCGCCGCTACTTCTTCCTCGGCTTCGCCTACATCCGCCGTGGTCGCGTTTATCATAAGTTTTCCGTCGGACGCTTTTATTTTTATCGCGCTCGCTTTATCAACGGCCAGGAGCGAAACTCTTTTTACCGCTTTGGTAAGTATTTCGGTATTTACTTTTACTTTCTTGTCAAATATCCTGTTTATTATCTGCTCGTAGCTCGGATACTGCCCGTCTATCAAACGGGAGGTGATTATCAGATTGTCAAATTTGAAAGTTATCTGGTTTTCATAGATAATAATATCCACTTCGCTCTCATCTTCTTTTAAGAACTTCTGCAGTTCGTTCAATACTTTTGTCGGGATTATTATCTTGGTGTCTGCCACTTTACCTACGGCAGCTTTAAAGAAAGCAAGGCGGTGCCCGTCCGTGCCGACCATTTTCATTTCGTTATTTTCCACAACCAAAAGTACGCCGGTTAATATTTTCCTGGTTTCATCCGAAGACACGGAGAATATGGTCTTCTTTATCATCTCTTTAAATATTGCTTTATTAATTTTAAGATTAACCCCTTCTTTTTTCGGCTCCATAATAGGCGGATACTCTGATTTGGGCAAGCCCATTATTTTATACACGATCTTATCGCATTTAATGGTGATGTTGTTTTTCTCGTTCACATCCACGACAATATCGGAATCCGGAAGCTCTCTTATGATGTCGATGAATTTTTTCGCGGGGATAGTTATCGAACCGCCGTCTATGATATTGATGTTTTCCACATTACATTTTATCGTAAGCTCAAGATCAGTGGCCGTTAGCTGGAGATGTTTGTCAGAGGTCTCAAGAAGGAAGTTACTCAGTACCGGAAGCGTGGTTTTTATGCCTACCGCGCCCTCTATTTTCTGTAAGTTCTCAAGAAATTCAACTTTTTTGCAGGATATCTTCATCGTAAAATTCCCCCTATAGCAATATCGAAAATTTCAAATTATTGTAGGTTAATTATACATAATAGAATTGCTGTTTGTAAACAAGTATTTAAAAAATGTTAGTAACGTTCCACGTTAGCACGTTGCTCACGTTCTACCTTAATGTGGTATTGATTTAATAAGAACTAGTCGCACCGGGTGACAGTCCTCCGCCAATGAAATTGTCGAGATCTTTCGACAGAGAGCGGGACAGTCACCCTACTGCGTCACCCTGCCTTAACTTTCTTATTTCGAGTTTGTTTTACCTGGAGCGGCATTTAAGATTGCGTTCCACTCTATCAGGTAGGCGTCGTTGGCGGTCAGGCATTTTTTGCAGTCTGCATCCGCGCCTTCTACAGCTTTTGCTTCGTCAACAAGAGTTTTTGCTTTTTTGATAAGCTCTGCGGCGTTCGCGCCTTTCTGGTCTTTTTTATGTTCTTTGATTATTGCATAAGCCGCGTTATTCAGTCCCCACGCTTTAAGGATAGGACTTCTTACCGGGTCTTTCAGCAAAACGGCTATTCTGGCATATTCACTGTAAGCATCCGCCGCTTCCAAAAATTTCTCCGCCTTATCAAGTTCATCCGCCTTCTTCTGCGCCGCGCGCCAGTCCGCCCACGTAACCGCCGGAGCTTCCGCTTTCTTCACTTCCGCCTTCACCGCCGCTTTTGTTTCCTCTGCCGCATAGACGGTGAAGGAGACGCAAAGCAGTGCAACTGCTGACAACCAAAATACTTTTTTCATACTTTCCTCCCTAAAGAAAAGATAATTACAAATTACGAATGACAAAGTACAATATAATGTGGTGTTGATTTAATAAGTAACGATAAATTCTTTTGTTTGCAACTTGTCGGTTTTTGTTTTTATTTCTTCAAGAAACTGTTCCATGATTTGCTTGGTTAAAGAAATAATTATATATTTATTAAACAATGTCTTCCCGTCGGTCTTGACCCATAAAAGTTTTGAGTAATAAAATTGATAACATATAATTTTATTTATTTGGGAATACTTCAATTCTTTTACGGCAAACAAAATCTTGATTTTGAAAGTATTGTCACCTAAGATTATCTTAGAAGGCATCATAATTCCCATGAGCAAAATAAAAAAATATGATGAAATTCCGGCTAAAATCATCCAGATAATAACAAACAAATTTATGTTGCCTGATATTGCAAAGATAATAAATAATGCTATAGCCATGATATCAAATATTCCGATACCAACCAAAGAAACTGTTCTAATAATCCGATTGAACAATGGCATCTGAAACTCTTTCACTTTTCTCCTGAATAATATGTGTTCTTGCTGCTCCGGGTGACAGTCCTCCGGCAAAAGTACAGCCGAGATCTCTCGACAGAGAGCGGGACAGTCACCCTGCTGAATACTGCGTTCCTTGTTTCTTAATTCAAAATATTGTGTGTGCCTTTTTCGTCGGTGTAGGTGCCGGTGCCGTCGGCGTTTAGAGCTACTACACCGAGCTGGACACCTGAGCTGTCTTTGACTACGCCATCGATACTGCCGTCGGAATTAATTGTGAAAGTGCCGACCCCTCCGTTATATGAAGTAAGTATCATGGTGCCGCTTATCGGGCCCAGATCTCCGATGTAGGCGTCTAAGTTTGTGGTGAACCTGCCGCGAGGAGTTACCATATATCCCGTGCCGATAACATGCGCCGGATCGGCGTTGGACGGCGGGCCGCTTCGCATATCCATGACTTCGCCCTGGTGTATTTGAAAGCCGAACTGGTCCACGGCGTCATATTCAACGTAGATCCCGAGCGGGCCTCCCGCATCTTTCCAGGAGTTGAAAAAAGTGTTAAGTGTTGAAGAAATATTATTCATGGTTGACGGTGAGGTTGTAATAGTCAGCCAACCGGTAGAGGTCGGCTCTCCGTTTGAAAGTTTACGCCACATATTGGGTATGTATTTCGTAACACCCATTGATACGCTTGTCAGAAGCGTAGAGGTTGACTGCAAATTAGGAGCATCGTAAACTCTCATACTTCCCGGTGCAGGAGGAAGCACCATATATAATACTTTTGATTTATCGGTTTTATCGGCGTCAAAATCGGTTAAGAACCACAATTTGCCTGAACCGCTCGGTCTTACTCCCGTTCCCCCTCCCGCTGTTACATTATAATGTCCGTCACCGGTGTCGGCATCTCCGAGTCCGGGTACATACGAAATGGCAAAAGAAGGTGCTTGAAAAGCTGATGGAGATCTTTTTGCGGAAGTAGCGCAGGTTTTTGATAAACGCAGACCCGTGGACATGTTACCAATAGCGCTCGCAACCTCAGAGCCGGGGGAAACAACGACCGCTCCCAAAATATTTGTTTTCTCGCGCGCCGTACAGCCAAATAAAAAAACACAGGCGATAACTATTAGAGTATAGTATTTTATTTTCTTTTTCATTTTTTCCAACTCCTACAATAAAATGCTTACACCGGAAACTATCTTCCAGTTATAAATATTGTACGTATCCAGAGAATATGCAAAGCCCGCTTTTATTTTTATACTGTCAATTTTCCAGGAAAAACCGGCAAGGATGTCAAGAAGCAGGGGTTCGTTTACGTCTTCCACTCCACCCGCCACAGATTTTCCTACGGACATAACCGTAACTTCAACCAGCGGGTTTACTCCACCCATTTCATATTCCACCCCGGCCCCGCCAAAAATATAATTACCCGGGTCAACTTGCATACTGTTTACCGTATAAGCAAAAGAATAAGTATAGCCGCCGTTAAGATGTATTATTAAGGGATTTGATTTAATTGAAATAAGAACCCTGGCTCCTATGTTTAAACCTTCTACAGCGGCATCATCCGGGTTTGCGCCCGGTATTTCCGCCTGTAATTTTAAAGCACATCCTTCAAAAAGCCCTAATTTGCCGGAACCTTCCACATATCCCGTGTTTTTCTTTAAAATATTAAATTCTGTTTCTTTTAATAAACGGTAAGTACTTTTTAATGATATTTCTATATTCTGAAAAGGTTTAAACCTCAAAAAAACAGGTATTACCGCGTCTTTATTTTCATATTCTACTGTTGGGTCAGATGCATAAAAATATTTAGCATAACCATAAGAAGCTCCTGTACCTACTTCTATAGTTTTACCGGATTGAATATAGAAATCAGATTGTTCAAGCGTTATTGGTTCGGCTGATATAAATGAAATATTAATAAGTATTATGGATATTAAAATAATATATTTTTTAATTATCATTTAATCCCCTCTCTTTTGTTTTACTTTGTAATAATTATAGTATTAATATTATAAAAGGTAAAGAACGTTTTAATTAAGTTGAAAATATTTTATGACGTTATGCCAAAGAAAACCCTGAGCGTGAGCTCATGGGATGAATTTGGCATGAATAATCAAAATCTACCTATCGTCGAAACTCCGTGCGTAAGCTCGGATAGGTTTATACTCACAGAAACACTTACACTATATATATAATTAATTACTTATATAGATAGTAGTAGTAGTAGTAGAGCCTGTGGATATGTGAATAGCTCTAAACGTACAGTTGTTACAAGAAAGAACCATGTTGGTAATTATGTTAACGAAATTGTTAACGAGTGTTAGTTATGTGGATAAGTTTTGAACATTCTCGTGTGGATAAGTTATTAACCAAACTTACTCACAAAAGTTAGTAAGTTTGGTTAATAACGGTTTGTAAAGTTAGTAAGGTTTTTAAGGTTTGTAAAGTTTAAAATCTGGAAAGATTTATTTAAAAGAACAAAGTTAAAAAAGGTAATGATTTTTTTGTTTTATTAGATAAATCTTACGAGATCTTTAACCTTACAAACCTTACTAACTTTAAAAACCTTATAAACTTGGAGCTTACGCTTTCGTAAGCTCCTGTATCGCTTTTAACTCCTGACTCAATACAAGATCGGTTTGTATCTTTGCGCTGATAGTATCGTAGGCGTGAATTACTGTGGAATGATCGCGGCCGCCGAAATTTTGGCCGATCTCGGGTAAAGACATGTCTGTAAGTTCTCTGGTCAAGTACATTGCCACCTGTCTCGCGTAAGCAGCCGGCTGGGTGCGTTTTTTTGTGACCATATCGGAAGGTCTGAGCTTGTAGTATTTGACAACGGCTTCTTTTATATCCTCAATGGTAATCTTTTTCTCCTGGGCGGCAGGAACAACGTCTTTAAGGCACTCTTTAACCAGCTCTAACGTGATCTTGGCCTTTGTTATCGAGGAGTAGGCAAGTATCTTGGTGAGATACCCGCCGAGTTTTCTTATATCACTGGTTTCCATATTGGCGATGTATAAACAAATTTCGTCAGAAAGGAATGTTCTCTCGCTTTCCGCTTTTCTTTTTAAGATAGCAACACGGAGCTCAAGACTCGGAGCGCCTATATCCGCGATAAGCCCCATTTCGAACCTGGATTTTAAACGCTCTTCTATTTTTAACTCCTGCGGTTTAGAATCCGAGGTTGCAACTATCTGTCTGTTGGCGGAGTAAAGCACGTTGAAGGTATGGAAAAATTCCTCCTGCATCCCCTCTTTTCCCTGGAGGAACTGGATATCGTCTATCATAAGAAGGTCCACGTACCGGTATTTGTTCCTGAAGTCATTTATTTTTCCGGAAGCGATGGCCGAGACCATTTCATTTAAGAACTGTTCAGACGTGAGGTACGCTATTTTTAAAGAAGGGTCACCCTTTCTGATGGCATTACCTATGGCGTGTAAGAGATGTGTTTTTCCCAGTCCCACTCCCCCGTAGATAAAAACCGGGTTGTAGGATTTTGCGGGGGCTTCTGATACGGCAACGCAAGCACCGTGAGCAAATCTGTTGCTGTCTCCCACGATGAAATTTTCAAAGATATATTTCGGATCCAGCGAAAGCCCGATGATGGTGCCTGAGGTAAATTTCTTTTCTTCCCGCGGAGAGATATTCGCAGTTTCCAAAACAACTGGTTCCTGCTTTACGGTTGAAATAGAATAATTAATAAAGACATCTTTATTTTCAATGGACCGGAGAGCTTCCAGCATCAGTTCTTTATAATTTTTCTCCAACCACTCTTTGTTGAAATTGTTTGGAACTTCAAGTGTAAGGGTTGAAGAAGCATCATCATAGGCAATAGCTTTAGCTACATTAAACCAGGTGTCATAAGACTGTTTGCTGACACGCGTCTGTATTGTTTCTAATGCCTTGTTCCATATTGAAACATCCGTCATATTGATAAATCCCCTTATTTCTAAATGCTTTTCTGAAGTTTTAGCTATTTTTGGCGAATTTAGCGATACTTATCCACAACTTTATCCACACTGTGAATATCGTGAAAACCCTATATTATCAAAGGATTTGCAAAGTTATCCACAGGTACAAATTGTAGTGTATTTTAGCAAAGTTATCCACAACCTGTTGTGGTGGCTTTCCCTTTAAATACAAAGACAGGCCTTTAGCCTGTCCGCGTGTTTTTCTCATGAAAATCTGTCTGCTTTCGGCAGCGAATTAAAACTACCGAGCGAAGTAATCTTATACCAGTTAGAAGAAAATGTCAAGGATTTTTTTCCGCAAAATATAAAAAAATATGGATGCGGAAAAAAAAGAAGTACTAATTACTAGTGACTAATGACTATTTTATGATGGCGGAGAAAAGATTCCGCCTTCCAAAAACAAATATATTTATCTAAATATTAGCGGGGTTTTTTACCGCTTACCTTAAATAGTCACTAGTCATTAGTATTTAGTCATTTTCTCTAAATAGTCACTAGTCATTAGTCCTTAGTCATTTTCTCTGTTAATTGTTTCTTTGACAATGACGGTGTCCTGTGATATATTTAGTAAACTTAATATCAAAGGTAGTTCCGGGAGGTTACAAGAATATGGTTAAAAGAACATTTCAACCGCATAAGAGAAAAAGAAAGAGAACTCACGGCTTCTTAAAGAAAATGAGAAGGGTGGGCGGAAAGAGAACGCTTTCCAGACGCAGAGCGAAGGGAAGAAAAAGTTTAATCAATAAATAAATGATCGATTCCTTAACTTCCAATGAAGTAAAAAAGCTTTTTGAAAAAGGAAAAAGAATAAGAGGAAGGGATATTTCCTTGATAATAGGCGAGAGCGGCAGCGGACATTTCAGGTTCGCTGTCCTTCCCGCTAAAGTAAAACCCGCCGTAAAAAGAAATGCTGTCAGAAGAGCCGTTCGGGAAGCCGTAAGGAATTTAAGGGAAGAACTCCCAAAGAAAAAAACCGCCGCAATAATCACCTCAGAAAAGATCCTCAAAAAATCAAAAGAAGAAATTTTAAGCATTGTCAAAAAAATGTTCACCGAAAGCGGACTCCTGTGAAAACGGTTTTGATATTTATTTTAAAGATCTATAAAAAAGGGATCTCCCCGTATCTCCCGCCGTCTTGCAGATTTACACCCACCTGCTCCGAATACGCAATGGAAGCGATAAGCAGATTTGGCGCGGTGAAAGGAGGATGGCTGGCGGTAAAGAGAGTCGCGAAATGCCATCCGTTTCACGAAGGCGGCCATGATCCAGTTCCTAAAAGATAATTACAAAGTACGAATGACTAATGACAATTTAAGGTAACTGTAAACAGGTCATATCTAAGTATATTGAATAACAATGTAAATCAAATAACAAATCACATTAAAATCATTTAATAATTATTCCTGTAACCTTTTTCCGTATAATCGTGTCTAATAAATAGAAAGACCATAAGGTTAATTAGTTATTAGAAATCAGCAATAAGTAATTCTTAATGGAGGGAGTATATATGAAGAAGATGAGAATGGTGGTGTTTGGAGCGGCTGTATGCTTATTTGTTTCAGGAATGCTTTTGGCGCAGGAAGGGCCAAAGCAGGGTGAAGGAAAAGGAAGAGGACCCGTGCAGGGGGAGAGGGAAATAAAGACGGATTGCAAGGAATGCCAGCCTTTAGCAGATCAGATGAAGGTCAAGAGGGGCGAGATAAAGGTTTTAATAGACCAGATAAAAACGCTGGAAGAAGCAAGAAAAGCGAAACGTGAAACTGAGCTTGAAGAACTTAAAAAAACGGATCCGAAGAAATATGAAGAACAAAAAGAAAAGATGGAAAAACGCAAAAAAGAAATGGAGGACAGGAAAGAAGGACGTGAGGGAAGAAAAGAATGGAAAAAAGAAGGCAAAGACGGGGAAAGACGCGAAGGCCCCCGCGAAGGAAAAGAAAAACGGCAAGGTCCTTCCCAGGAACGGCTGGAAAAAATGAAAACCGAGAATCCGGAAATGTTTAACATAATGACCCAGCTTGACGCCAAGCAGAAAGAGATGAGAGCTCTTCACGAGCAATTAAGAGAGTGCGAACGGGAGAAGGGCGGGAAAGATAGCGAGAAAAAAGAAAAAAACTAATAAGAGCAAAAGAACAAAAGCCGTATCTCTGATAATAGAGGTACGGCTTTTTTGTTACTATGTAAGCCTTTTGAAATATTCCCCGCGAGAAAAGCCGTAAAACTTAATCCAATAGAGGCGCTTCGGTTTGAATAGAATAGTCCTTGTTCAATAATATAGTGTAAAACTCCTGTCGGAAATAGATTATTGTTAAAACCAGCAAGGCCTGCAAACCCATAGAAAATGTTAGTATTTTCACATTGACTTATTTTACACTTTAGCTTAAAATAAAGAAAATGTAGGGGGGCACCTTATGAAAAAAATGTTATTTCTTTTTTTATCTTGTATTAGTTTTGCTTTTGCCGAAGGGAAGATACAGATTGCGGTAATGGAACTTGTTCCGAAAGATGTATCAGTATCAATTGCGAGTACGGTCACCGACTTGATAAGAAACGATTTGTTTAATACCGGAAAGTATGTAGTATTGGATAGGTCAAATCTGGACAAAGTTCTAAAAGAGCAATCGTTCCAGATGACGGGCTGCACGACCACCGACTGTGCCGTAGAGATAGGTAAAATACTAAACATGAAGCAAATGGTCGTGGGAAGCATAGGAAAGATAGGCTCAACATTTTATCTTAATCTTAGGATAGTAGATGTAGAGACAGGGCAGATGATAACCAGCGTCTCGGAAGCTTGCGGCATGGACAGCGAACTTGCTGCGCTATCTAAGTATGCTTCTCAAAAACTTGCAGGATTGGAAGTAAAAAAGGAGTTCGTTAATGATGATCCGGTGAGGTCGCCCGTTTCTTCCGGAGGAATGCTTGGAAAAAACGCCGGGACAACGAAAAGGAAAAAGATTGAAGCAAAAACTGCGGAAGACATTGCCTTAAGGTCTATTCTTATTCCCGGACGGGGGCAGATAGAGAACGGTCAGGATTTAAAAGGTTATGCAATATTAACGGGTGAAGTTCTTGCTATCGGAGCCACGGTATATACTTATCTTTTGCATGAGCAGGCAGTGGCTGATTATACTAATGCGGTCGCCGGCAGTGATTTTAACGCACTGGTTAAAAAAGAAACAGATCTTAGAAATCTTAATACGATAAGCTTTTGGACTGCGGTAGGGATTTGGGCGTTTGGTGTAGCGGATCCTTTTATTTTTGGCGTTCAAAACCAGCAGGGTTTTTCTATGAAACAGAATAATGACGGGATACAATTAGCTTATAAAATTAAATTTTAAATGGGGCTTAAAAAGATGAAAAAATATCTTCTTGGTATGGGAGTTGTAGTTTTGTTTTTTTCTCTTTGTACCGGCTGCGCGAGAGAGATGAGCCGGAGCAATCCGCTTGATCCGTCAAATACACTCACCAGCACCTCCACCTCAACTACGAGCACAACGACGGCAAATGAAACAGCCATAGATATTAGTGTCAACAACCCCGATTTTGAAACCTGGAGCGGGGGCACTTCATTTACAAACCCTTCTTCCGATAGTACCTACACGGCAGATACTTGGCGTCTCGCCTGGACCGGAAGCCTCCCTTGTGTTGTTTCAAGAGAGGGCACGTTAAAATCATCCGGTAGTTATAGTGGTAAAATAACCACAGCTTCGTCCGGAGTGAGTGCTTCAAACTTTGGTTACTATACCGTATATGCAGGTTATGCGGCGTACAAAGGAAAAACAGTAAGAATGAAAGCCGATGTGTATTGTTCCGTGGCCAATAAAGCGAGTATAGTTTTAGTCCCATATTCAGATAGACATGGTTTTGAGCGCAGCGCCTATGTGGCTTTAGCGAATACCTGGACACCTCTTTCTGTAGATTTACTCATGCCATCGGATGCAAATAATCTTCAGATACATTTTGGTTGCGGGGTGGCTGTTTCCAATAATGAAATATATATAATAGATAATATCAGATTATATGAGGTAACTCCATAGTTATACGGCAATCAGGAAAAAATGAAAAAAAATATAATTGAAACAGGAATTACAATTTTACTTTGTGTTTTTTTTACCGGTTGCGCAAGGGAAATGAGCAGAAGCAATCCCCTGGATCCGACAAATATCCCAGTAGCGTCAGTAATATCAAACAATTTACCATCTGCTCCGGCCGCCGCTCCTACCGGTTCGAGTGCAGGCACAATCCTGATAAGTTATACATATTCCATATCAGCTGCAGACCTGGACGGGGATCAGGTAAAATATAGGTTTGATTGGGGAGATGGAACTACGTCCGATTCAAGTCTTGTCAATTCCGGAGTTTCCGCAAGTGCTTCACACTCCTGGTCAACAGCTAATACTTATTCCGTAAAAGCAAAGACCATAGATTCAAAAGGCGGAGTATCCGCAAGCTGGTCACCGGTTTTGAATGCAACAATAAACAGCGGAAGCAATAGTTTGCCTAATGCTCCGGCGTCCGCGCCAACCGGCACCGGTACCTGTCTGGTTTCAACAAGTTATACATATTCTGCCTCAGCTACTGATCCGGACGGTGATCAGGTAAAATATAGATTTGATTGGGGGGATGGAACAACTTCGGATACAGGCCTTGTTAATTCCGGGGTCTCTGCAAGTGCTTCACACTCGTGGCCAACAACTAATGTATATTCCGTAAAAGCAAAGACTATAGATTCTCACGGTGCTTTATCCTCAAGCTGGTCACCGGCTTTGAGCGTAACAGTTGGCAGCGGGACTGAAACACCAATAAATATAAGCGCCTGTAATCCCGGCCTTGAAACGTGGAGCGGGGGAACATCATTTACTAATCCTTCTTCCGATAGTACCTACACGGCAGATACTTGGCGTCTCGCCTGGACCGGAAGCCTCCCTTGTGTTGTTTCAAGAGAGAGCACGTTAAAATCATCCGGTAGCTATAGTGGTAAAATAACCACAGCTTCGTCCGGAGTGAGTGCTTCAAACTTCGGTTACTTTACCGT